>Cebus_capucinus_imitator_PRJNA485217_SSR047__coassemble_1036_pt1 | contig 35040 bp, 38 predicted proteins | sample Cebus_capucinus_imitator_PRJNA485217_SSR047__metabat2_high_PE_004 | metagenome-assembled genome bin Cebus_capucinus_imitator_PRJNA485217_SSR047
CGCCGTCACCGAGCTGCTGCTGCACTTCCAGGGTGATGGCGGTGCCACCGACCTTCAGTGCGTCATACACCTTTGGCACTTCACCGCGTGGGAATTCGACGTCGACGACCGCGCCGATGATCTGAACGATCTTGCCCTGACTCATTTGGATGACTCCACTAATGTCTGTTCGATTCTTTTGTCGGGAATAGGGAACCGGGAATCGATGATGGACAGATCATGCACAGTGGCCTGGATCTTGCCCGACGCTCCATTCCCCATTCCCGGCTACACAGCGGCGGCGCCGCCGACGATCTCGGAAATTTCCTGGGTGATCGCAGCCTGACGAGCCTTGTTGTAGACCAGCTGCAGGTTGCCGATCAGCTTGCTGGCGTTGTCGCTGGCCGCCTTCATCGCGACCATGCGCGCGGCATGCTCAGAGGCCACGTTCTCCAGCACCGCCTGATACACCAGCGACTCGATATAGCGCGTCATCACGTGCTCCAACACGGTCGCGGCATCGGGTTCATACAGGTAGTCCCAGTCGTGATGCGCAACCTTGGCCTCGGAGACCGGTAGCGGCAACAGCTGATCGAAACTGGCCTTCTGGGTCATCGTGTTCACAAAGTGGTTGTAGACCAGATACACCCGGTCTACCCGCCCCTCAGTGAAGGCATCGAGCATCACCTTGATGACACCGACCAGCTGCTCCACGTGCGGGATGTCGCCCAGATGGGTGACACTGCCCACCATGTTGACCTTGACCCGACGGAAGAAGGTAGACGCCTTCTGACCGATCGTCACCAGGTCGATCTCAGCCCCACCCTCCTGCCACTGCCGCACGTCACCCAACAGCTTGCGGAACAAGTTGTTGTTGAGTCCACCGGCCAAGCCTCGGTCGGAGGAGATCACGATATAGCCGACCCGTTTGACCTGCTCGCGCGAGACCAGAAACGGATGCCGATAGTCGGTACTGGCCTGCGCCAGATGGCCGATCACCTGCTTCATCGCCTGCGCATAGGGGCGCGACGTCTTCATCCGATCCTGGGCCTTGCGGATCTTGGAGGCCGAGACCATTTCGAGCGCGCGCGTCACCTTACGGGTGTTCTGCACGCTCTTGATCTTGGTTTTGATTTCGCGTCCGCCTGCCATTTCTCGCTCGCTTCGCTCGTTCGACGGGATCCGGGATTGAAACTCGGGGCCGGCTTATGCCGCTGCAAACCCCGTTGATGCCAATCCCTGATCCGTAATCCCTAATCCCGGCCTTACCAGCTGCCAGTCTGCTTGAACTCTTCGATGCCCTTCTTGAAGGTGGCCTCGATCTCGTTGTCCCACGCACCGGAAGCATTGATCTTGTCGATCAGTGCGCCCTGAGTGTTGGCGAAGTGCGCATGCAGGCCTTCTTCGAAAGACAGCACCTTGGCCACCGGCACATCATCGAGATAACCCTCGTTGACGGCGTAGATCGACAGCGCTTGATCGGCAATCGACATCGGCGCGTACTGCTTCTGTTTCATCAGCTCAGTAACGCGCTGGCCACGCTCAAGCTGCTTGCGGGTGGCCTCGTCCAGATCGGAAGCAAACTGCGCGAAAGCCGCCAACTCACGATACTGCGCCAGCGAGATGCGGATGCCGCCCGAAAGCTTCTTAATGATCTTGGTCTGTGCCGAACCGCCGACGCGTGACACCGAGATACCGGCGTTCACGGCCGGGCGGATGCCGGCGTTGAACAGGTCGGTTTCCAGGAAGATCTGGCCGTCAGTGATCGAAATCACGTTGGTCGGCACGAACGCGGACACGTCGCCCGCCTGAGTCTCGATGATCGGCAACGCAGTCAGCGAGCCAGTCTTGCCCTTGACCTCGCCGTTGGTGAACTTCTCCACGTAATCGGCCGAAACGCGGCAGGCGCGCTCCAACAGGCGGCTATGCAGATAGAACACGTCGCCGGGGTAGGCTTCGCGGCCCGGCGGGCGCTTGAGCAGTAGCGAGATCTGGCGGTAGGCCACGGCCTGCTTGGACAGATCGTCATAGATGATCAGCGCGTCTTGCCCGCGGTCCAGAAAGTACTCGCCCATCGAGCAACCGGAATAGGCGCTGATGTATTGCATCGCCGCCGATTCTGAAGCGGTCGCGGCGACCACGATGGTATGCGCCAGCGCGCCATTTTCCTCAAGCTTGCGCACGATATTGGCAACGGTCGAAGCCTTCTGACCGATCGCCACATACACGCACTTAATACCCGTGCCCTTCTGGTTGATCACCGCATCGATCGCCAGCGCAGTCTTACCGGTCTGGCGGTCACCGATGACCAGCTCACGCTGGCCACGGCCGATCGGGATCATCGAGTCGACCGACTTGTAACCGGTCTGCACCGGCTGGTCGACCGACTTGCGCCAGATCACGCCCGGCGCGACGCGCTCCACCGGCGCAGTCAGCTTGGCACCCAGCGGGCCCTTGCCGTCGATCGGCTCGCCCAGCGCGTTGACCACGCGACCGAGCAGTTCCGGACCCACCGGCACTTCGAGAATGCGGCCGGTGGTCTTGGCGACATCACCCTCACGCAGCTGCTCGTAGTCGCCCAGCACCACCGCGCCGACCGAGTCGCGCTCCAGGTTCAGCGCCAGCGCGAAGGTGTTGTTGGGCAGTTCGATCATTTCGCCCTGCATCACGTCGGCCAGGCCGAAGATGCGCACGATGCCGTCGGCCACACCGGTCACGATGCCTTCGTTGCGGGATTCAGCGGACAGCTTGACCTGCTCGATGCGGGTCTTGATCAGATCGCTGATTTCGGAGGGGTTGAGCGTGGTTGCCATCGTTCAGTCCTAGGTGCCGGCCGTCAGGCCGTGCGTTCAAGTGAGTTCAATTCGCGAGCGAGTTTTGCAGGCGCGCCAGCTTGCCCTTGAGGGAGCCGTCGATCACCACTTCGCCCGCGTCGATCACCGCGCCGCCGATCAGCGAGGCATCCACTGCGGTGGTGACCTGCACCTCGCGGCCGAAACGCTTCTTCAGCGCCGCGACAATCTTGTCCAGTTCAGCCTGCGGCAGCGCGTCGGCTGAGGTTACGGTGGCCTGAACCACACGTTCGTCCTCAGCGCGCAACTGGTCGTACAGCCCGGCGATCTCCGGCAGCAAGGCCAACCTACCGGCCTGCGCCAATACGCCGAGAAAGCGGCTGAATGACTCGCCAGCATCATTCGGGGCTAGCAGCGCGACCGCTTGCTGTCGGTCCAGCAAAGGATTGCCCAACAGCCCGTTAACACGTGAGTCGCCAGCGAGCTGGGCCGACAGGCCCAGCGCCTGCGACCATGCGGCCAGGCCACCTTCATCGCGCGCGACCGCGAATGCGGCGCGGGCATAGGGACGGGCAAGGGTGATGGCCTGGCTCATCGATCAGATCTCCGACGCCAGCTCATCGAGCAGGGCCTTGTGCGTGTTCGCGTCGATCTCGCGCTTAAGCAGCTTCTCGGCACCGCTCACCGCCAGTGCAGACACCTGCCGGCGCAGCTCCTCGCGGGCACGGGTGGCCGCCGCCTCGATCTCGGCCTGGGCCAGGTCCTTCTGCCGGTTTGCCTCGGCGATCGCGTCGGCTTTGGCAGCCTCGACAATCTGGTTGGCACGCGCGTGAGCTTGGTCAATGATCTCATTGGCCTTGGCACGGGCATCCTTCAGGGCCTCGTTGACCTTTTCCTGCGCCTGCGCGAGGTCCTTCTGGCTGCGGTCAGCTGCGGCCAAGCCCTCAGCGATCTTCTGCTGACGCTCTTCGATGGCCTTCAGCAGCGGCGGCCAGATCTTGGTCGCCACGATCCAGATCAGGCCAGCGAAGGCCAGCGCCTGGGCAATGATGGTAAAGGTGATGTCCATGGGTCGCTCAATCGATAGTTACGGGTGGCCGCGCCGCCGTGGCGGCGCTGACCGAACCTTCATCCGCAGCCGCAGCGCGTCGGGCACTGCCGCTACGTCCCGCTATCGCTGGATCAGCCGGCGATCTGCGGCAGGCGCGAGACGAACTCGCCGACCAGCGGGTTGGCGAAAGCGAACAGCAGGCCGACCGCAACCGAGATGATGAACGCGGCGTCGATCAGGCCAGCGGTGATGAACATGCGGACCTGCAGCACCGGGATCAGCTCCGGCTGGCGCGCGGCCGACTCAAGGAACTTGCCAGCCATGATGGCCAGACCGAGGCCGGCGCCGAGCGCGGCCAGGCCGATCATGATGCCGACGGCGAGGACGGTGGAGCTCTGGACTTGGGCGAGGTTGGTCAGGACGGCGAGGTACATGGTTTTCTCCAGGAACGAAGTTACTTAAGGGTGATGAAGCGGATGAAGGGTGCAGCGAAACTTTTAGTGGCTATCTTCAGACAGGCTGAGATACACGATCGACAGCATCATGAAGATAAAGGCCTGCAATGGGATCACCAGCAAATGGAACAGCATCCAGCCGAAGCCGAAGGCGCCGCCAGCAATTGCACCGAACACGCCGGCACCGCCGAGCACCCAAATCAGCAGGAACACGATCTCGCCGCCAAACATGTTGCCGAACAGTCGCATCGCCAGCGAAATCGGCTTACTCAGCCATTCGACAATGTTGAGGATCAGATTGAACGGCATCATCCACTTGCCGAACGGAGCGGTCAGGAATTCCTTGATGAATCCCACCAAGCCCTTGGAGCGCAGCGAAAAGAACAGCATCAGGAAGAACACGCTGATCGACATGCCCAAGGTGGCATTGACGTCGGCCGTTGGCACGGGTTTCCAGGCATGGATACCCACCCAGCCAAGCGGCGCGACGATGAAGTCCGCCGGGATCATCTTGATGAGGTTCATCAACAGGATCCAGAAGAACAAGGTGATCGCAATGGGCGTCACCAGTTTGCTGCTTCCGTGGTAGGTGTCTTTGGCCTGACGGTCAACGAACTCCAGACAGATCTCAACAAACGCCTGCCACTTGCCAGGCACGCCCGCAGTGGCTTTCCGTGTCGCCGTCCAGAATGCGAACACCATCACCAGGCCCATCAGCAGCGCCATGACCAGTGTATCGACGTGCAGCACCCAGAACTTACTGCCTTCCTTCAGGGGAACAGACAGGTTATGGAGGTGATGCTGGATGTAGGAGGTGGGGGTCAGTGCCTCGCCTGCCATGTGTCCGGAGCCCTTCTAACTTTGAATTTGGATCAACGTCTGGCCAAAGCCAGAACCTGAAAAATCATCGCGATGGCGATGCCTGCCAGCAGCGCTGTTGCAGGCAGCCGCCACAGGCCGAAGCCCAGCGCAAGCGCCACAATCACCAGCACCCACTTCAACACCATCGCTAGGGCAAGTCGGGCCATCGCCGCACCTGCGGCCTGAACCCCTCCTCCCAGCGCGGCACGCGCCGCGACCCAGCCACCGGCAACGGTGGCCACGCCCGTCAGCGCAACACCCAACGCATGGTGCGTCCCCACCAGCAGGAACAACGAACTAGCTATAGCGACAGCGACCAACGGATATACCGCTGCGCGCAGCATAAGCCGCCGACCCGTTTCCACAGGGTTCAGCACGGGAGTTCCTTGACCTGAAGTAAAGGGAAAGACGTCAATGCGCCTCGTCGAGCCGTGAAATTATAGCAAGTCGGCAAATTCCGCGACAACCGGGAGCGTTCACATTCCAGCTACGCAGCAACTTCGCCCAAAACCTCCAGATGTAAGCGTTATTTGCGCAGGAACTTTTCTGCAAATGGCCTGTCACAGTGAACAGGCCTGCAGGCATTCCTCGTCGGCAGCTCCCTAGGCAGGCCTTCAAGCCCCGGTTCGTCCGGGGCTTTTTTTATGAGCCCTTCATAAAAGTGACGCGCGTGGGCAACCGAGAATCCTTCGTTCATCTGCCAGGTTCAGATTGCGGCGGCCAGCACCGGCTGCGTCATCACGTCGCGCCCCCTTTCACAGGACCTCCATCATCGCGAACGGTTAAACCCAGCAGGTCAACACCCGCTGAAGCCACGTCGACAACGGCAGCCTCATCCGATGCCTATGCCCTCCTCCGGTACCGCTTCCCCCCGAGCGCGGGTGCCTTGGCTGGCGACAACGAACTCAGACTTGACGTCGTTGATCACTAAAACACGCTCATCACGATCGGCCCGCCCGAGTAATTCAGACGCAGCGCCGGCTTCAGCCTGGCGTTCTGCGTCCCGACCACGACGGCTGAGGCCATCATCTCACCTGCTGTGAACATCCTCCGATACGACAACGCCCCGCAGTACGGGGCGTTGTCAGGTCACGGTCGCGGCCAGGACCTCACTTCTTCCTGGGGATGTACAGGTCAGTGATGGTGCCGTCATACACCTCCGCACTCATACCCACCGACTCGCTCAGTGTCGGATGCGCATGGATGGTGTGCCCGATATCCTCGGCCTCCGCGCCCATTTCGATGGCCAGGCCAATCTCGGCCAACAGGTCGCCCGCATGTACGCCAACGATTGCCCCGCCGATCACCCGATGGGTCTGCTCGTCGAAGATCAGCTTGGTGAAGCCTTCAGTACGGCCGATGCCAATCGCGCGACCGCTGGCGGCCCAGGGGAACTTGGCCACGCCGACATTCAGCCCCTTGGCCTTGGCCTCGGTCTCGGTGACACCCACCCAGGCGATCTCCGGGTTGGTATAGGCGACGGACGGGATCACCCGAGCCACCCATTCTTTCTTTTCGCCAAAGGCGACTTCGGCAGCCAGTTTGCCCTCGTGGGTAGCCTTGTGCGCCAGCATCGGGTTGCCCACGATGTCACCAATCGCGAACACGTGTGGCACGTTGGTACGCATCTGCCGATCAACTGGAATGAAGCCACGCTCGCTGACCTGCACGCCCGCCTTGGCGGCGTCAATCTTGTGACCGTTCGGAGCGCGCCCGACCGCGACCAGCACCCGATCCCAGATACCGGAAGCCAGCTCCGGCGTTTTGCCTTCCTCGGCGGCGAGGAACTGTACGGTAATACCTTTCTTGCCGGCCTCCACCTTGTCAGCCTTGGTCTTGAGGTAGACCTCAATGCCTTGCTTCTTCAGGCGGTCCGCCAGCGGCTTGACCAGGTCCTTGTCGGCACCCGGCATCAGCTGGTCGAGAAATTCGACCACGGTGACACGACTGCCCAATGCGGCGTACACCGTCGCCATCTCCAAGCCGATGATGCCGCCTCCGACCACCAACAATTTGTTCGGCACCTCGGCCAGCTCCAGCGCGTCGGTAGAATCCATGACGCGCGGGTCGTCCCAAGGGAAGTTCGGCAACTTCACCGCCTGCGAGCCGGCGGCGATGATGCACTGCTCAAAACGCAGCAGCTGGAGCTTGCCATCCTCACCGGTAACTTCCAACTCGTTGGCCGACACAAACTTGGCCACACCCTGCACGCTTCGCACCTTGCGCTGCTTGGCCATACCGGCCAAGCCCTTGGTCAACGTGCCCACCACCTTCTGCTTGTACTCACGCAGTTTGTCGAGCGTGATCTTGGGCTTGCCAAACTCGATGCCGCACTCGCTGGCATGTACCGCCTCGTCAATGACGCTGGCAGCGTGCAGCAGCGCCTTCGACGGGATGCAGCCGACATTGAGGCACACTCCGCCGAGCGAGGTATAACGTTCGACCAGCACCGTGTCCATGCCCAGATCAGCTGCGCGGAACGCAGCGGTATAGCCACCGGGGCCAGCACCGAGCACGACCATGCGGCATTCGATATCGGCCTTACGGCCACTGGATGGCAGTGCTTGCGCGACCACCGCCGGGTCCGGCGCACGATGCGATGGCGTCACCGGCGGCTTATTGGCCGGCGTCTCAGCCCTGGCCGCAACCGCTTGCTCGGGCTCGGCCTTGGCGGGCGTAGCGGCATCACCGACCGCATCCACCACCACCACCACGTCCCCCTCCGAAAGCGTGTCGCCCACCTTGACCTTAAGCGCCGTCACCACGCCGGCGACAGAAGACGGTACTTCCAGCGTGGCTTTGTCCGATTCCAGCGTCACCAAGCCCTGATCCTTGGCGACGGTATCGCCCACCGCCACCAGCACTTCGATCACCGGCACATCGCTGTAATCGCCGATATCGGGAACCTTGACTTCAATCGTTGCCATGCAAACAGCCTCATTAGAGTTGGGCGATGGCCATCCATGGCATGGAGTACGCGCTGCCGGATCGTGCGGCTCAGCCCTCCATGGCCGAGCGCGGCTGACGACTACGCGGCAGTGGCTGCGTTACAGCAGCACACGGCGCATGTCGGCCAGCACCTGGCTCAGGTAAGTGGTGAAACGCGCGGCCAAGGCCCCGTCAATGACCCGGTGGTCATAGCTCAGCGATAGCGGCAGCAGCAACTTGGGGGCGAATTGCTTGCCGTCCCACACCGGCTGAATCGAAGACTTTGACACCCCCAGGATCGCCACTTCCGGCGCATTGACGATCGGCGTGAACGCTGTACCGCCGATGCCGCCAAGCGAACTGATCGAGAAGCAGCCGCCGCTCATATCGGCCGGCCCAAGCTTACCTTCACGCGCCTTTTTGGCCAGTTCGCCGGTCTCCTGCGCGATCTGGTTGACGCCCTTTTTGTCGACGTCACGGATCACCGGCACCACCAGCCCGTTCGGCGTATCCGCAGCGAAGCCAATGTGGAAATACTTTTTCAGCGTCAGGTTTTCACCGCTCGCATCAAGCGAAGCGTTGAACTCCGGGTACTGCTTGAGGGCAGCCGCGCTGGCCTTGATCAAAAAGGCGAGCATGGTCAACTTGACCCCGGACTTGGCTTTCTCGGCCTCCTTGTTGAGCTGCACACGCAACGCTTCCAACTCGGTGATATCGGCCTGGTCGAACTGAGTGACATGCGGGATCATCGCCCAGTTGCGCGCCAGGTTGGCACCGGAGATTTTCTTGATCCGCGACAGTGGCTGAGTCTGCACCTCACCGAACTTGGCGAAGTCCACCTTCGGCCACGGCAACAGATTGAGGCCGCCGCCACCGGCAACCGCCGTACCGCCCGCCGCCGGCACGCCGCCGCTCAGCGCGGCCTTGACGAATTTCTGTACATCCTCGCGGGTGATACGACCGCCTTTCTCGGTCCCTGCGACCTGAGTCAGGTCCACACCCAGCTCACGCGCGAACACACGCACCACCGGACTGGCGTAGGGAACCTTCGATGGTAGAACGCTGTCAGCATCGAAGGTGACTGGCGGCGTACTCCGGGTGCCGGTACCCGCCGAGGCCGCAACCGGCGCTTGCTGGCGCGCCTCGCGTGCAGCCGGCACGTCTGGCGACGGCGGAGCGGCTACCGGAGCTACCGGAACAACCTCGGCAGCCGGCGCCTGCGGATCAGCGACGGCGGCGGTGTCCCCGGCGTCGGCGCTCTCGATCAGCGCCACCACATTGCCCTGCGACAACGTATCACCGACCTTGACCCTGACCTCCTTGACCACTCCGGATATTGCCGAGGGCACTTCCATCGTCGCCTTGTCGGACTCGAGAGTCACCAGACTCTGATCCTTCTGCACCGTGTCGCCGACCGCCACCAACACTTCGATCACCGGCACATCACTGTAGTCACCGATATCGGGGACACGTGCTTCCTGGATTTCGGCCATTACGGAACTCCGGCAACTGATGGGAATCGCTTATTGTGGCCGGCTACGGGCGTAGCGCCAACCATTGCCTGAAATCCAGCGTGATTGGCATGACCCTCATTCCGATTTGGCATCGCGCAGTGACGCCGGCACGCATGCCGGTGCCCGCATTTGTACAGGCGGGCCAGACAGGACACTAAGGCAATTGCGTGACCCGCGCGTGGCGGCCCCAGCCTAAACCCGGCTGGCGATGCGGCGCCTCGCAGTAGTCGGGTCCACTGCTCAGCGATCCAGCAGATAGGGCAGCACCACACGCCAGGCCTGCTCAAGGCGCTGCAACGTGAACGTCGCGTTGGCCGGGCTGGTCGATGGCAGGGCCAGTACCGGCAGTGCACGCATGCGGCCATCCAGCTGCACCGTGACATGACGCTGCCACGCCTGCGCGGCAGCCACACCATTGCAGGCCACTGCGGTCAGCCGCGGCAACGTGACCATCAGCGCCGGCAGCGGATTGGCGACAATGCTGGTGCGCTCAATCGCCGTGTCCAGGCTACCGTTGCGCGCACACTGCCCGATCACGTCCCAAAGACCGATGCCGGCCCGATGCAGCGCCGCGAGCCGCTCGGGATAGTCCAGGGCCGGATCGAACCGGAGTAACCGCCCCAACAACGGCCAAAAACGATTGCGCGGGTGCGCGTAGTAGCGCGCTTGCGCCAACGACTGTGTGCCCGGCATCGAGCCAAGTACAAGCACACGGCACCCCACGTCGACCTGCGCAGGCAAACCTTTCAGCAGTTCAGATTTCATCACGGAAACTGCATCTGAATGAACATCAAAAACAATATTTTCGTAGTGCTAGCGAGCATTACCTAAACGTTCCTGAATGACAAAAATTTTATATGGATCGAGGTCGGCATCGATTCATGTGGAGAGGACTAGTTTCAGCGCGCCCACTCCCACGGGTCAAAAAAATTTAAGACGAGGAGATACCCTCATGCGTTCGATTTCCATTCTGAGCTTGGCCGCCGTTTCCGCCCTTGCTTTTGCACCCGCCGCGTTCGCCCAGGACGCCACCGCGCAAAAAGATATCTATGGTCACTCGGTGAGTAACGATACCGCGTCCGGCAAACACTGGGCGGTGGTTGGCGGCGTCACCGGGCTGCGCAACAAGGACAACCCAGCGTCAGGCGTTAAAAAAGTCGACAGTGACGTCGCTGCAACCATCAGCGCCAGCTACTTCATCGACGATAACTGGGCGGTGGAGCTATGGGGAGCGGTCGATAAATTCGATGGCCGCGTCCATAACGATGCCGGCAGGATCGGCTCTTTCGACCAGCGACCGGTTGCGTTGAGCGGGCAGTACCATTTTGGACAGGCTGACGATATCTTCCGTCCGTTCGTAGGCGTTGGTTACTACGTGTCTGACTTCAGTAATGAGAATCTCGACGCGCTGTCGCCCAGCGGCAATCACGTTAGTCTGGACAAGGCTAAGGGTGTAATCGGCACAGCCGGCGTGGACATGAATATCAATTCAACTTGGTTCGCCCGCGTCGACGCGCGCTACTTGCGTGCCAATCCGGACGTGCGTGTCGCGGACGAAGGCTCGGATGGAAGCCTGAAGCTCGATCCGTGGGTCCTGGGCGTGGGACTCGGCGCACGATTCTGATTACGCCCGTAAAAAGAAACGGACCTCACGGTCCGTTTCTTTTTTAGAAAATATTGGGAACAAATCAGAACGCCGGCAGCACCGCGCCGTGATACTTGTGTTCGATGAATGCCTTCACTTCCGGGCTGGTCAGTGCCTTGGCCAATTTCTGGACGCGTGGGTCATCTTTGTTGTCGGCGCGCGCGACCAAGTAGTTCACATACGGTGAGTCCTTGCTTTCGATTGTCAGCGCGTCCTGGGTCGGATTGAGCCCAGCATCGAGCGCGTAATTGGTGTTGATCAACGCCAGGTCAACCTGGTCGAGCACCCGCGGCAACATCGCCGAGTCTAGTTCGCGAAACTTCAATCCCTTGGGATTAGCGACAATATCGCGTTGGGTGGACAGCGCGTTGGTGGGATCTTTCAGCTTAATCAGCCCAGCTTTATCGAGCAAAATCAGCGCGCGGCTATTGTTGCTGGGGTCATTGGGGATTACCACGTCCGCGCCTTGTGGCAATGCGGCCAACGATTTGTAACGGTGCGAGTAAGCGCCGAACGGCTCGATATGCACGCCAACCACCGTCACCAGGTGACTATGGTGATCGCGGTTATAAGCCTCAAGGTAGGGTTCAGTCTGGAAGTAGTTAACATCGATCTGCTTTTGCACGACCTGGTCGTTGGGTTGAACGTAGTCGTTGAATACATGCACATCGAGCTTAACGCCCTGCTTTTGCAGTAGCGGCTTGACCACTTCCAGGATCTCGGCGTGCGGCACCGCCGTGGCGGCGACGCTGAGCGTGTCACTGCTATGAGACGTGCCGCCACAGGCGGAGAGCACCAGCATCGAAGCGGCCAGCGCGGATCGAAACAGAAAAGTCTTCATCGGCGATTCCAAAAGGATTTAGATAAACCGTAACAGAGCTGGTAGCCGCGTAGGAGCGCCCCTTGCGCGCGAAGGCTCCGTTGGCACTGCACTGCCCCCTCAGCGACGGGTATAGCGGCGTACCAGGCGGTCGCCGAGCATTTGCAGCAGCTGCACCAACACCAGCAATGTGACCACCGTGACCAGCGCCACGTCCGAGCGTGAACGCAGATACCCCTCACGGTACGCGATATCGCCCAGACCACCGGAACCGATCGCACCGCCCATTGCGGTGAAACCGATCAGGGCGATCGTGGTGACCGTGGCGCCCGCAATCAGGCCCGGCAGTGCTTCGGGTAAGAGCACTTTGAATACCAGCTGAGAGGTCGTAGCACCCATCGCCTGGCTGGCCTCCACCACGCCGCGATCGACCTCACGCAGCGCGCTCTCGACCAAACGCGCGTAGAACGGCGCGGCTCCGACCACCAACGGCAGGATCGCACCACGCACGCCGAGCGAGGTGCCCATCAGCGCCAGCGTCAGCGGAATCATCGCGATCATCAAGATGATGAAAGGCACCGAACGCAGTAGGTTGACGACGAGCGCCAGCCCCCCGTGCAGCAGCGGCCGGCGCCGCAGCTGCGGCGAACCGGACAGGAACAACAGCACACCCAGCGGCAGACCGATCGCCAAGGTCAGCGGCAACGAACCCGCCAACATCAGGAGCGTGTCGAGTGTGGCCTGACCGATCTCACCCCATTTGGCTGCGTCGAGTCTGTGGAAGAAGCCACCGGTGAGAGTGGCAAGCAGCGGCAATGCGTTCATCCGCGTAGCTCCTCAACCTGCACGCCAGCTGCACTAAAGCCGGCTTGCGCGGCGGCGATGTCACCGCCGACCAGGGCCACGATCAGCTGGCCATACGGCGTGTCCTTAATACGATCGATGCGCCCGGACAGGATGTTGTAATCGACTCCGGTGTCGCGAGCGATGCGACCCAGCAACGGTTGGTAAGTGTCGTTACCGATGAACGTTAACCGCACAATACGCCCCCCTACCACGCCGAAATCGCGATGCAGCGCGCCTTCGTCAACATGCTCGGCCTCGGACACGAAACGGCGGGTCGTCAGATGTTGCGGATGCAAGAACACCTGAGTCACGGCACCGCTCTCGACCAACCGGCCGGCGTCGAGCACCGCGACCCGGTCGCAGACGCGGCGGATCACCTCCATTTCGTGAGTAATCAACACGATGGTCAGGCCCAGCTCGCGATTGATCCGGGTCAGCAGCGACAGCACCGCCCCCGTGGTTTGCGGATCGAGTGCGCTGGTGGCCTCATCGCACAGCAAGATCCGTGGTCCGGTCGCCAATGCACGGGCGATACCGACGCGTTGCTTTTGTCCACCCGACAGCTGTGCAGGATACTTGCCGGCATGCGCCTGCAGCCCAACTGTATCCAGTAGCTCGGCCACCCGTGCGTCGACCTGGGCACGGGGGATGCCAGCCAATTCAAGCGGAAAGGCGACATTGCCAGCGACGGTGCGCGAAGACAGCAGATTGAAATGCTGGAAGATCATGCCGATACGGCGGCGCAGGGCGCGCAGCCCGTCGCGATCGAGCGCGGTCGCGTCCTGGCCGTCGATCAGCAGCCGTCCGCCACTGGGTTCTTCCAGCCGGTTGATGAGACGGATCAGGGTGGATTTGCCCGCACCGGAGTGGCCGATAATGCCAAACACCTCTCCCGCCTGGATCTCCAGGTCGAGCGGATGCAGCGCGACGACCTCGCGGCCGGCGACGGAATAGGATTTGTGCAGGCGCTGGAACTGGATCACCGCGCGTAAGACCGGATCGAAGACTGAGGGGGGTGCAGCCTACCAGCCCAGGCTGGCGGGCGTTATTCCATATGATTCTAACGCCTGCGACGACGGTATCACGGCGGCTCCTGCGACACCGGGGAGGCGACGTCCCGCACCCGCTCACGGCGCAGCAGGTACAGGCCGCTGACGACGATGATCGCCGCACCGAGCCAGGTGACCCGGTCCGGCAGCGTGCGCCAGAACAGCCAGTCCCAGCCGATCACCCAGATCAGCCCGGCATATTCCAGCGGCGCGATCATTGAGGCTTCACCCAGCTGGAAAGCGCGGGTCAGTGCGATCTGGCCGAATGCTCCGGCCAGCCCCATAGTGACCATCAGCCCGGCATGTTCAAAGCGCAGCGGTTCCCAATGTGGAATCACCAACACCGCCGCGCCCAACGCCATCACCAACAGGAAACACACCACCATTGACTGCGAACTGTCGGTACGCGTCAACAAGCTGACCGTGACCGACGCGGTTGCGTAGCACACGGCGGCCAGCAGTACCATCAGCGCGGGCAGTGAGGCAGTACCTCCCATCCCCGGACGCAACACCACGATTACCCCGAGCAGCCCGATCGCAATCGCAGCCCAGCGTCGCGGCCCCACCCGCTCGCCCAACACGGGTACCGACAGCGCCGCCACCAGCAGGGGTGAGACGAAGTAAATCGTATAGGCGGTGGACAACGGCATGCGTCGGAGCGCAAACGCGAAACAACCGATCATCGCAATACCGAGCGCGCCGCGCAGCAGCTGCAACCCCCAACGTACCGGGATGATTGAGCGTACCCCAGCACTCGCGATCACCCAGACCAGCACGAACGGCAACGATGCCGCGCCGCGCAGCATCGTCACCTGCAACGGCGGATAGTGCGCGGACAACAGCTTCATCGCAGTATCCATCAGCGCGAAGCTGGCCACCGCGACAAGCATCCACGCCACTGCGGGCATTGGCGAACGGCTATCGGACATGATCCCACTGACAGGCCATCAACCGCACCGGCGCTAGAATGTCGCCTGGCGCGAGTTTTTTATCCCCTCGCATGGCACTTTGGATGTGTCAGCCCAACTTTTCAGGAGCGATCCCATGCCTTCTTTCGACGTGATTTCCGAAGTCGACAAACATGAACTAACCAATGCAGTGGACCAGGCCAACCGTGAGCTGTCCACCCGATTCGACTTCAAGGGTGTGGACGCAAAGTTTGTCCTGGAGGACGACAAATTCATCACTCAGTCAGCGCCTAGCGATTTCCAGCTCAAGCAGTTGACCGACATCTTGCGCCAGCGTCTGAGCGCGCGCGGCATCGACTTCCGCTGCCTGGAATTTGGCGAGGTCGAGAGCAATCTGGCCGGGGCACGACAGAAGGTCACGGTTAAGCAGGGCATCGAGCAGAAAGTCGCCAAGCAGATAGCAGCGAAGATTAAAGAAGCCAAGCTCAAGGTGGACAGTCAGATCAACGGCGACAAACTGCGGGTGACGGGCAAGAAGCGCGACGACCTGCAGGACGCGATCGCGCTGCTGCGCAAGGCCGAGTTCGAGGTGCCGTTGCAGTTTGACAATTTCCGCGACTGAGCGCAGTGATGGCCTAAAAGCGTCCGCTGGCAGCGATGAGCTCTGCTGCAAATCGTTCATCCGCACACCGCACCACGCGCCGCGGGTTGGAAGGGATCGCCCAGCGCGCGCGACGCATTTTGACAAGCCTACGTGGATGGCATTGTGCGCAATTGCTTGTATAGCGTGGTACGCGAGATGCCAAGCTGGCGGGCGGCTGCGGTGATATTGCCAGCGTTGTCGCGCAGAGCCTGCGCTACTGCGTGTCGCGCTTGCTCGCGCAGGCCCGGTCCGGGCGTAACCGGACGCCGCACTGGCGTCCCGCGCGGCGGGCGCAGCAGGTCTACGTAAATCGACGTGCCATCGGCCAGCGGTACGCAGCGCGGCGGGCCGGACTGCAACAGGTGCCGCCGCTGTGTCGGAGCCGAAGCCGCGAACAGCAACTCCAGCGTCAGCTCAGCAAGCGCATCGTGCGGATGAAGACCGAGCAGGCGGCGAGCGATGCGGTTAGCTGCCTGTAGCCGCCCGTCCGGCGCGATCGCCAGCAGTCCATGGATCGGCGTATCGTGCCAACGCGGGTCGTAGCGCAACCGTAGCAGGTGGCAGTCACGTAGATCGGCGATCAGACGGTTTTCGGCGGCCAGTGCGGCCTGGCGGAAGTGCGCCAACAGCAGTTCCGGATTGCGCTCGCCAATGCCGGTGATGTCCAGTGCCCCGATCACCATCCCGTCCAGTCCGTGCAGCGGCACCGACAGGCAGAACACCGACTCGAACTCGCCCAGGTAATGTTGGGCACCGCACACCAGTATCGGCCGATCCTCAGCCAATACGCAGGCCGGGGCGGTGGTGCCGATATCGGCTTCTAGAATGCGTCCGCCGACCTGAAGCTGCCGCAGCAAGCGCGGATCAGCATCACGATGCTGGCACTGATGCACGATCATGCCGCGCGGATTGACGCTGAACACCGTCCAGTCACGACCGCCGAATGCCGACCACAATGCCTCGACCTCAGCCTGCACACAATGCACCAAGCGACGATCGGCAGGGTCCTCGCGCGGATTGCCGCGCGGCTGCAAGGCATCGTAATTGGGTGCCGATCGGGGCGTGAGCCCAGCCTGCCGCGAACGCGCCCATGAGCGGGCGAGCGGTGGCGGCAGCAGGTGTGCGGGCAGCCCGTCGCCTTCGGCAAAGCGCGCGCATGCTTGAGCTGCTCGTGTTGCTGAAACAATCCTCTATCCATCCGCAAGCCCCTTCGCCAGATACGGGAAAGGCCGTCGGAGACCACCCGGTCTCCGACGGCCCGCAGAGGCTACACCGCCGTGAGCACTATGAGGGTTAAGCGCTGCCCACTGAGTGACGGCGGCGTTAAATCACGATAGGCAGCACAGTCCGCCGCGCGTCAATGAGCGATACGCAGGATTGGCTTTAGAGTCACTCCGCGGGTGCTGTCCTCAGCAGCCTGGTTGATCTGCTCCAGATCGTAAAACTTCACCAGCTTGTCGAACGGAAACCGGCCCTGCTGGTACAGCTGTACCAGCTGCGGAATGAACACCTGAGGCACGCTGTCACCCTCCACGATGCCGCGGATGCTGCGCCCGCCCAGCAACAGATTGTTGACGTCGAACTCGGCTTTGGTGCCTAGCTTGGGCGCGCCGACCACACCGATGGTGCCAAGCCCACCAAGCGCCTCAATCCCGGCCGAGAGCACCTCCGGACGTCCGGTCGATTCCAATGCAAAATCGGCACCGCCGCCTGTAGCCGCACGTACCGCCTCGATCACATCAACCTCACGGCTATTGACGGTGTGGGTCGCACCCAACTCGCGTGCCAGCGCCAGACGCGAGGGCACTACGTCGATCGCGACAATGGTGGTGGCGCCCGCGATACGCGCGGCCATCACCGCAGACAGACCGACCGCGCCGGCACCATAGCTGGCAAAGCTGCTCCCTGGACTCACTTTAAGTGCGTTGATAACCGCTCCGGCGCCCGTTTGGATGCCGCAACCCAGCGGACCGAGCAACTCCAGCGGCGCCTCCGCCGGCACCCGAATAGCGTTGTTCTCGCGGGCCAGTGCGTAAGTCGCAAATGAGGACTGCGCGAAGAAGTGGTCGTGTAACGGCTGGCCATCCGGGGTCTGCAACGCGGTGGCCCCGTGTGCGTCGGTGCCCCCAAAATTGAGCGCGAAGAAATCTTTGCAATAAGCCTCGTGGCCACTGTTGCACGGGTTGCAGTGGCCACAAGCACCGTAGGTCAGCACTACATGGTCACCCACCTTCAGATCTTTGACGTCGGGGCCAAGCGCTTCGACCACCCCCGCGCCCTCATGCCCGAGCACGGCCGGCAGCGGCACCGGGTAGTACTGATCACGCACAATCAGGTCGGTGTGACATAACCCTGTGGCGACCACACGCACCAGGACCTCATCGCCCTGCGGACCGCGCAGACGCGCCGACTCGATCGTGAAAGGCTGCTCGGGCACGCGTGCCACCGCAACGGTGACCTCGCGCAAGGTATCGACTACGGTATTCATCAAACTGTCTCCTTTAAAGCGGGTAAGCGGGCGCTTCGCCCTTAACGGTGAGCCATTGCCACTGGGTGAACTCTTCCCAGTTGGCTGGACCGCCGATGCTGGTGCCGTTGCCGGAGGCACCCACGCCACCGAACGGATTGATCACATCGTCGTTGACGGTCTGGTCGTTGATATGTAGCAACCCGGTGCGCAAGCGTTCGCCGAGCCGCAAAGCACGACCCACATCGTGTGAGACGACGGCCATCGAAAGACCGTACTCGGTGGCATTGGCGAGCCGTATCGCATCCTCGTCGTGGTCAAACGGCACCACCACGGCGACCGGCCCGAAGATTTCCTCATTAAAGGCCGGGTTGTCCGCGTCGACGTGGCTGAGCACGGTCGGCTGGAAGAACAAGCCCTCAAAGCTACCGCCGGTCTCAACGATCGCGCCGGCCGCCCGTGCTTGTTCGATCACGTGCGCGGCATGGTCGCGCTGAGTTGCGTTAATCAGCGGGCCGATCGCTACGTCGGCGTGCCGAGCCGGATCGCCAACCTTCAGGCTGCGTGCCTTGGTAACCAGTTTTTCCAGAAAGCGTTCATAAATCGTCCGCTGTACCAATACACGTCCGGAAGACATGCAGATCTGACCCTGGTGCAGATAGACGCCCCAGGCGGTATTGGCGACCGCCAGGTCGAGGTCAGCATCGTCGAGCACGATCAACGAGTTCTTGCCCCCCAGTTCCAGCGAGACCTTCTTTAGGTGGCGGCCGGCGGACTCGCCGACTTTGCGCCCGGCCGCGGTCGAACCGGTGAACTGGACCATCGCCACGTTCGGATCAGAAGTCAGCGCCGCGCCGGCGGCACCATCGCCTGGCAGCACATGCAGTACGCCCGCCGGCAATCCGGCCAGCTCGAACAATCGCGCGATCACGAACCCGCCACATACCGCCGTGCGCGGGTCCGGCTTGAGCACCACTGCATTACCCAGTGCCAACGCCGGGGCGACCGCACGCATCGCCAGGTAAAGCGGAAAATTAAACGGGGAGATCACGCCGACCACACCGAGCGGGCGGCGGCGCGCTAGCGAGAGCCTCCCTGGCGTAGACGGCAATACTTCGCCATGGCTGCGTGATGGCAGCGCTGCGGCCTCATGCAGCGCCTTGACGTTGATCGATGCCTCGAATCCGGCCTTAAGTTGGGTCGAACCGCTCTCGCGGACAATCCAGCTGACGATCTCATCGCTGTACTGTTCGGCCAGCTGCGCCGCCTTGCGCAGTACCTGCGCACGCTGCTCGTACGGTGCCTCGGCCCAGTTGCGCTGAGCCTGTGCAGCGGCGGCGGCGGCGGCGGTGATACGCGTCGGCTCGGCCAGCGCGATCCGGCCCACTTCGGCTCCGGTGGCGGGCTCGACCACCGCCGTATCGGCGTCACCGTCACGCCATTGTCCATCGAACAGGCGACCGTTCCACAATGCCGCCGGTAATAACAATGAAGACTCAGATTCACTCATCGGTTTGGCTCCCTACTGGTTATGCGCGGCCATTCAAGATCAGCGTACACATATTCGCTATGCACCTTTGGCCTATGCGGCCGCAGGCCCTGTCGTTACAAGCGACCTTGACCGCAGCGGTGTTCAACTTCTGGACACCGTCTGTTCGCCGGTCGGCGCACTCACCCCCCCCAGCGCCTCACCCAGCTGCTGCCGGGCTTGCACACGGTCGGCCTCTAGGTCGTGGCCCCAGATCCAGTCGAAACGACTGCCCAGCGTGCGGCCTAGCCGTTCAAGATCGCGCCCCACCAGTGGATCGCGCAGCTCGTACAGTTCTCCCGCCTCCCACGAGGTCCGCTGCACTTGGCTGGCACGTGGCCGGCGGACGCGGTCATACGCCGCGAGAAGCGCGGGAAGGTCTTCGCGCCGCAGCCCAGGCTCCGCTAGCAGTTGCGCCAGCAGGTAAGCGTCTTCCAGCCCCTGTCCGGCACCGGCTCCCTGGTGCGGCAGCATCGCGTGGGCCGCATCGCCGATCAGCGCAATCCGCCCGTGCACGTAACCGGGTAGCGGCGCTAGCGCGTGCAATGCCCAATGCGTCGGCGCATCAATGCACTGCAATAACGTCTGCGTCGCACGGCCCCAGCCAGCGAAGGCCTCCAGTAGCTCGCGACGGCTGGCCTCGCGCACCCATGCCTGACCTTCGGGCCACGACGGCGCCGGATCGCGCCGGTCGGTAACGAATGCCACCACGTTGGTGGTCCGCCCCTGTTTAACCGGAAAACTGAGAATGTGCGCGTCCACGCCCAAATACATCTGGGGCACCTCAGCCAGGTGGGGATCCACACCCTGGGCAACGAACGCCGCGCGCAGGTGTGTGCTGTCGATCAGGCCACGGTAAGCACAGCTGCCGGTGAAATGCGGGGCTACGGCAGCATGGCCCAGCCCAAGCAACACCGGATCACGCAGCGCCGACTTGATACCGTCGGCGGCGATCAACGCATCGCCGCGATATTCACTGCCATCAGCGAAATGCACCTGTACGCTGGTCGTATCCTGCCGCACCGCCACCGCGCGCTTGTTGAAGCGAGCCAGCCCCGGCGGCAGTTGACTGACCAATGCGTCCAGAAAGTCGGCGCGATGCGCCGAAGACTGGCCTACGCCTGGGATCACACTGGCGCCGAGATAGCGGGCGTCCTCGCCATAGCGCCATTCGAACCAGATGTCCTGCCACGGCGCAGGCGTACGGTCGGCCAGCGTAGCGTAAACCTCGCCCATACCCAACCCGGCAATCGCACGTACCGCATTGGCACCAAACGAGACCCCGGCACCGATCTCTCCAAACGCGGGCGCCGATTCAAATAGCTGCACATCAAGATGACGATAGCGGCTCAGACCCAGCGCTAAACCAACGCCGGCAATACCGCCACCCACGATGCCGACACGCAACGGAGCGGCACGGGAAACGTCCATTGAGGTCTCCGCCAACAGAAAAATAGGGCAAGGTCGGCCGTTAGCCGGTATCGCCTCCGGCCACTGGCAGGACTGAGCCGGTGATGTAGGAAGCCGCATCCGACGCCAGGAAAAGAATCGGACCGACCTGTTCTTCAAGGGTACCGTAGCGCTTCATAAAGGCCGATTCAGTGACCTGGGTAACGACTGCGTCCATCCATACCTGCTCTTGCTCGCTATCGCCTTCAGGGTTACGTGGCACCCGCCGCACCGGCGCCACGGTGCCGCCAGGCGCGGTGGCGACGACGCGAATATTGTGCTGCGCATACTCCATCGCTAACGACTGGGTAATCGCATTGACCCCACCCTTGGCGGCCGAGTAGGGCACCCGATGAATGCCTCGTGTGGCATTGGAGGATACGTTGACGATGCAGCCACGACCGCGTGCCAACAGGTGCGGCAGCACCGCATGACAGCTGTAGAGCGTCGGCATCAGCGAGCGTCGGATCTCCGCGTCAATCTGCGCTGGCTCGAATTCGGCGTAGGGCCGCATGCGGATCGCACCGCCGACGTTGTTGACCAGGATGTCGATTCCACCGAACGCGTCGGCCGCCGCTTGCATCGCCGTATGCGCACCCTCATAGGTTTCCAGGTCAGCGATGCAAGCGCGTGCACCGTGACCCACGTCCTCGGCGACATCAGTGACGAAGTCGGCGCGGTCGACCAGCAACACGGATGCCCCCTCCGACGCAGCGCGAAACGCCACCTCGCGGCCAATTCCCTGAGCCGCGCCGGTGACCACCATCACCCGGCCCGTAAAACGGGGCGGGCTCATGCTGCCAGCCCTGCGGCGGCGACATTAGGGGTGAACTTCTCGTAGTAAAAACCGGCCGGCGCGATCCCACGCGTATCCAGATGCACACGCACCGCATCGACCATTGGGGGCGGACCGCACAAGTACACATCCACCGCGCCGTCATGCAGTGACTCAGCCGGCAGATGGTCGGTGACGTAGCCGATCTGGGGATGCTGGGATTGTGGGTCGACCACACAAGTCTGAAAATCAAAATACGGCAGTCGCTCGGCGAATTCGCGCAGCCGCTCAACCAAGACGAGATCCGCGTCGCGGGTCACGCCATACATCAAGTGCACCGGGTGCGCACTGCCGACAACGGCCAAGTGCTCAAGCATCGCCAGGAACGGCGCCAACCCGGTGCCGCCGGCCAGCATCAACACGGGGCGCGCGACCTCGCGCAGATAGAAGCTGCCCAATGGTCCGGTCAGCTCCAACACCTGCCCAGGCGTGACCGCATCCAGGTAGCGGCTCATCAGTCCACCAGGCACACGCCGGATCAGAAAGCTGAGCGTTTGCGAGCCTGGTGCGGAGCTGAAGGAATACGCACGACTCTGACCGCTGCCTGGCACAGCGATGTTGACGTACTGGCCCGGCAAAAATCCGGGCGCCTCGCCTATAGTATCCAGTTTCAGCTCCAACGCGGCATCGGCATGGACCACCACTTCCACCACGGCCGCTTTGAACGCGGTGCTGCCGGTCTTGCACGCCGCCGAGGTGACGGGCACGGCAATCGTACAGTCAGAACTCGGCACCATCTGGCAGGTCAGCACCAGGCCATGTTGGCGCTCGTCGTCGCTAAGTGCCTCTTCGAGGTAGTCCTCGCCCAGATCATAGCTGCCGCTCTCCGCACGACACTTGCAGGTGCCGCAGACGCCGTCGGAACAGTCCATCGGCAGGTTGATCTTTTGGCGGAAGGCGGCGTCGAGCACCTTTTCGCCGGCCTTACAGTCGACAAAACGGGTGACACCGTCCTCGAAGTTAAGTGCGATTCGGTAGGTCATGGCATTTCTCGCGGTCAGCTGTGGTCATACGTGATAGATGTCGATGACCTGGCGGATGTAGTCGTTCTTCAGCACGATCGTCTTGCGGGTGATCTGCAACGCCTCACCGTCGTGGCGCACGGTGACAAAGACGGTGCCGAAAAACTGGTCGGTGACCTTGTAGCGGTGGCTGAGGGTATGGAAGTTGTAACGCAGGTCCGTCTCGTCGCCACGCTCAGCCAGCACCTCAACGTTACTGATGTTGTGGCTGGTGCGTGGCTCCGGCGTGGAAGCACCGGAACGTTCGGTTTTGATCCGGAACACCCGATCTTCCAATCCGCAGCGACTGGCGTAGTAGATCAGCGATATCTGCGACTGCGGATCTTCGGTCAGTCGATCGTCGTCGTCCCAGGCTGGCATCCAGTAGGTCACCTCCTTGGCGTACAGCGTCAACCACTCGTCCCACTGACGGTCGTCGAGCAAACGTGCCTCGCGGTAGAGAAATGCACACAGCGCAGCGTAGTTCGTGCTCATTCCGTTTCCCCGGTGGCGTCCTTCGCCAACGCCTCGCGCATAGTCCGTGCCCAGTATTCGTGCTGACGCACGAAAAGTCCCTCGTCCTCGCTGCGCTCGCCCGACAGCAGCGGCTCAAGCCCCATCCGCCGCGCGTTCTCGTCCGGTCCATCGATCCATAGCGGCGCGCCGCGACTGAGATCGTTCCAGAGCGCCGCAGTACCTGCATAACCCGCCTGACACGCGCGGAACTCTTCCAGGTCGTCGGCAGTCCCCATCCCGGAGACATTGAAAAAATCTTCGTACTGACGGATGCGCAACGCGCGATCTTGCGGACTCTCACCTTTGGGTGCGAAACAAAAGATCGTGATCTCGGTCTTGTCCACGCTGATCGGTCGGGTGACGCGGATCTGAGTGGAGAACTGATCCATCAAAAACACGTTCGGATACAGGCACAGGTTACGGGTCTGGCGGGTGATGAATTCCGCACTCACCTGCCCGACGCGTTGCGCGATCTCGTCACGCCGCGCCCAGACCGGACGAACCTCCGGATTCAGCGACTCGGTCCACAGCAGAATATGGCCATTCTCAAAGCCGTATACGCCGGCCACGCTGCGGCTCCAGCCGTTGGCATCCACCGCCTTGGTACCATCCTCGGCGCGGCGGCCCATGGTCGCCGCGTAATTCCAGTGCACGGTGCTGACGTGGTATCCATCGCAGCCGTTTTCCATCTGCAGCTTCCAGTTACCGTCGTAAACATAGGACGAGTTACCGCGCAGCACCTCCAGCCCCTCCGGGGCCTGGTCGACGATCTGGTCGATGATGATCCGAGATTGACCGAGGAACTCCTCCAGCGGCGCGACGTCCTCGCTCAGGCTGCCAAACAGAAAGCCGCGGTAGCTCTCAAAGCGCACCACGCGTCGCAGGTCGTGTGAGCCGTTCTGACCGAATTGCGGCGGATATTCCGTGGTCTTCTCGTCTTTGACCTTAAGCAGCTTACCGGTATTTGAGAAGGTCCAGCCGTGAAACGGACAAGTGAAGCTGCCTTTGTTGCCGTGTTTTCGCCGGCACAGCATCGCGCCTCGGTGGGCACACGCGTTTATTACCGCGTGCAACGTACCGGTCTTGTCACGAGTAATCACCACCGGCTGTCGGCCAATGTAAGTGGTGTAGTAGTCGTTGGGATTCGGGATCTGGCTTTCGTGCGCCAGGTAGACCCAGTTGCGTTCGAAGATGTGCTTCATCTCCAACTCAAACAGGTCCTCGTTGGTGAAGATATCGCGACGGCAGCGGAACACCCCGGCCTGCGGATCGTGTTGAACGGCAGTGGCGAGCAGGGTTTCGATTTCGGTCGCTTTGTCGATCACGGCGGACATGGGTGCACTCCTGAAAGAGGTGTCCAACGAGGACACCGTGGCAGGCAAAACAAGGGGGGGAGGGGCGGCGGCCGCTTAACGCGGTCCGCCGCATTACAAGGCGCTAGGCGGCCGCACGCCGGCGCTGTTCATTGACCTGGTTGTCAACGCCGGCGACCAAACCGGTGAGATGGAAGTCAAAGACGATCTCGGCAAACGGACCTTCGACCGCGTTGGCCTGGATACTGGCCGGGTCAGTGTGTTCCACCACTTCCGGCACCAAACCGTCACGGGTGGCGTAGGCGAAGTCGTCGTTAATCAGCGGGTCGCCAGCGATGTTGATCTGCGTGGTCAGCTTGCGGTGGTCGTCTGCTGAGACAAAGAAATGGATATGCGCCGGCCGCTGGCCGTGCCGCCCGAGCGCAGATAGCAACCGCTCGGTCGGGCTGCCTGGCGGCACCCCATAGCCGTGCGGCACGATACTGCGGAACCGATACTGGCCGTGCGCGTCGGTGACGATAGTGCGGCGCATATTGAACGGCGCCTGCTTGCCGGTGGGGTCAAAGTGAGAATAAAAGCCACGGGTATCGCAGTGCCAGACTTCCACCGTGGCACCGGGCAGTGGACGTCCATCCTCGGCATACACAGTACCGTGCATGATAAGGGTATGGCCGTTCTCGTCGGCACCATCGTCGAGGCGAGCAAAGCCATGCGCCACCGGCGCGCCGGCCACATACAGCGGACCTTCGATCGTACGTGGGGTTGGATTGTCGATGCCCAGCTCGGCATCGATCGCGTCCAACCGCAGGTCCAGGAAGTGATCCAGGCCCAGCCCGGGCGAGATCAGGCCGGCTTGCCCGGCCGCGCCCAAATCGTTGAACCAAGCGACTGCCGTCCAAAATTCGTCCGGGGTCACATCCAGATCATCAATTGCCTTGAACAGGTCCGAGACCACGCGGTGAATGATCTGCTTTACTCGTGGATTACCGGCCTGCGTGTCCAGACCGCTGATGGTCTTGAGAAAGTCCTGGACAGGCTGAGTCGGGTAAATCTTGACGCTCATGATGTTCTTCCTTCTCTTGGTTGCGTGGGCTGCCTTGAGACGTTCCCCTCCGGAGGAAGCGCCACTACTGTCGATCAAATCGCTACCGATCATCCTCGTACAAGGAGGACGGATGGCGGCACAACGGGGTCACCGTGATACGCATGTACGGGAACAGCGGCAGCGACAGCAGCACCTCGTGCAACTCGGTGTTGTCGGCGACATCGAAGATACTGACGTTGGCGTACTGCCCGACCACTCGCCAGATGTGTCGCCAGCGCCCTTCGCGCTGTAATTGCTGGAAGCGCGTCTTCTCATCTTGCTTGAGCTGCGCGGCGCGCTCGGGCGCCATATCCAGTGGAAGGTTCACGTCCATGGTCACGTGGAACAACATATTCAACCCTCCGCTACGCTCGTGGCCGCCACTACCGTCCGACGACGGTCACGGCGGAATTCGTCTAGCTTTGCCTGATCGAGCGCGATGCCCAACCCGGGGCCGGTCGGCACGTGCAGATGGAAGTCGGCGTAGTGCAAGGGCGTTTCGAGGATCTCTTCGGTCAGCAGCAGCGGTCCGAATAGTTCGGTCCCCCACTGCAGGTTGGGGAAGGTCGCAAACACTTGCGCCGCGGCGATCGTGCCGACCGCGCCTTCAAGCATGGTGCCGCCGTATAACCCGATACCCGCGGCATCGGCGATCGCGGCAACGCGCTGTGCCGCCAGTAGCCCGCCAGACTGTTCGATCTTGACCGCGAATACGTCGGCCGCCGGGCCCTGCGCCGCGTCAAACGCACTCTCTGGTCCGGTGAGTATTTCATCCGCCATCAGCGCCAGCGAATAGCGCCGCATCAGCCGCTGCAACGCTGCGCGTGAGGCCACCGGCTGCTCGACCAACTCGCAGCCCGCCGCAGCCAGTGCCGGCAGCGCGCGCGCCGCTTCGTTCTCGCTCCAGGCCATATTGACATCAACCCGTACCGCGCCACGGTCACCCAGTTCACGCTTGATCGCCGCAACGTGGGCCACGTCCGCATCTACCGAGCGCTTACCGATCTTCAGTTTGAATACGTTGTGACGACGCAGGTCCAGCATCCGCTCGGCCTCGTCGATGTCGCGTGCGGTATCGCCGGATGCCAGAGTCCATGCCACCGGCAAGCACTCCCGCACTCGTCCGCCCAACAACTCCGATAATGGCAAGCCGAGCCGGTGGCCCTGTGCGTCCAGCAACGCGGTCTCAATCGCGCAGCGGGCGAAGTGGTTGCCCTTGACCCGCTTGGCAACACGCTGCATCAACGCCTGTACCCGGGTCGCGTCGGCGCCGATCAGCACCGGAGCGATATAACGATCTATTGCCAGCTTCATCCCCTCCGGGCTTTCCGCACCATAGGCCAGCCCGGCGATGGTGGTGCCTTCACCTATCCCGACCACCCCGTCAGAGCAGTACACCCGCACCAACATCAAGGTCTGGCCCTGCATCGTCACCACCGACAACTGGTGCGGCCGGATCGTGGGCAGATCAATCAGCAAGGTTTCCACCCGCTCGACAACAGCGGTGGCACGATTGAGGGCAGTGATGGGGCTTTCCATGACGCCGACTGTGCCGCTGAGCGGAACCGCGCGTCCAACACCCTGTTGATCTTGTTTGATACCTATATGGTATTTTTATAGCGCGATACGCGCCAGCAAAGGCTTTTTTGCGGTGCAGCATTCAATATTGGCATCGAGCATTGTCCGCATGGATCTTCGCCAACTGCGTTATTTCGTCACCGTTGCGCGCGAACGCAACTTCACCCGTGCAGCCGAAATCCTGCACATCGCTCAACCCCCACTAAGCCGCCAGATCCAGCAGCTGGAGGAGGATCTCGGCACGCGATTGTTGATCCGCAGCAGCCGACCGGTGCGGCTGACTGACGCGGGCCGCCTGTTCTACGAAGAGGCGTTACAGGTTCTAGGGCGAGTCGAGCAAATGAAGGAAGCCGCACGCCGGATCGGACACAGCGAACAGCGCGTGTTGTCGATCGGATTCGTCGCCTCCACGCTCTACGGTGGTCTGCCAATGGTGGTGCGACGGCTGCGCCTGCACCGTCCCGACCTCGATATCCGGCTGGTCGAGCTGATGTCCATCCAGCAGATCGAGGCGCTGAAGGCCGGTCGCATCGACCTGGGCTTCGGCCGCATCCGTAGTAATGACTCGGCGGTGGAGCGGCGGGTACTGCGTGAGGAGCGGCTGGTCGTGGCAGTGCCGACAAGTCATCCTCTGGCATCCAGCGACGATGCGCTATCACCGCAGGCGCTGACCGCCCAGCGACTGATCGTGTATCCCAGCGAACCGCGTCCGAGCTTCGCCGACCAGGTGCTGTCGCTGCTGCAAGACCGCGGTGTGCGCCCCTTGGCGGTGCAGGAGGTGCGCGAACTGCAGACCGCGCTTGGTCTGGTCGCCGCCGAGATGGGGGTATGCGTGATTCCCGCCTCGGTACAGGCACTGCGCCAGGACCTGCATTACCGCGTAATCGACGACGAACGCGCGACCTCACCGGTCATCCTGAGCTACCGCCGCAACGACGATTCCGAGCTGATCCCGCTGACCCGGCAGCTGATCCGCGAGATGTACGCTGAACAGCCGCCGTGGCTGGACACCGCCTACAATCATCTTCATTCGCCCTAGGCAGCCCTGCGCACCCGATGGACTCCGACGTTTCCCCCACTGTGACTGCTCCCGACTACCTTGGCGATACCCGTCGCTGGATCGAACGCGCCGTGATCGGCCTGAACCTGTGCCCGTTTGCCAAGGCGGTCTACGTCAAACAACAGGTGCGGCTGGTACTCAGCGATGCCAGCACGCCTGAGGCATTGTTGGAGCAGCTGGCCGAAGAACTGCTGCTATTGCGCGACACTCCGGCCGAACAGATTGATACCACATTGATCGTGCACCCGGATGTGTTGCAGGACTTTCTGGACTACAACGATTTTCTGGACAACGCCGACGCCGCGGTGGATACGTTGGAGCTGCAAGGCGTGCTGCAAGTCGCCAGCTTCCATCCTGACTATCAGTTTGCCGGTGCCGCGCCGGACGACGTGTCCAACTGCACCAATCGCTCACCGTGGCCGACCCTGCATTTGCTGCGCGAGGACAGCGTCGAACGCGCGGTCGCCGCGTTTCCCGATCCGGACGTGATCGTTGAGCGCAACCTGCGCACATTGGGCGAACTGGGTCGCGCAGGTTGGGAGCGGCTACTGACCGATTGACCGACAGACGCGCGCGCCCCACATGTGGAGGCCATTCAACCACACCCACGACTTGCCTCTATAGGGATTGACCATGTCGCTCACCCCCAGCATCACCGAGTGGCCCGCCACCCCGTTACAGGACCGTGTGATCCTGGTCACCGGTGGCGCACAGGGCATCGGCCGAGGCATTGCCCAGGCCATCCTGGGTGCTGGCGGGCGGGTGCTGATCGGCGACCTTGACCGCGAGGCCGGCAAAGCCTGCCTGCGCGAGTGGGCACTGCCTGAGCGCAGCGGGTTTGTAGCGCTGGACGTGGCCAGCGAGCGCAGCGCGAGGCGGCTGGCAGCCACCGCGCTGGCAAAGTTTGGACACATCGACGGGCTGGTCAATAACGCCGGCATTGCCGACCCGCAGGTACCGCCGCTGGACACGCTGGACTGGGCGCAGTGGCAGCGCCGGCTGTCGTCACTACACGGCGCGTTCCTGTGCAGCAAGCACGCGCTGCCGGCGTTGCGCCAGGCCAACGGTGGCGGCGCCATCGTCAACATCCTATCCACCCGCGCCTACCAGTCCGAACCACACAGCGAAGCCTACGCCGCGGCGAAAGGCGGACTGCTCGCCTTCACCCATGCGCTCGCGCTGAGCGAAGGACCGTCGGTACGGGTCAACGCAATCGCACCCGGCTGGATCGCCACCGAAGCCTGGCAGGCGCCCGCCCGGCGGCGACGCCCAAAGCTGTCGCGCGGCGATCACGCCCAGCATCCCGCAGGCCGGGTCGGCGAGCCGGCCGATATCGCCCAGCTGGCGGTCTACCTGCTGGCGCCCACGCTGTCCGGGTTCGTGACCGGTCAGGATTTCATCGTCGATGGCGGCATGACCCGCAAGATGCATTACGCCTGACTGCGGCGCCGGCCTCATCCAGAGCCGAGCAAACTCGACGTGGCATACGCGCTCAGCAGTGCGACGGCCGCCATCGCCGATGGGCGGCACGCCAGCGCGCCTATACCATCACCCGGCGAAAACCGACCGGTACCGACCGGTCCGGAGCTTGTGATCGCCCATCCACAGCACCCACGCCGAGCACAACGGCACCAACAGCTTGGTCAGCACCACCCCGATCACCGGGACCGTTTGGATCGCCGCTTCCAGCGCTATCGGCAACCACGGCAGCAGGTAAAAACGCAGCGGCGCGTGGCGGAACATCCGCAGGCTTTGCAGCAGCCACTGTAAGGCGCGCAAGGTCGGCCAGGCGCCGCCTTCGATGCCTATGCAAGCGTCGCAGGAACGATGGGGCACGAGGATCACTCCGTTGAGGTGTCCATCTGAAGACCCTGGCCACGGGAAAAACCCGACAGCTCTCGCTTTTCGGCAGCCCGCTAGCGGGTGGCGCAAGCTTCCAACAACCGCTGCACATCGGCCAGCGAGCCGACGATGCGATGACCGAGGGCGCGCATCGCCGCGTCCGCTGCCACCATATCGGGGACCTGAATCGGGGTCATGCCGGCCGCCAATGCGGCGCGTACGCCGGTCGGCGAATCCTCCAGCACCAGACACTGCGAAGGCGCGATACCGAGCTGCCGCGCGGCCAGCAGATAGATGTCCGGAGCCGGTTTGGGATGGGCCACGTCACTGCAGGTCGAGATCACCTCGAAATAATCCAGCAGGCCCGCCACCTCCAGTTTGCGCAATGCCAGCGCGCGCCGGGTCGAGGTGCCGACGGCGCGCGGGATGTCATGGGCACGCAGCCAGTTCAGCAGCGCCACGATACCCGGACGATGCGGCACTCCCTGTTCGACCACTGCGTCGTAGCGGCTGCGGGCCAGCGCGAGCAGGGCGTCGGCGCGTACCATCCCGATCCGCTCAGCCAGCATCGCCCGGCATGCCGCGTCATCCTTGCCGACCATGCCGATCCAGTCGTCTGCCGCGAGCGTCTCGCCCAGGGCCACGCTCGCCTGAGCCAAGCATTCGGTCAATGCCCGCTCGCTATCGAGCATCAGCCCATCCATGTCGAAGATCACCGCCGCCGGCAGCGATTGCAGTGGAGGCACCCAGGTCATGCAGGACCCGTCCCGGCAAACAACGCCTCAAGGTCGGCCGGCGTCAGCGCGCGCCACTGCCCGACGGGCAGCGCCCCCAACGCGAGCCCGCCGATGCGGCTGCGATGCAGGGCCAGTACGTGGTTGCCGGCGGCGGCGAACATCCGCCGCACCTGGTGGTAGCGTCCTTCGTGCAGGATCAGGCGGACGCGGCGCGGCGTCAGCGCTTCCAGCTCGGCCGGCAGCAGCGGTTTGGTCTCCGACTCCAATAGCAAGCTACCGCTGGCGAACAGCGCCGCTTCGTCACCGCGCAGATCCTGCGCCAGCTCGGCCTCGTAGACCTTGTCCAGTCTGGACTTGGGCGAGACGATCCGATGCAGCAGCGCGCCGTCGTCGGTCATCATCAGCAAGCCGCTGGTGTCGCGATCGAGTCGGCCCACCGGCGAAATCAGCGGCGAACGCAGGCGGAAACGCGCCGGCAACAGGTCGTAGATCAGCCGGCCGCTGTCCTTGGTCGAGCAGGTGTAGCCTGCCGGTTTGTGCAACATCAGCGCAAACCCCGGCGCTGGGTCGAGCGGCTCGCCGTCAAAGCGAATTGCTGCGTGTTCGAGTTGATCGTCGGCGTAGAGCACCTCGCCATCGGCGTCGGTGAACCGCCCCTCGCGGAACATCTGGTGGACCTGTTTGCGGCTGCCGTAGCCGAGATTGGCCAGATGTCGGACCAGTTTCATACGCGCCCTCCGCGCGTGGCCAGGATCGCCTTAAAGCCGTCGCGTTCAGCCAGCACCTGCACCGTGCCAAACTGCGCGCCCAGCGCCTGCTCATAAGGCAAGTGGCGGTTGGCCACCAGCAGCAGCCGGCCGCCCGGCCGCAGCGCCTGGGCGGCGACCTCGATAAAGCGCCGGCCGATGTCCGGCCGCTCGGCGCGCCCGGGCGCGTGGAACGGCGGGTTGCTGACAATAAAATCGTAGCGTCCGTCCAGTCCGGCGGTGACGTCGTGCCAGTGGTAGCCGAGCTGAACCTTTTCCGCGAACGGCTGCAGATTGTCGCGCGCCAACGCCAGCGCGCGCGCCTCGGCTTCGTACAGATCCAGCGCACCAACCTGTGGGCAGCGTTGCAGCAACGCGCTGGACAGGTAGCCGTAGCCGGCACCGAGATCAGCCCCCTGCCCGGCCAGATCAAACGGGAACTGCTCAGCCAGCAACACCGACGCCGGATCGACGCGGTCCCAGGCGAACACGCCCGGACGGCTGACGAAACGTCCGTCCAAGATCGGCCGGGGCGCGTCCAACCAACGCCAGCGCGCCAGCAATGCCGCATCATGGCGGCCGTCCAGCGGCGCGGTCCAGTAGACCCGACAATGGTGTTTGGTCAGCTTTCCGCCAAGTCCCGCCAATTGTTGCAGGTCGCTTTCGCCGGAGCGGGCACCCTCATCGTTGGCCTGGCACGCCACCACGACACCGCCAGGCGCGGCCAACGCAATCGCACGCGCCAGCAGCGCACGCGCCTCGTCGCGCTGGCGCGGTGGCAGCACCAGCACCAGCGGATAGCGCGTGGCGGCCGCGTCAACCGCGTTCTCGTCCAGCACCTCCCAGCCAGCGCGCTCTAGCGCATCTGCGAACGGCCTGAAGCTCTGCTCACAACACAGGCCGCCGGAAGCGGCATGCAGGCGCAACGGCCAGCCATCACGCGCGCGCAAAAACAACGCAGGGCTGGCAGGCCAGCGCAGCAGACCCTGGATGAATGGCAGGAATAAAGTATGAAGCGGAGCGTCTTGCGAGGCGGACATCGCGACCGGAAGCGGAGAGCGGCCATCTAGTTTAGCCTCCTGCCGTCTTGCGGGTTCCTGCACACGGTTTTGATCCGCTCTGAATGCCTGGGCTCCTAGCCTTCACGCAAGCCCATAGCGGAGCGTATTTGATGCGAGCTCTTTTCGTTGGCGGCGTCGTGGACAACAGTGAGATGGACCTGGACGATGCCTCCCCGCCCTTGCACTACCCCGAAAACACCGGCAGCGGTCGGCCACGCTACCGGTTGCACCTGGTGGGCGAACGCGCCGATGGCCGCCTGGTTTATGCGGTCTACGGCGCCCCCAATCTGTCCGACGAGGAAGTCGAGCGCATCGCCGAGGAACGCGGCTACGCCCGTCGATTCGATGCAGTCCCGAGCACGCCAGACGGCCGGCGCGGGTCGTGAGCGCTCACCCACGTACGCGCGCGGTAACGCGGTGCCATCAAGAGCAGCCGGCGCCGGCTATCGGCGAGTGCGGCCCCTAGGCATCGCCCGGAAGATCACCTGGCCTACGTCATCGGCCACCCGCAGAGTGCCACATGTATCCATGGGTCACCCCCACTGGCGGTCTTTGTGCGTCGCGCGCTCGTTAACGGCCGGTCGCGCCTGCTTAGTGGCGGGTTCCCACGCCACTCCAAACGGCAAATACAGTCCGGTCAGCCATTAGGCAAGAATCTCGGCGACCCCATCGCCGTCAGCCTCGCGCAGCAGAGCGATACGCTCAGCACTGGGTGCACGCGCATCAATCTGCTTGATATCGTCACCCCCATCATCGCAGAACGCCCCGGATGCAGATAAGACAACGGCCATGATGCCGCCCGCGCCCACGACCTGCATAAATAGCGGCTCAGGGTGAAGCGTGGCTAGCTGAGCACCGCCTGCGTCGGCGGCTAAGGCTGCACCGGCGGCAGGGGCCGTACCTCCCGAATACTGTCGAGCCAGATGAGGTGCCGTTGCTCCGGCGCCTCGAGATCATCCAGTCGCAACAGGCCATTACTACCCTCCTGCCCCTGTTGATCTCGAAACAGCTGTAACGTGGGCTGCACCGCAACAATACCGAGTACATGGCGGCCATCGTCAAGGGTGACCTGAACCCGCGCCTCATTGGGCAAGTGCTTGATCCACGCGTTCAGCGCGTCGATTTCGTGCTGCTCGGTATAGACATGTGTGACGTCATTGACCATCGCATTTTCTCCACCGCGTTAGCTCAACCTAGCGCGTGTCGTATGAACAATCGGACAAGCCGGTACAGCTCAGCCGGCGCGCGCTTCGCGCACCGCTGCCACTAGCTGCGCAACGCTGTAAGGCTTGGCCAGATGTCCCTGAAATCCGCAGGCCAAGGCGCGCTCGCGGTCATCACTGCGCGCCAGTGCGGTTACGGCAACGGCCGGCAGCACGTCGGGCGGAAGCCCCATGTCCTCGCGGATCGTGCGGATCAGACCGTAGCCATCCATCCCCGGCATGCCAATGTCGGTGAGCATCACGTCAAAATGTGCATGCGCGCCTTGGCCAAGCTGCTCCAGCGCGTCCGTTGCACTGGCGGCCACCTCCACCTGCGCCCCCTGTTCTTCCAGCAGACGCCGCAAATAGTCGCGCATGTCGGGCTGGTCCTCGACCGCCAACAGCCGTAACCCATGCAATGCTTTGGCCTCGACCACCTGCTCGCGAGCCAGGCTGCGGCGCGGTTCCCGCCGCGGCCGTTTGCGCAGATCTGCCACGTACTCGGGCAGGCGCACGCTGAAGGTCGCTCCCTTCCCCGCTCCCCCGCTGCTAGCCGATACCTGGCCGCCGTGCATCTCCACCAGTTGCTTCACGATCGCCAGGCCCAATCCTAGCCCGCCGTGACGGCGCGTGGACGTGGCGTCAGCCTGGCTGAAACGTCCGAACAACTGCGGCAAAAATTCCGGTGCGATCCCGTCGCCAGTGTCGCGGATAGTAACCACAAAATGCCCATCCGCACGCGTACACACAGCTGCACGCTGTGTGCCACCCAACGCCTCACGGACCACTTTCACCTCAATGCGACCATGTGCCGGGGTGAACTTGATCGCATTCGACAGCAGGTTCCAGAACACCTGTTGCAGACGGGTGGCGTCACCCAGCACCCAACAGGGCTGCTCGGGTACCTGCAGGATGAGCGTATGCGCCTTACCCTCGGCGACCGGCTCCTGTGAGCCGAGCGCTTCGCTGAGCTGCTCGCGCAGGTCCAGGGTCTCCACTTCTAATTGCACTTTACCTAGCAGCATGCTGCTGAGATCGAGCATGTCCGAGATCAGCCGCTTTTGCACCCTGGCGCTAGCCGCGATCACTGACAGCCCCTTGTGGCTGGAATCGCTGACCTCCACGCGTTG
>Cebus_capucinus_imitator_PRJNA485217_SSR047__coassemble_1037_pt1 | contig 35013 bp, 22 predicted proteins | sample Cebus_capucinus_imitator_PRJNA485217_SSR047__metabat2_high_PE_004 | metagenome-assembled genome bin Cebus_capucinus_imitator_PRJNA485217_SSR047
TTTCCCAAGGCCTTTTTCCCCGCCTGGCTGAGCAATGCCGCGCAGATTCTGCCGGCCAGCCATCTGTTCGATCTGCTGGAGGCGCAGCTGTATTACGGGGAAAGCCTGTTCGACAACGGCAAGAGCCTGGCGGTCCTGCTGGCGATGTGCCTAATCTTGTTGGCGGTGGCGATCAAAACCTTCGAGTGGAAGTAAGGAGCGCGCATAACCATGGATAGCATTTTCACCTTGAAGGATTTGACCTGCGAGATTATGGAAGGCCGCTGGCACGGGAGCGTTTCCACCGACGCGGACGTCGACGTTTCCCTGGATGACGAACTGCTGCGCGCGGCTGACTACTGCGGCGGCATCGGCTATCAGGAAAAGGCCGTCGTGCTCGTGTCCAACACCATCGAGACGGTAGCAGCGCTGCTGACCGTATGGCATCGCGGCGGGGTGGTCGTTCCGGTGAAGTGCGACGTACCCAAAAGCGCGGTACGTGACATCATCGACGACTGCGGTGCGCAGCACCTGATCGATCCGGCCGCGCACACGCTGTCGCAGGCGGCCGGCAACGATCCGCGCGCGGATAAGGCCTCGCCATTCCGCTATCGCACCGCGCCACGCCTGACTGCGGTCGATCTGGCGCTGATCATCTACACCTCCGGCAGCACGGGCACGCCGAAGGGGATCATGCTGACCCACGGCAATGTGATATCGGCATTGCGTTCGATCCTTCGCTATCTCGGCATCCGCCAGGACGACACGATTCTGCTGATCTCACCGTTGTCGTTCGACTACGGCTTGTATCAGCTGCTGTTCTGCCTGGCCACGCAATGCCGGCTGGTGATGTGCCGCAAGGGGATCAACCCGATAAGCGTTTCGAATCTGGTCGAACAGCGCGCTGTCACGGTGCTGCCCTTGATCCCGGCGCTGGCGATCGGCCTGCGCAAGTACTTGGAAAAGTTTCGCAAGCAAGTGCCCGGCGTGCGCCTGATCACCAGCACTGGCGGGGTGTTTCCAGCGCACACCGCGCTGGCGCTTAAGCAACTGTTCGTCGGTGCGGACGTGGTCAAGATGTACGGACTGACCGAATCCAAACGCGTTTCCTATCTGCCCGCGGCCGACCTTGAACGGGCGAGCGAGTCGGTGGGAATCCCGAAGCCGGGCCTGGACGCGAAGGTCTTCCAGGAGGTGGCGATGCCCGACGGTAGCGTGGTTCTGGAAGAACTGCCGCGCGGCGAGATCGGCCAGTTGTTCGTGCGCGGCGGCTCGGTATTCCAGCGTTACTTCAATCCGGACCACGGCGGCGGCGCCAAGCTCTATCCCGGCAGTTATCGCGACGACAACTGGCTCGCGACGGGCGATTTGTTCCTCCAAGACGCGGACGGTTTCCTGTACTTCAAGGGGCGGGCCAAGGATTTGATCAAGCAGCGCGGCTTCTGCCTGTATCCGCGCGACCTGGAGAGCATCGTTTACCGCCATCCGCTGGTCGAGATTTGCGCGGTGGCCGGGGTCAGCGACAGCGGCGGCAACGAGATCGCCAAGCTGTTTGTAACCTTGGTCGAACGGGACAAGCAGAGCCAGGACGAGTTCAAGGCTTGGCTAAGGCGCGAGATCGATCAGAACTACATGTTTGAGGAAATCCAGTTCTTAGAGAAGATGCCACTGTCGGGCAATGGAAAAATTGATGTTTCCCTATTGGTCAACGGCATTCTGACACCTGCTGTCGGGCTATCATCTTCTGAATAGCGGCGCAATCCGGTGGCTTGCCGGGCATCTGTGGTCAAGCAACCTGGGATCGTGCGCTAGTCTGGAAGACCGTGCGGGCGGAGACCGGTCATGGAACGGTGCTGGCTTTCCGTTGATTAGGTGTTAGGTTCCGGAATGAAGTGGTGCGGGTCAATTTTGACGATCGATGGGTTTTTGGTCCAAGTTTCGCAATTGAACTGATAAGGCGTTCGCCAGCGCAGGGCCTTCAAGTGCTCAGCGAAGTTGTAGTTGGTGACGAAGGCCAGGGCATGGGCTTTCAGGCTTTGCGGGTCGTCGTAGTGGTAGGTCTTGATCGTGGCGTCCTAGATTGTGCGGTTCATCCGCTCGGCTTGGCCGTTGGTCCACGGGTGATAGGGCTTGGTCAGCCGGTGCTCGATGCTATTCGCGATGCAGATGCAGTCGAAGATGTGCGGTCCCAGGAAGCGGCGGCTGCAACCTTGGCGGTTCTTGGGCAGATCAGCGAAGGTCATACCGTTGTCGGTAAGCACGGTATGGATCCGGTAAGGGAAACTTCGACCAGTCGTGCGGGCCCAGCCGTGAAGAACACTTCCCACAGGGCATCCTCCTCGTGACGACTCAGGGATGATGCACCACTACATCTGGGAGCACACAGCATGGGGTATCTATGGGGGGGCGAATAATGAGGACGCCGTTAATCCTTTGATTTTTTTGGCATAAAATAAACCAGCGCTGAAGTGGGGCTTTACAACAGGCGATGTTTGCCACATCAGCATGCTCTAGTTGATCGATTTGGGAAGACAGCGCATGCGCTGCACGCCATCGCGCATGATTTCGTGCGCCTGACGGCATGTTCGGGCGATGGGTTGCGGACACTGACTTCGGGACTTGCGGCTAAGTGCCTGATCGGCCATAATTTCCGGCTTCCTGCCCGGATCTGGGCGGGGAACCCTTGCCCCACTGGGCGCATTCGCGCAGATACCGGGGGGCTGTCCGGCCCGCAAGGGCCACATCCGAAAGGTAATCCAACATGAGTCGTCATTACGAAGTCGTGTTTCTGGTCCATCCGGATCAGAGCGAGCAGGTTCCGGCCATGATCGAGCGCTACAAGGCGCTGGTCGAGAACGGCAACGGCAAGATCCACCGCCTGGAAGACTGGGGTCGCCGTCAGCTGGCCTATCCGATCCAGAACCTGGTGAAAGCACACTATGTGCTGCTGAACATTGAGGCCGATCAGTCCGTGCTGAACGAGCTGGTTGAGGGCTTCCGCTTCAACGATGCGGTGCTGCGCAACCTGGTCATCAAGCGCGATGGCCCGGATACCGAGCAGTCATTGATCATGAAGAGCAAGGACGAGAAGGGTGATAAGCCCGAGCGTGGCGAGCGTCGTCGTCGTGACGACGAAGAAGGCGACAGCCCTGCCGCCGCCGACAACGACGGCGAAAACAACGCCGAAGCCGCCTAAGGAGTCCGACCATGTCCAAGTTCTTCCGCCGCCGCAAGTTCTGCAAATTCACCGCTGAGGGTGTCAAAGAGATCGATTACAAGGATCTCAATACCCTGCGCCAGTACCTGACCGAGAACGGCAAGATCGTGCCGAGCCGCGTCACCGGCACCAAGTCGAAGTACCAGCGTCAGCTGGCCACGGCCGTCAAGCGCGCTCGTTTCCTGGCGCTGATTCCGTACACCGACAACCACGACGTCTGATCCGGGTTCCCTTTAAGAGTCCGCACCCTATATGCGGATTTTTGAAGGGGAGCATGTCGGGCATTCACCGTCCTATTCGGACAGCAAGCGTTGCGGCCGCCGCGAGCGGCCGCTAACGAATAACGGAGCATTACCATGGATCTGATTCTTCTGCAGAAAGTGACCAACCTGGGCAACCTGGGTGACAAGGTCAGCGTCAAGCCAGGCTATGGCCGCAACTTCCTGGTGCCGCAAGGCAAGGCCGTACCGGCCACCGAGGCTAACGTCGCCGCGTTTGAGACCAAGCGCGCCGAATACGAAGCCAAGGCCAAGGCCATTCACGACGAGGCCGGCACTCGTGCCGCCAAGTTCGAAGGCGCCAGCGTCACCATCGGTGCGCACGCCTCGACCGAAGGCAAGTTGTACGGCTCGGTCGGCCCGCGTGACATCGCCGAGGCGTTTACCGCCGCCGGTTTGCCGCTGTCCAAGAGCGAAGTCATCCTCGGTGAGGGTGCGTTCCGCCAGGTCGGCGAGTACGAGGTGGTGCTGCACCTGCACGCCGACGTTGAGACCACGGTCAAGGTCATCGTCGAGTCTGACGCCTGATTCGCAACGCGGCGAAGAGTCTCCCACGGGCGCCTTAGGGCGCCCGTTTTGTTTCAGGAGGGGTATATCGGGTTTGGGCTTGGCTGCGAGGTAGAGGTGTAGTGAATAAAGCTCGATAGGCAGAGTGAGTTTATAGACGACCGGTCTATTTGTGGTAAGGTCACGGCATGAGTCGGACCCCAAAAGCCGAAGCGACCCGCAAGCACATTCTTGAGGCCGGTCATGCGCTGGTGTTGCAAAAGGGCTTTGTCGGCGTGGGCCTGCAAGAAATTCTTGCGGCCTGCAGCGTGCCCAAGGGGTCGTTCTATCACTACTTCTCATCCAAAGAGGCCTTTGGTTGTGCGTTGTTGCAGTGCTACCTGGAGGGTTATCGGGAGCGGCTGGACACGCTTTGCCCAGCCGCTGTCGGCAACGGGCGAGTCCGGTTGATGCGTTACTGGAGTGCCTGGATCGACGAACCCGTCCACGGCGGCTGGGCCGGAGGTTGTTTGGTAGTGAAGTTGGCGGCGGAAGTCGCGGACCTGTCCGAGAGCATGCGCCAAGTGCTCGCGGCGGGCGTAACCGCGTTGTTGGCTTACCTCGCCGCATTGATCGAGGACGGCCGTGCCGACGGCTCGCTGCCGGCCGGCGCGCCGGCGGCGGATCTCGCCCGATTGCTTTATCAGATGTGGCTAGGCGCAGCACTGCTGGCCAAGCTCCAACGGGATCCGGCGCCGCTGCGTCAGGCGCTGGCCGCGACCGAGACACTGTTGCGTTGTGAATACAACGCGGTGTCGTCAGTGACCGTCATCTGTTAGCCAGGTAAACCTCGACCAGTTCCGACAGTGTTGGCTATGCACTGCTCGTGCAATGGGTGTGGGGCTCAGTGTCTGTCGGATCACGCGGTGACGATCTGGCCAGCTGGAAAATCAATTTCATTCGACCCAGGAGTTTTCTTTATGCGTAGTGCTCTCCATAGCACGTTCGGCGAACCTGCCGAGGTTCTTGAGCTTGGTGAGGTCCCGGTGCCGCAGCCCGGTCCTAGTGAGATCCGCATCAAGACCCTACTGGCGCCTATCCATAACCACGACTTGTGGACGGTGCGCGGCCAGTACGGTTACAAGCCGCCGCTGCCGGCGATTGGTGGCAGCGAGGCGGTCGGTATCGTCGATGCGCTCGGCGACGGGGTCGAGGGTATAGCGCCAGGTCAGCGTGTGGCGGCCGCCTCGGTGCACGGTACCTGGGCCGAGTATTTCACTGCGCCGGCGAAGATGGTGGTGCCGGTGCCGGATGCGATCGCCGATGAGACCGCCGCGCAGCTGATCGCGATGCCGCTGAGTGCGCTGATGCTGTTGGAATTTCTACAGGTCCAGCGTGGCCAGTGGATCGTGCAGAACACCGCTAACGGCGCGGTGGGCAAGACCTTGGCGATGCTGGCGAACGCCCGTGGCGTGGGCACGGTCGGGCTGGTACGGCGCGACGCTGGGGTAGCCGAACTGGCTGAGCTGGGGATCGAACATACGGTGTCGACCGCCCAGCCAGAGTGGCAGGCGCAGGTTCGCGCAACCGTGGGGCCGGCGCTAGCGAGTGCGGCCGTTGATTCGATCGGCGGGCAGGCCAGTGCAGAGCTGTTGTCGCTGCTCGGTGAGGGCGGCACGCTGGTGTCGTTCGGTACGATGGCCGGCGAGCCGATGCAGATTGCCTCCGGCGAGCTGATCTTCAAACAGGCTACAGTTAAAGGTTTTTGGGGCAGCAAGATTAGCCAGGCGATGGCGGTCGAAGACAAGCGGCGGCTGATCGGCGAGCTGTTGCAGCGTACGCTCAGCGGCCAATTGCAACTCCCTGTCCAGGCGGTCTTTGACCTGGCCGATGCCGCCAGCGCTGCGGCCGCCAGTCTGCAGCCGGGACGTAAGGGCAAGGTACTGCTGCGTCCGTGAGTGGCTTGAGGGGTGTTGGCCTTGTCTGTGTACGGGGGCTTTCGGAGCGGCCGGCTATACTCTCTGCAGACTGTCGTCTCGAAAACCAGACGCCCTTGAGGATGAAGGGTTTGCGAGCGGCCTAATCCCTTGAGCGCTCAGGCGTCGCCATCGCCGCCGTCATCACCGGCTCGGCACTGGAACTTTCCACCCCATGCGTCTTTCCACGATCAAGCTGTCTGGTTTCAAGTCGTTCGTTGACCCGACCACGCTGCATCTACCCACTAACATGACCGGCGTGGTCGGGCCTAACGGCTGTGGTAAGTCAAACATTATCGATGCGGTGCGCTGGGTAATGGGCGAGAGCTCGGCCAGTCGCTTGCGCGGCGATTCGCTAACTGACGTGATCTTTTCCGGTTCCAGCGCGCGTAAGCCCGTGGCGCAGGCGACGGTGGAACTGATCTTCGATAACGCCGATCACGCGATCTCCGGTGAATACGCTTCGTTCAACGAGATCTCGGTCAAGCGTACGGTCAGTCGAGATGGCTCCAGCGCTTACTACCTCAACAGCACCAAGTGCCGTCGGCGTGACATTACTGACCTGTTCCTCGGCACCGGCCTGGGGCCGCGTAGTTACTCGATTATCGAGCAGGGCATGATCAGCCAGATCATCGAGGCGCGCCCAGAGGACCTGCGCATGTACCTGGAGGAGGCCGCTGGCATCTCCAAGTACAAGGAGCGGCGTAAGGAGACCGAGACCCGTATCCGCCATACCCGCGAGAATCTGGACCGGCTCGGCGACCTACGTGAGGAAATCACCAAACAGTTGGCGCATCTGCAGCGCCAGGCCCGACAGGCGGAGCAGTATCAGGCCTTGCAAGAAGAGCGTCGGATCAAAGACGCGCAATGGAAGGCGTTGCAGTATCGCAATCTAGATGGCCGTTTGCAGGGACTGCGCGGCAAATTGGGCGAAGAAGAAACGCGGCTGCAGCAGCTGATCGCCGACCAGCGCGAGGCTGAGGCGCGAATCGAGACTGGTCGGGTGCGTCGGGAGGAGGCAGCCGAGGCGCTGGCCAAGGCGCAGGCTGACGTTTATCAGGTCGGCAGCACGCTGGCACGCATTGAGCAGCAGATTCAGCACCAGCGTGAGTTGTCCCAGCGCTTGTATAAGGCGCGAGACGAAGCGCACGGCCAGTTGCAGGAGCTGGTCCAGCACATTGGCAACGATTCGGCGCGGTTGTCGGTACTACAGGAAGCGGTAGCCGAGGCGGAACCGCAACTGGAGCAACTGCGCGAAGATAACGAGTTTAAGCAGGAAGCTCTGCGTGAGGCGGAGGCGCGCCTGTCCGAATGGCAGCAGCGCTGGGAAAATCACAATCGCGACACCGGGGATGCTTCGCGCGCTGGTGAGGTCGAACGTACCCGCGTGGACTACCTTGACCGCCAGGCGCTGGAGGCCGAGCGTCGCCGCGAGGCGCTGTTCGGCGAACGCGCGGGATTGGATCTACGGGCGCTGGACGAGGCGTTCGAACAGCTTCAACTTGAACACGAGACCCAGCGTGCCGCGCTAGACGGGCTCACCGAGCAGGTTGAGGCACGCAAGGAGGTGGGAGCAGCGTTGCAGGAGCAGCAGCGCGCCAGCCAGTCCGAACTGGCCGAAGTCCGCAAGCAGGCACAGGCCGCACGTGGACGATTGGCATCGCTGGAAACCTTACAGCAGGCCGCACTCGGCCAAGAGCAGGGCGCAGCAGTCGCTTGGCTCAAGGCGCAGGGGTTGGATACAGCCGCGCGTGTGGGTGAGCGCATCAGTGTGGAGGCGGGTTGGGAAAATGCAGTCGAGAGCGCACTCGGGCAATTGATCGAGGGTGTGTTGGTCGAGGATCCCGGCGTCTTGGTTGAGGCACTGGGTGAGCTGGGTGATGGGCGTATCGCGCTGGTCGCGGATGCAGACGACGAAGACGCGTTCGCGCCGACCTCGCTGGCGGCCAAGGTCCAGGGGCCACTTGCGATCCGCCGGTTGCTGGCGCGCCTGCACGGCGCCGATGACTTGCCCGGCGCACGTGCGTTACAGCAGCAGCTGGATCCGGGCGATTCGGTGATTACCCGTGGGGGCGAACGTCTGGGCGCGGGCTGGGTGCGGGTGTCGCGCTCGGGCGCGGCTAAACAGGGGGCCTTGCTGCGCGAGCGCGAGATTCAGGAGCTACGTGCAGGAATCGAGATACTGGCCGAGCGCGAGGCAGCGCTGGAGCGCCTGATCGCCGGACTGCGTGATCAGGCGCTGGCCGCTGAACAGCAGCGCGAGGATGCGCAACGCCAACTGTATGCCGCACATCGCAACGTATCGGAACTGGCCGGGCGGCTGCAGAGCCAGCAAGGCAAGCTGGATGCTGCACGCACGCGCATCGAGCGGATCGACGCCGAACTGGCGCAACTGATTGAGACGCTCGACAGCAGTCGTGAACAGGCTAGCGAGGCGCGTGCCAAGCTCGAAGATGCCGTCGAACGGATGGGCGACCTGGAAAGTGTGCGTCAAGCGTTGGAGTCTGAACGCCGCCAGCTGACTGAAGCACGCGATCAGGCGCGCGACGCCGCGCGTGGGGTACGTGAGGCGTCACATGCGCTGGCGCTGACGCTGGAGTCGCAGCGTACCCAGATCACCTCGTTGAGTCAGACCTTGGAACGCATGGATAACCAGCGCGGCCAGCTCGACACGCGTTTGGAGGATCTGGTCGCACAGCTGAGCGAAGGCGACTCACCGGTCGAGGAGCTGGAGCACCAGCATCAAGCTGCACTCGGTGAGCGGGTGCACACTGAGCGGGTGCTGACTGAAGCGCGCACGTTGTTGGATGGTATCGACGCGGAGCTGCGCAGCTTCGAGCAGACTCGCCATCAGCGTGACGAGCAGGCGCTTGCGCAGCGTGAGCGGATCTCCCAGCGCAAGCTCGATCAGCAGGCGCTGGTGCTGAGCGCCGAGCAGCTGCAGCAGGCGGTGGAAAAGTCTGGGTTTGTGTTGCAAGAGGTGGTGGATGCACTGCCCGAGGATGCCGGAATCGGTGAGTGGGAGCAGCAGGTCACGCAGATCGATGCACGCATGCGTCGGCTCGAACCGGTCAACCTGGCGGCGATCCAAGAGTATGGTGAGGCTGCGCAACGCGCTGAGTATCTGGAGGCGCAGAACGTAGATCTGAATACTGCGCTAGAGACACTGGAAGACGCGATCCGCAAGATCGATCGCGAGACTCGGGGGCGCTTTAAAGAAACCTTTGACCGCGTCAATGCCGGTGTGCAGGCGTTGTACCCGCGGCTGTTCGGTGGCGGTCACGCCTATCTGGAACTGACCGGTGAGGATCTGCTCGACACCGGCGTGGCGATCATGGCACGCCCGCCGGGCAAGCGTGTGTCGAACATCTCGCTACTGTCCGGCGGCGAGAAGGCGATGACCGCAGTAGCGCTGGTATTTGCGATCTTCCAGCTCAATCCCGCACCGTTCTGCTTGCTTGACGAGGTTGACGCGCCACTGGATGAGGCTAACGTCGGCCGCCTGGCCAATATGGTCAAGGAGATGAGCGAGAAGGTGCAGTTCCTGTTCGTTAGCCACAATAAGGCAACAATGGAAGCGGCCTATCAGCTGTCTGGCGTGACTATGCGCGAGCCTGGCGTAAGCCGGTTGGTCAGCGTGGACCTTGAAGAAGCCGCGCGATTGGCCGGCGCGGGCTGACGTGCCATGCTTGTAGTACTCCCTTACACGCCCTATAGCTGGAGAAAAGTGGATGTCCGATACTGAGATCGGCTGGCTGAGGATAGGTATCGTGGTGGCCGGCCTGCTGCTGATGGTCGCCATCTATCTGTTCGGCCGCCCGAAAAAGCCGCCGCAGGGGCGGCGCCTGGAAAAGGGCGATGGTGCAGGCGGTCGTGAACGACGCGAGCCGGGAATCGGCGAAGTTCCTATGAACGGCGACTATAGCGGCGATGCGGTGGAGCAACCCGAGCTGGGCTTGGAAGCGTCCGAACCGGAAGGCTCGGATGTCGGCAAGCGCCCGAACCAGGATTTTGACAAGGTCGTCTCGCTGTTTGTCGCCGCCAAGGCGGGGCAGACGTTGCGTGGTGAGGACATCGTGGTGGCGGCTGAAAAGACCGGGCTAGTGTTTGGCCACATGAACGTGTTTCACCGTTTGGTCGAGGCTCATCCTGAGCGCGGGCCGATCTTCAGCATGGCCAGCATCCTCAAGCCGGGCAGTTTTGACATGCATCACATTCGTGAGATGCAGACGCCGGCGATTGCGTTCTTTTTGACGTTGCCGGCACCGATGACCGCGCTGGACGCCTGGGAGAAGATGCTGCCCACCGTGCAGCGCATGGCCGAGCTGCTTGATGGCGTGGTGTTGGACGACAGTCGCAATGCGCTCGGCCGACAGCGCATTGCCCATATCCGTGATGACTTGCGCGCCTACGATCGCCAGCATCAGGCCCCGCCGCTCACCAAAAGCCCGCGTTGGTAAGGATCAGGTTTGAGAGCAGTCGGGCCGGGTAGGTCACTGTTGAGCGGGCGGGTGTTGGAGCCCACAGGGGCGCAGCATGCCCCTGTTTAAGCATTCCGTTGGGTGACGCAAACGCCACTGAAGTGGCGTTTGCATGCGCTGCTCGCGCCCGGCCCGATAGAATCGCCAGCCCCGACACTTTCTATCCGTATGACTGCCACCCTGCCAATCGCCGAGCGCATCAGCGCGCTGCGCCGCCGCATCGAGGATGCCAACCACCGCTACTACGTTCTGGATGAACCCTCGATCCCCGACGCTGACTACGACGCGCTGATGCGCGAATTGGAGGCGCTGGAGGCCGCCCATCCGGCGTTGGCGCGTGAGGATTCGCCGACCCGCACGGTTGGCGCGCGGCCGGAGGGCGGCTTTTCCGAAGTCCATCACGCGATTCCGATGCTGTCGTTGAGCAATGCCTTTCAGACGCCAGATGTACCCGAGCAGGCCGATGATCGCACCCGTTTCGCCGAGGTCGCTGACTTTGAGCGGCGCATTGAGCGCACGCTGGAGATTGCGGCACCGGTGTTCTCGGTCGAGCCGAAACTTGATGGTCTAGCGATCAGCCTGCGCTACGAGAACGGAGTGTTTGTACTCGGCGCCACCCGCGGCGACGGTAGTACCGGTGAGGACGTCACCGCCAATCTGCGCCAGGTACGCTCGGTGCCGCTGAAGCTGCATGACGCCGGGGTCGGCATGCCCGCCGTGTTGGAGGTGCGTGGGGAGATCTACATGCCGCGTGCGGCCTTTGCCGAATGGAATGCGCGTGCGCTGGAACGTAACGAAAAGCTGCTGGCCAATCCACGTAACGGTGCTGCCGGTTCGCTGCGCCAGCTGGACCCGGCGATTACCCGGCGGCGACCGTTGGCGTTTTTTGCCTATTCGGTCGGGCAGGTGAGCGGGTTGGAGTTGCCGGAGACCCATTCGCAGACCTTGGCGTTGCTGCGGCGATTGGGATTTCCTGTGGCTCCGGAGGTCGCGACCGCGACCGGTTTTGAGGGGCTGATAACGTATTTTCGCCGGATCGGCGCGTTGCGCGATACGCTGCCTTATGACATCGACGGGGTCGTCTACAAGCTCGATGACTATGACCAGCAGGCCACGATGGGGTTCGTCTCGCGTGCACCGCGTTGGGCGCTGGCACACAAATTTCCGGCCCAGGAACAGTCCACCGTGCTGCGGGCAATCGAGGTGCAGATCGGCCGTACCGGTGCGGTGACCCCGGTGGCACGGCTGGAGCCGGTGCAGGTTGCCGGCGTCGTCGTCACCAATGCAACGCTGCACAACGCTGACCAGATCGCGCGGTTGGACGTGCGCGAAGGTGACAGCGTGATCGTGCGCCGGGCCGGGGATGTCATTCCCGAAATCGTGCGGGTGATTGAGGAACGCCGCCCACCTGGTACCCAGCCATGGACAATGCCATCCACGTGCCCGGTTTGTGGATCGGAGTTGGTCAAGGAGGAGGATGCGGTCGCCTGGCGCTGTAGTGGCGGCCTGGCCTGCGCGGCCCAGCGTAAGGAGGCGGTGCGCCATTTTGCTTCGCGCCGGGCGATGGATATCGAGGGGTTAGGCGAGCGCCAGGCCGACGCGTTGGTCGAGTTCGGCTTCGTCCATTCCCCCGCAGATCTCTATGCGTTGAGTGTGGAGGATCTGGTGCGGATGAAGGCTGCACTGGATGCGGCCACTGGCGTCGACCTGGTGCAGGCGGTGGCCGAAAGTAAGGGCGCGCTGACCCTCGACACAGCGGGACGGGCGATGTTGGAGCAGGCGTCTTCGGACTGGAAGCACGCCGCGTTTCTGCGTGCGCATCTGAGTGTGGAGACCGGGGGCAAGCTGGCGACCAAGTGGGCCGAGAACCTGGTGGCGGCGATCGCCGCCAGCCGTACCACCACGTTGCCACGACTGCTGTTTGCGCTGGGTATCCCGCATCTGGGGGAAACCACGGCCAAGTCGCTGGCGCACTGGCTCGGTTCGTTGGCCTTCGTGCGCTCCACCCCGGCAGTACTGCTACAGGCGTTGCCGGACATCGGCGGCGAGGTTGCACGCGCGATCGCGACGTTTTTCGAGCAGCCCGGCAATGTCGCCGTCGTCGATGCACTGGTTCAGACCGGGATCGAGTTTACCGATGAAGGTCTGCCTGCCGCGGAATTGCGTGAGCGGCTGGACCTGGCGCACGTGCTGGCGACCCTTCCGGTAGACAAGCTCGGCGGCAAAAGTGCACAGCGGCTCGCCGAAACCTACGGCACGCTTGAAGCGTTGTTGCGTGCTAATGAAAGTGGCTGGATCGGTGCGGGGCTGTCGGCTGCCGGTGCGGCCAATCTGGCGGTCTATCTGGCCGATGCGGGCCGGGTGCAGGCACTGCGCCAGGCCGACGCGGCAATGCGACGCTTGCTTGAGGTGGCACCCGCGCGTGCGGGGCGCGCCAGCCGCCCGCTCGACGGTCAGAGTGTGGTGCTGACCGGCACGCTGGCAGCGCTGAGCCGCGACGGTGCGCGCGAACGACTTGAAGCGCTCGGCGCCAAGGTTGCCGGCAGCGTGTCGAAGAAGACGGCTTTTGTGATCGCTGGAGAAGATGCCGGCTCCAAGCTCGTCAAGGCCCAGGCCTTGGGCGTGGAGGTCTGGGATGAGACGCGGCTGCTGGAATTGCTGCGCGCGCATGGGTTGTTACCGGAGGATGTGATATGAGCGTGTCGACGCTGGGCTGGCGCACTGCGACGCCGATGGACGAGCAGGTGCTGATCGAGATGATGCGTGCTTTCTATGCCGAAGACGTACTTGAGTTCGAGCCCGAACGCACTGTGCACGGGTTGCGCCGGTTACTGGCCGAGCCGGGGTTGGGGGAGGCATTGCTGTGGTTGGCGCCGGATGGCGAGGTGGTTGGCTATGCGTTGTTAACACGCTGCTTCAGTGTGGAGATGGGGGGGCATTACGGGTTGCTTGACGAGCTTTACCTTGGTCCACGCGCGCGTGGTCGTGGTTGGGGCCGGCAGGCCATCGCCCAAGCAGAAGCACGCGCCCGTGCGCTGGGATTGGACCTGATGCGAATGGAGGTCAACCATCACAATGCTGCGGCCAAACGGCTGTACCTGAGTCTGGGCTACCGTGATGACCAGCGCGATCAGCTCAGCCGTCGTTTGGAACCGTCAGTGTGAGTGACTTGACGGCGCGGTTGCGACTGCGCGCGCGGCTGAATGCGCAGATCCGCGCGTTTTTTGCTGAGCGCAACGTGCTTGAGGTGGAGACGCCGGTGTTGTCGGAGGCCGGCAACACCGAGCCCAATATTGAAAGCTTCTCGACGCGCTTCAGCGGCCACGTCGATGCCGGCTCGCCGTTGCGCTGGTTGCGGACCTCGCCGGAATACCCGCTCAAGCGGCTGCTTGCCGCTGGAGTTGGCGACTGCTACGAGCTTGGCCGCGTGTTCCGCAACGGCGAGGCTGGGGGGCGTCACAACCCCGAGTTCACGATGCTGGAATGGTACCGAGTCGGCTGGGACCACCGGCGGTTGGCCGAGGAGACCGTTACGTTGGTGCAACGGGCGCTCAGCCTGGTCGGACGCGAAGCATCTGTACACGTCACTGGCTATCGCCAGCTGTTTCTCGAGACGGTGGGGGTTGATCCGCTCACCGCGTCGGAATCGGTGCTGCGCGTGGCGCTTGGGGACGTCGCGGTGGATCCGCGTGGACTGGTGCGCGATGACTGGCTTGACCTGCTGATGACCCATCGCATCCAGCCGGACTTTGCACAGGAGCATATCACCGTGGTCCACGACTGGCCGGCCAGCCAGTGCGCGTTGGCGCGGATCCGTCCGGGAGACCCGCCGGTGGCCGAGCGTTTCGAGCTCTACTTGGGTGTGTACGAGGTCGCCAACGGTTATCACGAGCTGAATGATGCGCATGAACAGCGTCAACGTTTCGAGCGCGATAACCGTGTTCGGGTGCAGCGAGGCTTGCCGCCACTGCCGCTTGATGAACGCCTACTCGAAGCACTGCACGGATTGCCGGACTGTGCTGGCGTCGCGGTTGGCGTCGACCGTCTGTTGATGGCGCTGTGTGCGACCTCGAAGATCGCCGACGTGCTTACTTTCGACTTCGCACAAGCCTAGCGATGCAAGATCGGAGAGGGGCATGCCGGTGTCGTCGTACGCATTCTCGCACAGTGACTTAGGCGCGCAAGAATTGTCTGGGAAACTGCGCTGTGACTCCGTTCTGGTTTCGCAGGTTGATTCGTATTTGCTTTCTTCACGACGATGATGGTTTGATCGCCCGGGCCGAAAAGGGCGCTTACGATTGTTCAGTTTGTCAGGGGACGGTGACAATGAAGTGGGTCATGGTCTTGTGCGGCACGCTGTGCCTGTCGGTCTTTACGCCGATTGCGGCCGCTGGCGATCGTTCTCTTCCTCTCTGGGTGCGTTGCGAATCGCGTGACATGGGGCGCCAGCACTGTCCGATCGATACCGCTTATGGCGTCCAGCTGGTGCGCCAACTGTCGTCAAACACATGTGATCGCGGTACCGATTGGGATGTCGAGCTCGAAGGCGGCGGGTTGTGGGTGACGTCGGGATGCCGTGCGGAATTTCATTCGATGCGTCCACCGGGCGATGTGCCGACCCGGCGTGTAGTGCACTGCAACTCTAATGGCCGTCAGGAAAGTTGTCCGGTCATGTTGCGCGGTGCGCCGGTGCGGCTGCTGCGGCAATTGTCGGCGTGGCCTTGCAAAGAAGGCCGTACTTGGGGTGTGCGTCGCAATGAAATATGGGTCTCACGTGGATGCGACGGTGAATTTGAGATCGGTGCCGAGGACGGTTCGGGCTTCATTGACGCACCTCGCATGGTGACGTGTGAGTCCAAGGGGCGCGCACGTCGCACCTGCGGTGTTTCGGTCGAACACGGCGTGCACGTGGGCCGGCAGATCTCCGGCACGCAGTGCGTACAGGGCAAGAATTGGGGGTGGAACCGCGACGGTGTTTGGGTCGACAACGGCTGCCGTGCAGACTTCATTGTCGATTAGCGGGGGCAGGTCGCAGTAAGGCCTTAACAGCCGGGTGCGGGGCAGTTGATTGCTTCCCCCCGATCGCCTAATTCCGCCCAGTACAATGTCGCCATGACGACTCAGCCCCTTATCGATTACGCGCGCTATGACCATATTCGGCCGATCCTCTGGACCGGCGAAGCATTGGAACTGTTGGATCAGCGCAAATTGCCATTCGTGGTCGAACACGTGCGTTGCGACAGTAGTGACGAGGTCGCGGCGGCGATCCACGCGCTTACTGTGCGTGGGGCGCCTGCGATTGGCATTGCCGCAGCCTGGGGCGTGGTGTTGGCGGCGCGCACGGTTGAGGCCGACGACGGCGCTGCGGCATTGCAGGCGCTTGAGCCGGCGCTGCAACGCCTGAATGCCGCTCGGCCGACTGCGGTGAATCTGGCCTGGGCGCTGGCGCGGATGCGTCATGCGCTGCACGGCGCGGGTGATGGCTGGCGTGATACCGTCGTCGCTGAGGCACGCGCGATCGCCGAGGAAGACCTGGCCGCCAACCGGGCAATGGGCATTCTCGGGGCACGACTGATAGCGCCCGGCAGCGGGGTGCTGACCCACTGCAACACAGGCTCGTTGGCCACGGCGGGCTTCGGTACTGCGCTCGGGGTAATCCGCGCCGGGATGGCCCAGCAACGCATTGGTCAGGTGTTCGCCGGGGAAACCCGGCCATGGCTGCAGGGCGCGCGGTTAACCGTCTGGGAGCTGCAGCAAGACGGTATCGAGGCGACGTTGATTGCCGATTCGGCTGCCTCGCACCTGATGAAAACCGGTGCGGTGCAGTGGGTGATCGTGGGTGCCGACCGGATCTGCGCCAACGGTGATACCGCCAACAAGATTGGGACCTATCAGTTGGCGATCGCCGCGCGCTACCACGGGGTCAGATTTATGGTGGTTGCGCCGTCTTCTACGGTGGACATGAACACGGCCAGCGGCGAGGCAATCCAGATCGAACAGCGCGATCCGGGCGAGCTGTTCGGGATTGGTGGGGTACGCACCGTGGCCGAGGGCGTCGCCGCCTGGAATCCGGTGTTCGACGTCACGCCAGGTGAGCTGATCGATGCGATCGTGACCGAACGTGGGGTGATTGAGCGGCCTGATGTGGCCGCGATGCGAGCTGGGTTCCCCCGCTGAGGCCAGGCCCGCGACAGCGTACTAGCGAGCGTACTAGCAAAGGCAGCGGCTGATCACACCGCGCCGGGGCAAAGCCTTGCCGGGCCTGTACCGCAGCCGTCATGCCTGTGTGCCTGTGTCATTTGCCAACCTGGTACATGCATTGCCGAGCACGCGGAAATGCCCCGCAAGTGCTTGTTTCTGGCCGGCAAACGCCCGCATCGATAGGGCCGTCGTGATAGAATCGGGCGCTTAAATCGACCGGCGGATCGTCCGCCCGTGCGGGCAGCCGCGCGGGAGTTGCGCGAGCCGCCGAAAAACCAGACTACGGAACCCGAATGGCAGAATCCGCCAAGGAAATCATCCAGGTCAACCTGGAAGACGAGATGCGCAAAAGCTACCTCGATTACGCGATGAGCGTGATCGTGGGCCGCGCACTCCCTGATGCCCGCGACGGGCTCAAACCGGTGCATCGTCGCGTGCTATACGCGATGAACGAGCTGGGCGCGCACAGCAACAAGGCCTACTTCAAGTCCGCGCGTATCGTCGGTGACGTCATCGGTAAGTACCACCCGCATGGCGACCAGTCGGTGTATGACACGCTGGTGCGCATGGCCCAGCCGTTCTCACTGCGCTACATGATGGTTGATGGCCAGGGTAACTTCGGTTCGGTCGACGGTGACTCGGCCGCGGCGATGCGTTACACCGAGTCGCGCATGTCGCGGCTGGCCCACGAGATGATGGCCGACATCGACAAGGAAACTGTCGATTTCCAGCCCAACTACGACGAAAAGGAACTGGAGCCGTCGGTAATGCCGACCCGGTTCCCGAGCCTGTTGGTTAATGGCTCGGCCGGTATCGCGGTCGGCATGGCCACCAACATCCCGCCGCACAACCTGAGCGAGTCGATCAACGCCTGCCTGGCGCTGCTCGACAATCCCGAGCTGGATGTCGATGGGTTGATGGAACACATCCCGGGTCCGGATTTTCCGACCGCTGGCATCATCAACGGCACTGCCGGCATCATCGCCGGCTACCGCACCGGACGTGGCCGGGTGCGTATCCGCGCCAAGGCCGATGTCGAGATCGCCGATAATGGCCGCGAGGCGATCGTCGTCACCGAGATTCCCTACCAGGTCAACAAGGCGCGTCTGATCGAGAAGATCGCCGAACTGGTTAAAGAAAAGAAGATCGACGGCATCAGCGAACTGCGCGACGAGTCCGACAAGGACGGCATGCGTATCTACATCGAGGTCAAGCGCGGGGAGTCGGCCGAGGTCGTGCTGAACAACCTGTACCAGCAGACCCAGATGGAGTCGGTGTTCGGCATCAACATGGTGGCACTGGTCGATGGCCGCCCGCAGCTGATGAACCTCAAGCAGATGCTGGAGGCGTTCATCCGTCACCGCCGCGAGGTCGTCACCCGCCGCACCATCTTTGAGCTGCGCAAGGCGCGCGCGCGCGCCCACATCCTGGAAGGCCTGACGGTCGCGCTCGCCAACATCGACGAGATGATCGAGCTGATCCGCACCTCGGCCAATCCGCAGGAAGCCAAGGAGCGGATGTTGGCGCGGACCTGGGCGCCAGGTCTGGTCGGCGCACTGCTCGCTGCAGCCGGGGCTGAGGCGTCCAAACCGGAAGATTTGCCGAAGGGTGTGGGCCTGGTCGAGGGCTTCTACCAGCTGACCGAGGTTCAGGCCCAGCAAATCCTTGAGATGCGTCTGCACCGTCTGACCGGACTGGAACAGGACAAGCTCACCGAAGAATACAAGCAGTTGCTGGAGGTCATCGCCGGGCTGATCGAGATCCTGGAGGATCCGGAGGTGCTGCGCCAGGTCATCCGCGATGAGCTGATCAACGTGCGCGAAGAATTCGGCGACGCGCGACGCACCGAGATCCGCCACAGCGAGGAGGATCTGGATATCCTCGACCTGATTGCCCCTGAGGACGTGGTGGTGACGTTGTCGCATGCCGGTTACGCCAAGCGCCAGCCGGTATCGGCGTATCGCGCGCAGAAGCGCGGCGGTCGTGGCCGCAGTGCGGCGGCGACCAAGGAAGAAGATTTTATTGAGCAGCTGTGGCTGGTGAACACTCACGATACGCTGCTTACCTTTACCAGCAGCGGTAAGGTGTTCTGGTTGCCGGTGCACCAGTTGCCCGAAGCCGGTTCCAACGCGCGTGGGCGCCCGATCATCAACTGGATCCCGCTGGAGCCAGGCGAGAAGGTGCAAGCGGTGTTGCCGGTGCGCGAGTACACCGAAGGCCATTACGTGTTTTTCGCCACCCGCAACGGTACGGTCAAAAAGACCCCGCTCAGCGAGTTCGCGTTCCGGCTGGCGCGCGGCAAAATTGCGATCAATCTCGACGACGGCGACGCGCTGGTCGGTGTCGGTCTGACCGACGGTGAGCGCGACATCCTGCTGTTCGCCTCCAACGGCAAGACCGTGCGTTTTGGCGAGCAAGCGGTACGCTCGATGGGCCGCACCGCCACCGGTGTGCGCGGTATCCGCTTGGCCAACGGCGAGGAGGTGGTCAGCCTGATCGTGGCTGACGCGGCCGGTGGCGCCGAGGACGAGAGCGACGATGTTGAGGACAGTGTGGAGGTCGGTGAGGCCGAGGTCACCGACGGCGCGAGCGAGGCTGTCGGCGATGCCGCCTATATCCTTACCGCGACCGAAAACGGCTATGGCAAGCGTACTGCGCTGGCCGACTACCCACGCAAGGGCCGCGGCACTCAGGGCGTGATCGGCATCCAGACCAACGGCCGCAATGGCCGGCTGGTTTCGGCCGTGCTGCTTGGCACCACCGACGAGGTGCTGCTGATCTCCGATGGCGGCACGCTGGTGCGTACCCGCGGTGCTGAGATCTCGCGGGTGGGCCGTAACACCCAAGGCGTTACCCTGATCCGGCTTGGCAAGGGTGAGAAGTTGCAGGCGGTTGAGCGCCTGGATGCTTCGCTGGGTGATGCCGACGAGTCGGTCGAAGAGTCGGCCGCAATTGAGGCAGCGCCTCCGCAGGCATGAGCGGCCGGGACTGTCTGTGATCCAACAACGCCGGCGTATGCCGGCGTTGTTCGTTGTGTTTAACCGTCGACCGGATGGGCCGGACCGCTGAGCAGGCGTTGGTAGAACACCAGGTCCAGCCAGCGTCCGAACTTGAAGCCGGCGTGGCGGATCACCCCAGCCCGCTCAAAGCTCAGCGACTCGTGCAATGCGATGCTGGCGGCGTTGCCCAGGTCAATGCCGCCGATCAGCGTATGTATGTCACGGCGTTCGGCCTCGGCGACGATCAGCTTCAGCAGCCTGCGACCCAGGCCTTTGCCGCGGTGTGCGGATGCCACATAGACCGAGTGTTCCATCGTGTATTTGTTGGCGGGCCGTGGCCGGAACGGGCCATAGCTAGCGAAACCGAGCAGCTCGCCGGTGCTGTCCTCCAGCCCGATCACCGGATGCCCGCCAGCCTGCTTTTCGGCAAACCACGCCGTCATTGCACTGCGTGGGCGCGGTACATAGTCGTATAGCGCGGTGGAATGCACGATGGCATCGTTGAGGATCGCCAGGATCGCCTCGGCGTGACGCGCTTCGTCGCAATTGACGATGCAGTCGGTGCCGTGCACGGGATCGTTCGAGTGCTTGCGAGTAATTCCCATGAGAGCGCGGTGACGGCGGGAGGGCAGTGAAAATCTAGCACGCACCGCGCGCTGCGGCCTCATCAGCCCCGTAGCCGCGCGCCCTGTGCGCGAAAGGTGGCTGGTCGCGCGTGAGGCGCACTCCCACGCAGGACGCAATTAGCTACCGTTGCAGGCTGTGTCGTGTTCGACCCGACCCCGAATGAGTTAGCGGGCTGGGTCGATGAGGGCAGGTGGGGCCTGCAGAATGCGCTGCGAACCGAACCGAACCGAACCGAACCGAACCGAACCGGAAGACGTAAGCGAGCAGTGCGCGCGCTAGCTTAGGAGCTTCAGTAAAAGCTATTAAATTACAGTGATTTGGGCTCGTTTCAAGACCTTGAGTTCAGGTCTTACCTGCGATAGTTCCTATATAGCGAACAGGCATTTTATATATCAAATAAGATAAAAATAATTCATTTTAGTTGCGATGTAAGTGGTATAGTTCAAGTATAAGTCAAGCGTTCACACTGGACATGGAGTTCGCGCAAATTCATGAATACGGACGTTCTGCTGGCTGCTCTTTCCGCTCTCCGACAAGATGCTCGGTCGCTGCGCCTTTACGTCTCCGACACAGCGGCGAGCACCCTCATCGCCGAAACCCTCTCCGGCTGGGAAGCGCTGGATGCAGGGTATAGGCTTCACGTATCCGCGCTATCCGTTGATGCGCAGCTGGATGTACAAGCGCTGCTCGGCAAGCCGGCGCTGATCGAGATCGAAAGCGCGACCCAGGGCTATCGCCCTTATCACGGGCGCCTTTCCTCGGTCGTGCGGGTAGGGTCCAATGGCGGTTTGGCACGCTATCAGTTTGTGATCGAACCCGGCCTGGCGCTGCTGGGTCAGGCGCGGGAATATCACGTGTTCCGTGACCTGACGTGCTTCGGGATTACCGATGAGATCTTGAGTTGGTATCCGGAGCTGGCGCCGTCCGTGCGCGTCGACGTGCAGGATGCCAGCGCCTATCTGCGGTACGACCAGTGGACGCTGTGCATGGAGTCGCCGCTGCAAGCGCTGCGTAGACTCTGGGCAAGCGAAGGGGTATTCCACTTCTTTGAGCACAGTGGCGATTCCGGCGCGACCTCGCTTGGTCAGCATACGCTCGTGTTGGCGGACCAAAACGCGGCATTCGCACCTACCCCCGCCAAGACCTATGCCTACCACCGGCGGGATGCCACCGAGCGCGCCAACACCCTCCAGCAGCTGCGGGTTCGGCGCCAGTTGCGGCCCACTCAAGTGATGCGGGGCAGTTGGGACTATCGCACGCTCAACCTGCGTCCGACCCAGGCCAGCGCGGACGCCGCGTTGCCCATTGAGGACCACGATGTCGGCGGTGCCTATGCCTATCGCACCCAAGCCGAGGGCGATCGGCAGACGCAGCGGCAGCTGGATGCCTTGCGATGCGATGCCAGCACACTGGAAGGGCAGGGCGAGTGTGTGGACCTGGCCGCTGGGCAGCGCTTTGCCATCAGCGGCCACGTCGGCATCACGCTTGACCAGGAGTGGATCTGCTGTGCGGTCAGGTTCCAGGCCCGCTCCAATCTCGACGCCGAAGTCATCGAAGCGGCGGACCAGGCACTGGGCAAAGCGCCCCTGGTCTTTCCTGAGCTGCCTGCACGCCTGGCCGGCCTGACCGGGGAGGGGCAGGCGGCACCCGCTCAGGCCGACAGCAAACGCGATTATCAATGTTGCTTCCATGCAATTCCCGCACAAACGCCGTACCGGCCGCACCCGAGAGAGGAATATGGGGCGCGCTATCAGCCGCAGGTCCAGCAGCAGGGGCTCATCCCGGCGATCGTGGTCGGCGATGGCACGCCGGTTCACAGTGACCGCGACCACCGGATCAAAGTCCAATTGGTCGCGCGTCGGGGCGGCAATGGCAGCACCCGGTTGACCGGCCTCAATGGCAGCGATAACGCCCCCACGCAAGCCGGGGCGTTGGCGTGGGTGCGGGTGGCATCCACGTTGGTGGGAGACAATTTCGGCGCGGTGTGGACCCCGCGTGCGGGACAACTGGTCTATTTGTCCGCGCTGGATGGCCAAGCCGATCGGCTGGTGATCGTGGCCCTGGCCTACGATGGCGCTGGCAACGCCGATGCCCCTCATAACCAAGTGGCCGGTGGTCCGGCCGGCGCGGTCGGTAACGCGTCGGCCTGGTTTGATGGCAACGACCATGCGGCGGTGTTGACCGGCATCAAGACCCAAGCACTGTCCAGCAGTGCGGACGGCACCGGTGGCTACAACCAGATCGTGTTCGACTCCACGCCGGGACAGGCGCGCATTGAGCTCTCGTCCACCCAGGCCGACACCGCCCTGGTCCTCGGCCATCACAAGCAGCAAAGCGATAACCTGCGTCAAGCCGACCGTGGCTATGGCGTGGAGATGCGTACCCAGGCCAACGCGGCCCTGCGTGCGGGTCAGGGCCTGCTGCTCACCAGTGAGGCCGGCTCGCAGCAGCTCAGCGCCGAGGGTGCGCTTTCGCAGGTGCAGCAAAGTCGCCAGCAGCTGGAATCGCTGGGCACGGTGGCCCAGCAACAGCAGGTGGTGCTGCCGCAGGAGTCAGCACCGCTCGAACGCCCCGCAGTCAAAGCGCTGCGCGAGGTTGAGGTGGCCATGGCGGCCAGTCGCACCGGCGTGGCGCCGGGCAACGGTATCGGAGGCGGCGAGGGCACGGCCTTGGCTTGGTCGTCGCCGCTGCAAGTGGTCAGCAGTCCTGCCGGAATCGCCGCGGTGACCCCGGCTGACCAGATCGTGGCCAGCGGTACCCAGTTGGTGCAGTCAGCCGGGGAGGCGATCAACTGGGCCGCGCAAGACACGGTTTCGCTGGCCGTGGCTGGCGCCGTGCAGCTGTTTACGCACGGCAAGGTGAGTGGCAGCTCGCAGAACCAGGAAACCGGGATCGCCGCGCACGCGGCCACCGGCCCGGTTCAGCTGCGTGCACTCAACAACACCGCCACGCTTACCGCCCAGCAGTCCGTGCAGATCGTGAGCACAACCGCGCAGGTAAGCGTGGTGTCCCCGGCCCAACATGTGTTGGCGACCGCCGCCGGCGCCTATTTGAAGATCGAAGGCGGCAATATCGAGCTGGGCGCGCCTGGCACCATCGAGTTCAAAGCCACCCGGCGCGAATTCACCGGCCCGTCTCCTGTAGACGGTGATCTGCCTGAGCTACCCAAGACAGAGGGACTGTTCACTCGGTCATTTGCGCTATTTTCGCTGGAAGGGGCGGCCCTAGAGGGCGCGCAGGTCACGTTGTTTGATCCGGACAAGCGTAGCCAGATCTGGCAAGGCTCCGTGGATGCCAGCGGTACTGCAACAGCCACCGTGGCTGACCAGAGCCAGCCCTACATGGCTTTGGCCGGCTACGAAGGCTGGAGCGGCCAGTTTGAGGACGCCGACATTGCGGCGGCTGGCGATGAAGATGGCAATGCCGAGGACAGCGAAGAAAACGGACGGGAAGAAGAGTCTGAGGTAAGTGGGGGAAACAATGTCTGAGCGCGTGTATACCGTCGTCAAAGGCGACACGTTGTGGGGAATCAGTCAGCACTACGGCGTCGATATGGACCAACTCATTGCGCTGAACGGTCTAACGGGACGCAAGCAACACAATCTGAGCATAGGCCAGAGCATTCGTCTTCCCGACGCTCAGCAAACCCCCGACACGTTGTTGACACTGCGGGTGCTCGATCTGGCTTTCCGCCCGATCAATCGAGCCAAGCTGAAGCTGGAATACGACGGCAAGAGCGAAGAGCTCGTTGGCGATGCGAAGGGCGAGGCTGGACCGATTGCGATCAACGATCATGCCAAAGGCATCAAGGTGTACTTCCGGGGTCTTGACGGCACCTATGCCTTGATCGCCAATCACAAAGCGTTGCCTTTGGGCCAAAAGCGACTAACGCTCACATCACGCAAGATGCTCGTGCGCGGTAACTACGCGTTTCAGTCGGGAAGCCAGCGCAAGAGCACGGAAGATGTTCGCGGCGATGTCAAGCGCGTGAACCGCGATGCGCACATCACGCCGAGTGCGGGTGCGACATCCACGTCGACTACAGCCACGGCCACGACATCGAAGACCTCGACGTCACAGAATGATGATGAGCCAGGGTTGCTGGATCAGGCCGCAACAGCAGTGTCTGACCTGTGGTCCCGACTCACCAGTGCTCGTAAAGCTGCCGCGGCGCCGAGTAAGCCAACGCCCGCACCCGTCTTGAAGCAGACCCGTGTCGAGGGAGGACAGCCTACGCAGGTCATCGGCGCGCTGTTTACCGAAGAAAACCTGCGGTTGACGCCGGCAAATGAGAAATACCGCAAGATCATTCTGGACGTCAGTAAGAGGCACGATATGACGCCCCAGGCCATGGCCGCCGTGATCAACGCCGAGGCTGCCCAGACTGGGGATGGAGAATGGAACGCAAACAGTCGAGCTAGTACATCTTCGGCGGCTGGTCTAACCCAGTTCCTAAACGACAGTTGGCTGGATATGGCGACCGAGCCGCGCTCTCTTGTCAACCAGAAGCTCAAGCGCGAGAACGGCTACGAACAGGTCAACGCGGCTTATGCGGAAAACGCAAAAGGACGGCGGTATCTAGACTACATCTACGGCAAGATCGGTGAGAAGACGACCCGGATTGACTCCGAGCCGGTGCTGGCTTTGCGTTTTGACCCGGAGATGTCGATCGATACGGGCGCGCTATATGCAGTAAAGAATCTGGAGACGATGAAACGTCTCGGCGTTGACGCCACGAGCCTTCCTTCCGACGAGAAAGCCAAGGTCATGTACATCGCGCATCACGAAGGTGCCGGTGGTGCAGTAGCTGTAATCAAAGGAACTCTAACCGAAGAAAGAGCAAAAAAGCTGTTTGTGGACAACGTTCCTGCCGGTAAGCAAAAAGACTATTTGGAAAGATTTAATGGCAGTTACAAAAACGCCTATGTGCATTTTCTCCTTACTTATACCGATTCCAAAATTTCTGTCACGAACTTCATGGTATCTCCCGGTAGTCTGATACCTCGCACATCGGCAGAGATAATTTCCTCTCTGAATGGAGAGTCGCCAGTACAGCCCGGAGCAAAGTCTTCAAACCCATCTGCAAAAACGACGTCAACCGACACCACGGGGCCTTTAAATACTTCTGACTGGCGAAATCCACTAGACGTCTGCGTCATCAGGACGGCGAGGCTCCTGAGCTGGAGGGCCGCAACATTCGGGATGACGCGACGAGGAAAAGATGGAAAGCCAAAGCCGCATCAGGGAATAGATCTCGCCGCTTCCCCAGGAACTCCTATATACGCCGTTGGCAATTGTCGCGTCGTTAGTGTTTACAAGGGATTCTCAGATACTGACGGTTTTGGTGCAACCGTGATTATCTGCGTGGATGTCAATGATCTCCCAGCTTCGATGAAGTCGGCGTACGCAAAAGAGCGCCCAGATGATAAGGTCATATACTTCGCGTATTGTCATCTCTCCGCTATTGATGTTGTTGTCGTGGATGGAGGAACTTCTGTTTCCAAAGGAACAAAACTGGGTGAGACGGGATCATCAGGAAACGCTTCCGATATGAAGCAAATTGCCACTGGGGCGCATCTTCATTTCGAGGCGCGTTATCAGCATCCGTTGCCTAAAGGAAAAACCGGGCTCAAGTATCGGGTCGATCCTCGACCCTTTCTTCTAAATATTGCGGACCCTACTTGATCTTAAATTAAATGAATAATAATTTTATAAAATATGTTCTTATTCTGATCTGTAGCCTAGCCCTTGCTGGATGTGGAATCTCCGAGCCGCAGGCATCGACCAAGGCGCAGCCGCAAGGAAAGGACCCTTTGTCTAACAAAGCCGCAAAGCCCGAAGCTGAAATGCAGGCGGGGTTATCATCTGCGAAATCACCAACTTTGCATGATGCGCCTACCCAGGGGAGTCATGATACAGCTGACCTGGACCCTTTCTGCCAGGATTTGGTGAACGCCGCCGCGGAATGTTCCGAGGTTGCGACATGCGATGAGTTTGCCAGCATGTACATCTCGGCGACCTCACGTAGTGCGGTTGTAGCGATGTCAAAAAAACCGGGGTATTCAGAGAAAGAATTTGATCGCTACTGCGAATATGCATGTAAGAATCGGTCTCGCGACATCGATGATCAACAATTTTCGAAGGACGTGTGTAAGAAGTCGGTCCCGGCACACGCGAGCAGCGACGATGGCGCAAAAAGTGCAAATGCTTTTTTAGATATAGCAAGTTTTAATATTGACGGTAAGCTTGTTATTCCTGAAGACGGAATATCGCTTGAGCGCTTGCTCTCTGTATTTGGCCAGCCGCAGAAAAAAGAACCTACCCCTTACGAATGTGGTAGTGCGTTTGATGAAGGGGATATCTACCTATACTCCTATCCTGACTTCACTGCGGAAACGGATGGGAAAACCGTGATTGTTAGAACAATGGATATCCATCCGCAAAGCTTCATGGCTCTTGCTGATGGCAAAGCTCTGGATGTTCATACCCGTGATGATGTGGAAAGAATATTCGGTAGCAGGGCAGAAAAGTTCGGGGATCATGACAGGGTCAGTGACCACCCTGACGGAAATCTCGAGAGTGCTTATCTATTCAATTTTGACGAAAAGGGTAATTTGATTAGCGTGAAATTCTGGATTGGCTGCTGAGCACACAGTGACACACCATGGATGGGCGAGCCGCGGAGGATTAAAGGATGAACGACATTGCCAATGTATTGAGTGGGCTACTCGCGCAGTTCAGCGATGCCAACCGGCTATACGCGCTTGAAGGAGAGGGGGCAGTCTTCAAGACCCTGCTGGTTGAGCGCTGGTCGGGCTGGGAGGCGCTGAGCTGTGGCTTTGCCTTCGATATCGACTGTTTGTCCACGGATGCCTCACTGCCCTTGGATGATGTGCTCGGCAAGCGTCTGAGCCTGCTCACCCGACGCGCGGAGGGAGGTTTGACTCGGCGGACGGGTTTGATCAGCGCGGCCGAATGCAGTGGCGCCGATGGGGGGCTGGCGCGCTATCGGCTGCGGCTGGTTCCCTGGATCCATCTACTGGCTCAAGGTCGGCACAACCGGGTCTTTCAGGACAAGACGGTGCAGCAGATCGTGGAGACGGTGTTTGCCTGCTACGGCAACCTGGCATCGTGGCGCCTGAGCGAGGATGTCGGTGCGTTCCTGCAAGATGTACGGCCGCGCAGTCACTGCGCGCAGTACCGTGAATCCGATTGGGATTTTTTGAGCCGTTTGCTCGCCGAAGAAGGGCTCGGGTTTTCTATTGTGGACGACCCGGATGTGCCCGCCGGGCACACGGTGGTCATCTTCGCCGATAGCAGCAGGCTGCCGCAGGATGCCAGTGCAGCCACGCAAGGCGGGATACGCTTTCACCGCGACGCGAGCACCGAGGCGTCGGATGCGATTCAAGGTCTTGGTATGTGTCGTCAGATGGGCTCGACCCACCTGACGTGGGTGACCCAGGACTACAAGCAGAACCGCGCGCTTGCCGTGCAGATGCCGTTGCGACAAGCCATTCAGTCCGTCCGCCTGGAGCGCTACGATCCGGCTGGCCCGTATGCGTTTGCCTCGCGCCAGGAAGCTGACCGTTACCTGCGTCTGGCGGCCGATGCGCTGGAAGCCCAACAAGACCGGTGGCTGGGCTTCGGCAGCGTGCGCACTCTGCGCGCAGGCACCTGCGCCAGCGTGTTGCAGTTGCCCGGCGACAGCGGATCGACGCAGCTGGTGTTCACGGCGGTCAACCAGTTGGGCATCAACAACCTGCCCGATGCGTTGCAGGAGTATCTCGAACGCGAGCTAGGGGAGCACGCCCCCAGTGGCGTCGGAAGCGAGGTGGACCCCATCCTGCTGCCGGAAACCATCGAGTTCTTGAAGGAAAGCAACGCCCCGGCGATTGCCACGCGTCGCAACGAGCGCGCGCGCAGTGTCGGCTACGCCGTGGACTTTCGCGCGGTTCCGCAGGATCGGCTGTGGCGGGCGGTGCTGCGTGACGATACGGGGGCTCGCTGGAACCCGCGCCCGACCGCACGCGGCGCGCAAACCGCGCTGGTGGTCGGGCCAGACGGAGAGGCCTCAGCGGGCACTATTGGTGAGGTCTACTGTGACAAATACGGCCGGATACGCATCAAGTTTTTCTGGCAAGACGGTTCGGCCCCGACGGTGATGTGGGTACGCGTCGCGCAACGCATGGCCGGACCGGATGGGCAGGGGCTGCAATACTTGCCGCGCATCGGTACCGAAGTGGTCTGCATCTTTCTCAATGGGGACGTGGACCGGCCGTTGGTGCTGGCCTCGCTCTATAACGGGCAGGGCGAAGGCGGCGTAGCGCCGACACCGGGCGGTGCCTCGGCATCCTCGGATCTGAGCGTCTACGCCAAGGCCGGCGACCTGGCCGCCAGCGCGCAAGCGAACCTGGCCGGGGGGCAGGCGCCACCGTGGCACGGCGCCGGTGGCGGCGAGGATGCTCATCGCCATGCGGGAGCCCTGTCGGGGGTGAAAACCAAGGAATTCGGCGGTAGTGGCTACAACCAACTGGTCTTCGACGATACCGACGAGCAGTTACGGATTCAGTTCGCCAGCTCACACGCGGCGAGTCAGTTCAATGCCGGGCACCTGGTGCATCAGGCGGATAACTACCGTGGCAGCTTCCGAGGACAGGGCTGGGAGCTGCGGACCGACGCCTGGGGGACGGTCCGTGCCGAGTCGGGTTTGCTGCTGTCGTCCTACGCAATCGAGCCGGGTAGCACCCCTACGGGGGACGCGACCGCGTTCAATGCGCTGCTCAAGCAGGCTGACACCCTGCTGGAAAACTACCATGCCGCTGCCAAGACTCATCTGGCGGTGGGCTATGCCGCTCACCAAGGCACGGTCGGGGCCAATGCCTCGCGCATGGTCAGTGATGCCGCGCCCGCCAAAGGCATGCTCACCAGCTTCCAGACGCAGGTGTCAGGTGCTGGGTTTGATGAGGGCCAAGCGCAGGCCTCCCAGCGTAGCCCGGCGACGGGGCAGGGACGTTTACCCCATACCGGCGATCCGCTGGTCGGCCTGGCCGGAAAGGCGGGCCTGGGGCTGGTGGCCGGGCAGAGCATCCAGTGGCTGGTCGGCGAAACGCTGTCGGTGGCCAGTGGTCAACAGACCAACTATGCCGTCGCCGGCGACTTGCGCTTGCATACCGGTCAGGCCATCGGCCTGCTGGCGGGGGTCAGCAGCGGGGATGGCCTGCGTCTGCTGGCCGGCCAAGGCGCCCTTGAGATCCAGGCACAACACGACACGCTCAGCCTGCGCGCCCGCGACGCGGTCAGCCTGGGCTCGGTCAACGCGGCGGTCGAGCTGGCCGCAGGCAAACGCCTGGTCATCAAGACCGCCGGCGGTGCCAGTTTGACGATCGAGGGCGGCAATATGACCTGGACCTGCCCCGGGGAGATCAAAGTTTACGCATCCAATTTCGTCTTTGAAGGCGCGACCCAGCTCAGCCGGGAGATGAATGCCTGGCCTGAAACGAAGTTTGACCAGCAATTTGAGGTCCGCGACGAAATCACCGACGAGCCTTTGCGCAACACCGCCGTCGAGCTGACACGCGCCGATGGGGCCACGTTGCAGCTGACCACCGATGGCCAGGGGCGGATACCGCTGCAAAAAAGCGAATGGATGGAACAGGTGAAGCTACGCGTACTCTCGCGCAGTAAAGGAGTGGGGGCATGAGCGAAGAACAAGAGGACAGCGAGCGGCTGACCGCGACACGCGACGAGGAGGGGCAACGGGTATTCAAGACTTCGCTGACCCCACAGTCGCAAAAGGGTGTGAAGATCCTGCAAGCAAAGCAGCGCGCCGCGATTCCATTGGTATTCCTGCCCGGCATCATGGGCTCTAACCTCAAGAACAAGAAAACCGGGGACGCGGTCTGGCGCCCGCCGAACGCTAGCCTCCGACCTGGTGACGTGATGTCCGTATTCGGTGCTCTGGTGACCTGGGGGTTTCGCGGTGGCAAGCGCCGTCAGGAACTGCTGACCGGCGACAAGCTGACGGTCGACAACCGGGGGTCGATCGACGTCGGCAAGTCCGGTCTGAACAAGAAGACGGCCAAGTCGCGGGGGTGGGGCACGGTGATGCGCAGCTCCTACAACCCGGTGATGGCGCTATTGGAGCAACGGCTAGAGGGCATGGTGGTCAACCAGCAGGTCGCAACGTGGTGGCAGGAAGAGGGCAAACGCGATCCGGCCGACTATGGCGAGGAACAAGGCGGCAACGATGCGCTTGACGACACGCAGTTGGCCAAGGCGGCCCGCTATGAGTTCGACGTGTGGTGTTGCGGTTACAACTGGCTCAACTCCAATCGCCAGTCCGGGCTTGACGTCATCGAGTACATCAACAACGTGGTGCTCAAGTATTACCAGGATCAGGGTGTGCCGGCCGAGAAGGTAATCCTGGTGACCCACTCCATGGGCGGGCTGGTCAGTCGTGCCGTCACCCAAATCCATAAGTGCGAGCGCGTATTGGGCGTTGTCCACGGTGTACAGCCCGCCACGGGCGCTCCGGCCATCTATCACCACATGCGCTGTGGGTACGAAGGAGTAGAGCGGATCATCCTGGGCAAAAATGCGGGGGACGTGACCGCCGTGGTCGCCAATTCGGCCGGAGCGCTGGAGCTGATCCCGACGCAGGACCACCGCAACAGCCGCCCCTGGCTATTTACCCGGACCGATGAAACCGCCCAATCTGTTGCGATCCTACCAAATTCGACCGACCCCTATACCGACATCTATATGAGTTCGGAGTGGTATGGATTGGTGCCAGAGCAGAATACGAAGTATTTGGATATGTCGCCGGATTCAAACAATCCAAATCCTGATAAAAGTTCGAGACAAAATTTCAATGATCTGATCGATGCTGTCAGAGACTTTCACAATGAAATTGTGAATGGCTATCATGGCGAAACCTATGCACATTATGGTGCTGATAACGGCGAGAAGATGCACAGTTGGCAGGACATCATCTGGCAAGGTGACGTCGCCTCTATCCAGCAAAACGGCGTAACCGCCAATGATGACGGTCGTGGAAGCTATCAGTCTAAGACCGCATCCAATGGCCCGACGCTGACGGCACCGAGCAATGGTACCGGTGCGGGTGACGGCACCGTTTCCGTGTTTTCGGGTGAAGCCCCGGCACGTGCGGGAGTGAAAGCCAGCTTCAGACATGGCTCTCTGGGGAAAGGCCAGTATGCAACGGCCGCAGGCTACAACCATCAAGACAGCTATAACGACCCGCGGGCACAGTGGGCCTGTCTCTACGGCATCTTACGGATTGCCCAGAACGCTAACTGGTCGCCACAGGACACCAGTCAATGACCCGTTTCTACCTCATCCTTTTCAAGGCTGTGCTGCTGAGCATGCTGGTCACGGCCAATGGGTACGCCCAGTCTACCTCCAGGAATCAGCAAATGAGCACGAATACATGGCGCACCGATTGTTTTGGTCGGTTCCAAATTGCATTGCCTCCAGAGGCAAAGATCGGTGCGGACTATCACATTTGGGGAAACAACATCGAGCGGTCATGGAAAAGTGTGGCTTCCATTAAACAGGAATTTGACAAGCGCGAGCAGGAGTTGAAGGCCCAACGTCACAACTCCGGAGGCCAGATGTTCGTAGATCGTGCTTTTTACGGAAATGGCTCTGAGAGTATGCTTTCGTGGAAACGACCTACCAGTAGTATTTTGATGGGTCGAATTAGCTATCTTGTTTCATCCGATGGAAAAGTGATTTACAAATACGAGAGCGAAGTTGCGCCGGAAAAGAGATCTTCATCCGACGATTATATGAAGTACCTTGCAAAAAATATCAGATCTCGCCAACCCTATGCCATTCCTACCGAACCTGGCTTCTGTCTCAACGGCGGCTACATCGCTGGAAATGATTTCAGAAGCGAAAGATTCGATTTAGGCATTACCCTGCCTGACCATCCCGGTGCACATATTTCGTTCTATTCGAGCACGGGCGCCGAAGAAGACACTTTGCTGGAGCGTACGGGTGGGTTTTTTCGCAACCATGTGATGGGCCCGGTGGCCGGTCTGCACACGCTACGCAAGGGCAAGCGCAACCTTGGCCCGATCCCGGGCGAAGAGTACCTGATCGTTTCCAACGCCAAAGGCCAGCGTCTGTATGCGTTCAAGTGGGAGTCGCAAGGCAAAAACAACTCGTTGGCCGAGCCCAACCTGAGCCTGGAGCTCAACGTGATGGGGGAGGATGACGACGACACCCCGCCGCCCAAGGCATTCAAGTCCGATGAGGAAGCCCTACAGCTGTGGGACGCCTTGCTCAATTCGATCCGCTTGCGCCCAGGGGCGGTGTAAACCCGTCATGCAGCAACGATGGGCTTGGCACCCCAAGGCTTCACGGTGCTGAGCGTAATGACATCCATGAAAGGAATCAGTAGCACTCGGAGTCAATGACAATGGAACTGCCCAGCTGGACCCACCTGGTTTCCCAGTACAACCGGCTCATTGAGCTGGACACGGCGTTGTCCCAGGCCTTCGTCGTTGAACGGTTCTGGGGCCGCGAAGCGGTCAGCGAACCGTTCGTGTTCGAGATCGACTGCCTGTCACCCAACGCGTATATCGATCTGCGTCCGCTGCTGGCCACCGAGCTGACATTACGGCTGCGTGGGGTGGCCGGCCAACGACGCTGGCACGGCTACTGCACCCAGGCCACCCAGCTGGGCTCGGAGGGCGGCCTGGCCCGCTATCGCCTACGCATGGAGCCGTGGACCACCTTGTTGAAGCTGCGTCGCAATTTCCTGATCTACCAGGACGTTGACGAACGCGGCATTGCCGAGCGCATGTTCGCGCACTATCCGCAGGCAAGTTACCGTTTCGACACGAGCCGAGCGCTACACGCGCGTCACATCCGCACCCAATGGGAGTCGGACTTCGATTTCCTCGATCGCCTCTGCGCCGAGGCCGGGCTGGTCTACCGCTACGAGCATGAGCAGTCTGCCGCAAGCGGCGACAGCGGCGAGCCGGCCCGGCATCGCCTGGTCATCTACGACGCGCAAACCCGCGTGTCGGATGTGGACCCGGGGGCGGTGCGCTTTCACCGGATTGATGCGACCGAGCAAGACGATGCCATCGTGGTGCTCACCGAACGGCGTCAGATCACCCCCAGTGCCGCTTCGGTGGCCAGCTGGCAGCCCGAGCAGCTGGTCAACGTCGCGGCGCGAGCCGAAGTCCAGGCGCCCAGCGTGGCCGGGCTGGAGGTCTACGATCCGGCACGCAGCGGGGCGATCGCTCAAGCCGCACGGGCCCAGCAGATCGCCGATCTACGGCTGGCCGGCCTGCAACTGCCAGCACGCTTGCATGACGGTGCCGGCTCGGCGCGTCAGCTCGCGCCCGGCCAGGGCTTTACGCTGACCCAGCATCCAACGCTGTCCGGGCAACGCTTCGTCCCGGTGGTCATCGAGCACGTGGGGGTGAACAACCTGGGCAGTGAGGCCGCCGCGCTGGTGGAAACGACGGAGTTGGAGCGCGGCGACTATCGCAATCGGTTCACCTGCGTGCCCGCCGCGGTGTCTCTCGCGCCTGCGTTTGTGGCACGTCCCACCGCCCCCGGGCCGCAGACTGCGCGCGTGGTGGGCTTGCCGGATGCGGCGGTGACCTCCACGCGCGACCACAGCGTCCGCATCCAGTTCGACATGCAGCGCGGTGCGGCGCCCAATCCGGGCGGGTTGACCGACACCGGCGGTGAGGACGCCGGTCATGCGCCGGGCGATGCCAGCAGTGGCTTCTGGGTCCCGGTCGGAGAATGGATCAGCGGCGCAAACTACGGGTCGCACTTCCTGCCCCGGGTGAACAGCGAAGTCCTCATTGACTTCGTTCAGGGCGATTTGGACCAGCCCTTGGTGGTCGCCCAGCTCTACAACGGTGAGCATCTGCCGCCGTATGCCGCCGGCGTGGACAGTGCGGCCAACCATAGCGGGGTGCTCAGTGGCATGCGCACGTTGGGACTGGACGGCCAGAGCGCCAGCCGCTGGGTGCTGGACGATGCCCCCGGCCAGGTTCGCCATGAGATACAGACCGAGCTTGCCGATAGTGGGGTGGCGTTGGGCTGGCTGGTGGACCAGGACGGCGCGCGGCGCGGCGCACTGCGCGGCGAAGGCTTTGAGGTGCATACCCAAGGCTGGGCGGTCCAGCGTGCCGGCGAAGGTTTTCTGATTTCCACCAGTGCCCGTGCCCATGGTGCCTCCACCCAGCTTGATGCGGCTGATGCAGTACAACGGCTGGCGGCGGCGTCCGATACCGCCAGCCAGCTGGCGCAGACCGCCCAGCAGGTGCAGGCCATCGAGCTGGCGGCCAACCCGCGCCAGGCCGCGTTGCTGAACTCAATCGACCCGGCGCAAACGGGCAAGTACACCGAGGCGGTCAATGGGCAGAGTGCGCAGAAACCCGGCACCACGGGGCGCAGTGCCGGCGATCCGGTGGAGCGCTTCGCCAACCCGATCCTGCTGCAAGAGGGCCCCAGCCATCTGGCGTACACAACCCCCAATAGTGCGCTTGCCTTTGCCGGTGGAGCTCAGCACTGGACCGTGCAGCACGATGCGCAGCTGGCCAGCGGCGGCACGTTCTCGTCGGTGTCCGGGACGGCCACCGGCCTGTTCAGCCAAAACGGCGTGATGCAGCTGGTCGCCGCGCAAGGGGCGGTCAGTGTGCAGGCACATACCGACGCGCTGGAACTGCTGGCCGAGCAGGCGCTGACCATCACCAGCACCGAGGACACGCTGGA
>Cebus_capucinus_imitator_PRJNA485217_SSR047__coassemble_1040_pt1 | contig 34568 bp, 31 predicted proteins | sample Cebus_capucinus_imitator_PRJNA485217_SSR047__metabat2_high_PE_004 | metagenome-assembled genome bin Cebus_capucinus_imitator_PRJNA485217_SSR047
GACCATCGCTTGGCTCATGTCCTGCGCACGTGAGGCGCGGGTGACCAGTATTGCTACCGCAGAGGACACTAGCAGGGCCGGTAACTGCGCCACCAGACCGTCACCAATCGACAGCAGTGTGTAGGTTGAAGCCGCCTTACCAAACGGCAAGCCATGCTGAAGCACCCCCACCGCCAGTCCGCCGAGCAAGTTGATAAACAAGATCAGGATGCCGGCGATCGCATCACCGCGGATGAACTTACTGGCACCGTCCATTGCGCCGTAGAAATCGGCTTCCTCTCGCACCTCTTCACGTCGGGCTTTGGCCTCCTCGCGAGTCAGCAAGCCAGCGTTGAGGTCGGCGTCGATCGCCATTTGCTTGCCCGGCATCGCGTCGAGGATAAAACGCGCGGTCACTTCCGACACCCGCCCGGCACCTTTGGTGATGACGACGAAGTTGATAATGGTCAGGATCGCAAAGACCACGATGCCGACCGCATAATTGCCGCCGATCACAAACTCGCCGAATGCAGCAATCACTTTGCCGGCTGCGTCATGGCCGTACTGACCATTGAGCAGGATCACCCGAGTCGAGGCGACGTTCAGTGCCAGCCTCAGCATCGTGGTCATCAGCAGCACGATCGGGAAGATCGTGAAATCCAGCGGCCGCTTCACGTAAAGCACCGCCAGCAGCACCATCAGCGAGAGAGCAATGTTGAAGGTGAAAAGCGCATCCAACACCGGCGCGGCCAGCGGCACCACCACCATTGCCAGCATGGCCAGCACGACGATGGGGGCTCCCAGGCCGTGCTTGACCATATCCAGCAGCTTGCGGACATTCATTGGCGAGGCCTGCGCGCTCATATCGGGCCCACCGAGCCGCCGAATTCATCCAATTCAATTGTCGGCAGCTGCGGCATCGGGCCGCGCCGCCAAGTGCGCAGTTGGTACACGTACGAGAGGATCTGGGCGACGGCCGAATACAGTCTCACGGGGATTTCCTTGCCAATACGCGCTTCCCGATACAAGGCGCGTGCCAAAGGCGGTGCTGAAACGATCGCCACGCGATGCTGTTCGCCGACTTCGCGGATACGCTGCGCCACTTCGTCCAGGCCCTTGGCCACCACCACCGGCGCGCGCATCTTGCCCCCTTCGTACTGCAGTGCAACCGCATAATGGGTCGGGTTGACCAGTACCACATCCGCCTTGGGTACCGCCTCGATCATTCGACGTTGGGATACCTGCTGTTGCAGCTGGCGGATCCGCCCCTTGATTTCAGGGCTGCCCTCGTTCTCTTTGAGTTCGCGCTTGATCTCCTCGCGGGTCATCTTCAATCGTCGCAGCCAGCTCCATTTCTGATAAGGCATATCGATCACCGCCAGCACACCAAGCGCGAGAGCGGCGTGGATCAGTAGTCGCAGGGTGAAGCCCAAGCCATCGACAATCGCCGGCTCCAGCGGTTCGTTGATCAGCGCGCGCAGCTGCTGCAGCTCGTGCCAGATGCACATGCCGGTTGCGGTCCCAACGAACACCACCCGCAGCAGCGACTTGACCAGCTCGCCCCATCCATTACCACAGTAGAGCCGCTTAAACCCCGTCAGCGGGTTGAGCTTGGTGAAGTCCGGCAGCAAGGCTTTACCGGAAAAGCGCAACCCGCCCATCAATAGCGGACCGGATAGGCCAGCGAGTAAACAAACCAATGCTATGGGGGCGAACACCCATAGCAGCTGTAACAACAGTTCTCCAAAGTGCCTCAGCAGCAGCGAAGGATCGTCACGCAGACCGGGATCGGGACTTAGCGCGGCCTTCATCCAGCCGCGGGAACCGGCTGCGAGGCGATCGGCCATCGCCCAGAGTGCGAACACCCCGGAGGTGAACACCGTCGCCGTTGCCAACTCACGTGAACGGGCGATATTTCCCTGCTCGCGCGCTTCGCGCAGGCGTTTTTCGGTAGGTTGTTCGGTACGTTCGGAGCCGTCTTCGTTCTCGGCCATCGGAGTAGGGCGGGCAAGGACTGAATGCGAAGATGCAAGAACCGTTCCGGCGCATGACATTTACCTGGCTGACGTTGCACACACGGCTAGAACAGCGCGGCCGAGCGGGAGGGGCTGACCGACCTGGTGATGGAGTAGGAAATCGGGACGCGGCGCGGCGTGTTGAAGAAACGGCTGGACGGCGCGCTCAGGTACGTTGAAGCACCTGCACGCGAAACAATGGACCTGCATGAAGTCCGCCTTTTGCGTGCGCCGCAGCGAGCGTGTGAAAAGGTAATCGCCGAGATCTGAAACCGGTCCGGGGCAACGGGCTCAGGCCAGTCCATCGCCGTACGGTCGGCCGCAGCGGCCCCGTCAACTCATCGCAGATGCCACCGGTGACGATCCGGGTAGTCTTTGATACCAGTATAAATCGAGTTCTTCTTGGACTTTATCTGCTTTGAAATTATTTCCCTGAAGAGATTTATTAAATGGTGTGAAATTTAAATATTGAATGACGGACAGGAACGACATAAGAAGTTAATTAAATTTAATGGATTTTAAACGAGCGCCCCAGTGCAAAACGTGAGCTGGATTGTGAAGGGATAAAGAATAAAGCACCCATCTGTCGGCTTGATGGATTTTGAATATAATAGCTTTAAATCAGAGGATTCTGAAAACATGAAATTAGTTGTGTATACCCCGCTAGGGGATACTAAAGAAAAGATGGATAACCTGATTTCAAAATGGTGCCGAAGATAGGGGGGTATTAAATTTATAACATACACCGAATCCATCGGATTTTAATGGATTCTACGAATCCAAGATTTATATCTCATGCTCCACACCATTGGTCAATGCGACCTTCACATGCCGCGATGTGTCAGAACACCTTTCAACCAGCCGCCGCTAGGTCAATTGGGAGTTGGCGTATTAGGGCTGGCGTCGACAACTTGCTTCAATAGTTGCTTGCTCCCGCGATCACATGTAGCTTATCGAAGTACAGAGCTTGCTCCCCTTCAGTCTACAAGTTGGCGCGCGGCATCAAACGCGGCGTCGAACATACGCTGCACCGGCGGTGCCATTTCGCCGGCCAGCATCGCCAGCAAAAACAAGCCCAGCAGCAACGATACCGGCAAACCAAGCTGGATCGGGTTCAGCGCCGGTGCGGCTTTGGATAACGCGCCAAAGGCAAGGTTGACCGCCAACATCGCCACTATCATTGGCAGCGCCAAGGTAAGCCCGCCGCGCAGCATGTGCAGAAAGAAGCTCGGTGCGACTGCGGCGAAGGCATGAACGTCCGGCAAAGCGTTGCCGATCGGCAGCGTCTTGTAGCTGTCCACTAGGAGCTGTACCAATGCCAGATGGCCGTTGGCGGCGAAGAATAGTAGGCCAAATCCGATGTAGAACCACTGCGCTACTACGCCCGAAGTGACTCCGCGTAACGGGTCGGACATCTGCGCAAATGACAGGCCCGTGCTTTGCGAGACCATCTCGCCGGCGAGCGCGCCGGCCTCGAAGATGAGTCGTAACATGAATCCCATTGAAGCGCCGATCGCCAGCTCACGCGCGATGCTCAGTACAGTCGCTGCGTTGAAGCCATCCCATTGAGGGACCGCCGGTAGGATCGGCGTCAGCGCCATCGCCAGTGTCGCCGCCAGGATCACCCGTACTCGCGCTGGCACTGCACGGGTACCGATTAATGGCATCGCGGTCAACAGCGCGCCAATCCGTAGCATCGTCCATAGCACCGCACCGACCATCGCAAAGGCGCGCTGGCCATCGATCACCATCTGTGTGGTGGCGTCCATCAATCCCTTTCCCGGCTTGTTATCCGATCAGGTGAGGAATGCGTTGAAACAACATCGCGGTGTACTCGACCAGGTGCGCCAGCAACATGGAACCCATCGCGAACAGGACGACGGTCAGCGTAATCGCTTTGCAAATAAACGCGATGGTCGGTTCATTGAGTTGAGTGGCGGCCTGGACGATGCCCACCACAATACCGACGATCAGAATGGCTAGCAGAATGGGACCGGCGATCCACAACACGGTGATGAGGCCGCCGCGCAGTTCGGTCAGAGCGATTTCGGGGGACATGAACGAACGACCGAGATAAGACAGAGTGAGATTGACTAATGCCGTGCAAGGCGCGGCTGAGTATTGGGTGTTGGCAAAACAAATTCTCTACGTCATACCGCGTTAAAGCTGGCCGCCAATGTGTCAACGACCAGTACCCAACCATCGACCAGCACGAACAGCAAGATCTTAAAGGGCGCCGACACCAACATAGGCGACATCATCATCATGCCCATCGACATCAAAACGCTGGCAACGACCAAGTCGATAATTACGAACGGGATGAAGATCAAAAAGCCGATCTCAAAAGCAGTCTTCAGTTCGCTGGTCACGAACGAGGCGACCAGCACCTGAAACGGCACTGCATCAGGGCCGGCATACTTACCGTCGCCGGCCATGCCGGCGAAGGTCATCAGGTCGGTCTCACGCACCTGCGCCAGCATGAATGCGCGTAGTGGCTGGGTAGTTAGCGTCCATGCAGTGTGGAAGTCGATCTGATCGTTGAGATAGGGCTGCAGGCCAGCACTCCACATTTTTTGCCAGATCGGCATCATCACTAGCGCGGTCAGAAACAACGCAAGCCCCATCAGTACCTGGTTGGACGGGGTTTGGCCTGTGCCCAACGCTTGCCGTAGCAGGCCGAGCACAATGGTGATCCGAGTAAACGCGGTCAGTACCAGCAGCATTGACGGCAACAGCGTGATTGTCGTCATCAGCAGCAGCGTTTGCAGCGGCAGACTCACTGGTTGATTACCGATGCGTCCGACATCGACGTTGGGCAGTACCGGAATCTGGTTGATGGAGCCGCCGTGCACGGCCTGCGTGGCGGCCGTCTGGGCCAGTGCCAATACGGGGGCCGGGGCAGCCACTGCCACTGCCGGCACCAATAGCATTGCCAGCAGAATCAGAAGCAACCGCGCACTGCGGCACCAACGAGTCCAACGTCGCAACATATCATCGTCCCTTGCGCAGCTTCTGCGCGAGCAATTGGGCGAAGTCAGGCAATCGTTTCAGGTCGGGCAACGTCGACACTGGGGGCGTCGGCAGCGGTTCGGCGAGGGTGTGCAGGGTGTGGATGCTGCTAACCGTGACGCCAAGCAGCAACTGTTGGCCGGCGACTTCGACCACCACCACGCGTTCCTTGGCCCCCAGTGGCAGGCTGGCGACCAGTTTCAGCCCCGCTGCGGGCCGAAAACCACTGCCCGGCATCCGCTTAAGTAGCCAGCTCAACCCAACGATCAGTGCAAGTACCAACAGCAGTGCGAGCACTGCCCCTATCAAGCTTGGAGAAGACGGCGCTTGGCTACCGACCCTGGTCGCGTGGCCAGCAGCCGGCGTGGCGGCAAGCAATGCGATCACCGCAGTCTCCGGATTCGCTCGCTGGGGCTGACCACGTCGGTCAGGCGAATGCCAAAGCGGTCGTTGATAACGACAACCTCGCCATGGGCGATCAAGGTGCCATTAACGTAGACGTCGAGCGGCTCGCCAGCGCCGCGGTCCAGTTCCACCACTGAGCCCTGGTTGAGCTGCAGTAGATTGCGGATCGGAATGCGTGCACGGCCAACCTCTAGCGACAGCGTCACCGGCACGTCTAAGATCACGTCCAGGTTGAGGTCGTTCGCCGACGGGTCGTGTTCGTCGTGCAAGTCGTCAAACTGCAACGCAGCGGTATTGGGGTCGGTCGAGGTCATGGCTGATGTTCCTTGGGAGCAACGTTACGCACGGGCGCGGGCGACGCGGGGGGCTTGACGGCAGTGATCTTCACGGCGTTGCTGCCGTTGGCGATGCCAAATTCGCCGGTAAACAGCGGGACGCCCTCTACGTACAGCGGTACTTGCGCGGGCAGGTCAATTGGCACAATGTCGCCGACCTTGAGCCGGGTGAGCTGGCGCAAACTGAGGCGCTTGCTGGCCAACACGCTGGACAAGGTCACCTCGGCGATGTTCAGCTGATCGCGCAGCATCACATTCCAGCTCTCATCGCGGTCGATACGGTCGCTTTGGATGCCGGTATCAAGTATGTCGCGGATCGGCTCGAGCATCGAATAGGGCAAGGTGATGTGAATCTCGCCGCCACCACCTTCTAACTCAACATGAAAACGGCACACCACCACATACTCGCGCGGGGTGACGATGTTGGCGAAGTGTGGATTGATTTCCGAGTTGATGTACTCGAAGTCAACTTCCATCACAGGCGCCCAAGCTTCTTTAAGGTCGGCGAAGGTCTGTTTAAGCAGTAACTGGATAACCCGCATCTCGGTAGCGGTGAACTCACGACCTTCAATTCGGGTCGGGTAGCGCCCGTCGCCGCCGAAAAAGTTGTCGACCACGGTAAACACTAAGGTCGGTTCGAACACGATCAGCCCGGTGCCGCGTAGTGGTTTAAAGCGGATCAGATTGAGGTTGGCTGGAACGTACAGCGAATGCATGTACTCGTTAAACTTAATCAGGTCGATGCCACGCACTGACAAATCGGCCGAACGCCGGATCAGATTGAACAGCCCGATCCGCCATAGCCGGGCAAAGCGTTCGTTGACCATCTCCAGGGTCGGCATGCGCCCACGGATGATCCGGTCTTGGCTGGACAGGTCATACTGGCGAACCTCAGCGGGTGCTGGTGCTGGCTCGGTACTGACCGTACCGGAATCCACCCCGTGCAGCAGGGCATCGATCTCGTCCTGTGAAAGCAGGTCGTTGACGCTCATTGCAGCTGCGCCTTATTGAGTGACGAAGCTGGTGAATAGCAGATCCTGCACGCAGGGCCTGCCAGTCTCTGTGGTCATCACTTTGCGTGCCTCGGCGAGCGCGTTCTGTTGCAATTTCTGGCGGCCGGCGACGTCGGCAATATCGGTGGACTTCACACCGGCTAGCAGCATCAGCAGATGCGCCCTGATCGCCGGCGCGTTGTCGCTTATCAGCTTGGCGTCGTCTGGGTTGCGGCTCACCAGCTGGATCTCGACCTGCAAGTAGCGCGGCCCGTCTACTGGACCGTTAAGGTTGACCACGAAGGCCGGATCCATCGCGAAGTACTGAGCTGGTGCCGGAACATCGCCGGACCTAGTCGAATTATTGGCGTGGTCGCCGCCGCTCTTGCTGAGGAAGAACCAGACGCCACCGCCGGCCGCCGCCGCGACTAGCGCCGTCGCTCCGAGGATCAGCGCGAGGGTCTTTCCGCCGTGCTTAGGTCGGTCCTTAACGTCGGGCTGTTTACTGATTCTGTCGGCGGCGCTGGCCACATAAAACTCCTGGGGATCGATCACCGCAGGTGATGCAAGCGGCATGCCGGAACAAATGGCCACCGCCCGCCTGTCGTACCAATCCGCTACCAGTGGCTCAATATTGTCTAGTTTTGCGATATTTGTCATACATGCAATGAGATGCGACGCACAGCATCATTTCTGATCCTTGGCTAGCCTGAATGACGCCACGGATGTGGCGGACGCCTTCTCCCACCTGTGTCGGTGGGAACGCCGTAAAACCTTTCAGAGTAGGGAATCGCCATGAATCGCAAGAACGCGCTTTACCTCGCCCTGTTTTCCGTCCTGTCCGGCTCCGCGCTGGCGACGCCTCAGGAGATGAATACCGAACCGGTGACTTCGGCCCCCCAGGCCGCCAAGCTCGGTGCCGCCGAGTTGCAGTCGGCCAAGTTGAGCCGTGGCATCATTGCCACACAGGCGGTGAAGTTAGCTGCGCCCGTCAGCCGCGAGCTCTCTTCGCTGAAACAGCGGCGTCTCCAGCAGATCAAGCACGGTCAGCCGCTGCAAATCGGTTTTGCGCGCGCGGTACCCAATCCTGTGGTCAACCTGAATACACTCGACTGGCAAACCGCTCAAGACGGTTCACGTGTGGCCACGTTGAAGATCACCTCGGCCAACGCAGCCTCGGTGCGAGCCGCGTTACAGCTTAAGGGCACGGGAGCAGGCGACCCCGCGCGAGTGACGTTGCGCTTCGCCGGCAACGACGGACGCGTATTTGAGCAGTCCGGTACCGTGTTTGCTGGCAGCCAACCGGGCTGGTCGCCGACGGTGGCTGGCGACACCATCCTTGTGGAAATCGCGCTACCGGCCGGGCAGTATCCGGAGAACTTCAGCCTGACGATCCCGCAGCTCTCGCACCTGGACATCAGCCCGACTGCGAGCGCACGCGACATGCTACGCATCGCTATCAATGAGAGCGAGTCGTGTCAAAACGACGTGGTCTGTCGCAGCAATCCCAGCACTGGCTTCACTAATGCGACCAAAGCCGTTGCACGCATGGTGTTTACCCAGAACGGCAGTTCCTATTTATGCTCCGGCACGTTGCTCAACAACAATAATTCACCCAAGCGTGCGCTGTTCTGGACCGCCGCGCATTGCATTAGTACCCAGACGGTAGCTGATACGTTGCAGACCTATTGGTTTTACGACGCGGCCACGTGTAACGGTAGCAGCGTCAGCGCCTCGGCGGTAACGCTATCGGGGGGCGCTTATCTGCGTCACGCCGATACCAGTCGCGACACCGCACTGCTGGAGCTCAAGAGCACACCGCCAAGCGGCGCCTTCTATGCCGGTTGGAACAGCGCGGCCATTGCCGCCACAGGCGCAGCGATTGAAGGCATCCATCATCCAGCTGGCGATGTGAAGAAATACTCCCTGGGTAGCGTCACCGGGCTGTCGACTTCAATCGACGGCAAGTCGCCGTTTTACCAGGTGGTATGGACCGACGGCACCACCGAGGGGGGGTCCTCAGGCTCTGGACTATTCACTTCTAGCTCCGGTAACTATCAGTTGCGTGGTGGGCTATATGGTGGCTATTCGGCCTGCTCGGCACAAAGCGAGCCTGACTACTACTCGCGCTTCGCAGACGTGTATTCCTCAATCCAGAGTTACCTGGGCCAGTAATCAGCCGCCGCCGGCGACTTGATCCGACACGCTGTGCCGGATCGATTTGTCGGTGTTGGTATACCCCGTCCATTCCCGTGCAAACGGGAGCGGATGGGGTGTTTTAATCAAGCGTAGGCATCAAGTATTCCGCGACCCCGGAGCAGCCCCTTGGGGATCCCGACGGGGGTGATTGCGTCCAATGCACTGCTATCTGGGCTGGTCGCCTCACCACTGCGGCCATCCATCTGACGCCTCTGGGGCTGCCCGCCGACATCTGCATGTGTCAGCTGAAGCCCTTGTTGGCCTAATAATTCGCGCAACCTTGGCAAACTCTGTTCTAACGCCTGGCGCACGTCGGCGTGGGCGCTACTGAAACTGGCCTGGACTTTATCGCCGTCCAGTTGCAGACGCACTTCGATGGGGCCAAGTTCTCCTGGCGTGATTTTGATATGGGCGTGGCCGATCTTCTGATCGGCCAGCCAGCTCATGCGTGCGCCCATTGCATCGTCGAAGCCCTCGTGCAGGTGCGGGGTTGGCGTCGGTGCACCATCAAATGGACTGGCCCCGACATCGAGGTGCAGCGCACCGTCGTGGCCGGTCGGTCCATGAAGCGCGAATAGGCTGGCCGCGTCCGGGGTTGGGGCCGGAGTCGCGTCTACGCCAGTGGTACTGCCAGCGCCTGCCGTGCTACCGACGGTGAGTGCGTCGATTACCTTGGCATTGGGTGTCTCGGCGGTGGCGGCAGCAATCCTGGTGGCCAGGGTACCTGGCGCTGCCACGGCGACCGGGGCTGCCGTCGACAGACCGGCCGGCATGGCAGCAACCGATATATTGGAAGGCGTCGGTGTGGCGTTGGCCGCAGCACTGGTAATCGCAGAGGCACAAGCGGGAGTCGATGCGGTAGTACGGCCCGCATCGGCCGCGACCGCCCCGGCTACGGACGAGGTGCCACCGGCAATCGTTGGTGAGGCCGCCGTCAACACTGCCTCAAGGCCGCCAAGCCCAGCCGGCGGCCAAGGCGCATCTGGACGAGGTGCGCCTTGGCCGGCCGCCTGCTTGGAAGGATCAGTCGTTGCGGTATCAGTCTCGTCGTCTTGGTCGGTGGCTTGGGTCTGCGTATGGTCGCCTGCGATGTGACGCGCCGTATCTGTGCCCCCTGCAACATTTTGGCGTTGATCTGAATCTGGACGCGTTGGCTTGGCAGTTCGAGAATCCCGCGGATCGTGTTCGTCACCGTCGTGGTCTTGTGTGCGAGGACGCGAACGGGGGGGGACGTCACGGTCGGGCGAGGTTGGTGCATCGCTCGCTTGCGAATGCTCCGGAGGCGCCGACATGGAACGTGCTTGTGGCGGCGGCGATCGCAATAGCGCGGAAAAGTCGCGCTCGCCGTCGGGGGCGTCATAATCGTCGGCGTCGGCCCTGGTTGCCGATTTAGGCGCAAGTCCGCTCAATCCCAGCGGAAGCGTATTCATGTGGCGTCTCCGCTGTCAGCATCGCCCTTACGGACTGCGGCGCGTACGCGGCGCGCACCCAGATCATCCATGTCGTGCTGCTCACGGCGGCTCACCACCTTCGCCTCCTGAGCGCGATAGCTAGCAGCAAGCTGTTCGAGCACCTTTTTTTCACGGCTGGCCAGCAGCAAGCGGGCCCGCTCGGCCTCGACCTTGCCGCGGTTGAGATCCACCGTCTGTATTTGCTGTTGAACCGCGTTATCGAGCCGGTCCAGAAACGCACGACGGTTGGACAGTGCTGCCGCGCTGGTGGCTGCCATATGGCCACTGGTGTACTCCTCGGCGTAGCGGCGCAGCTCGTCCAATCGCGCGACGTGGGTCTCCAACACACGTTGGCGCTCGGCCAAATCCTGGGCAACGGCGTCCTCGGTTTCTTGCGCGCGGCGCAGCAGCGGGTGAATGCGTCGGGATTGCATCATGAGGGGGGCTCCGTTACGTGGCTGGGTGTTCTACCAGCTGCTGTAGGGCAGCCAGGCTATGCGGCAGGTCAGCGGCATGAGCCACGTCCTGTCCGAGAAACTCAAGTATTTCCGGCCAGCGCAGTAGCGCTTCGTCGGTGGCTGGGTCATTGCCGCGCTGATAAGCGCCGATTGCAATCAGATCACGGTTGGCACTGTAGGCCGACACCAGCTGCTTGAGCTTGCGGATGCGCTGGCGCCAGGGCTCGTCAGCGATGTCCTGGACCACACGACTGACCGAGGACTCGACGTCGATTGCAGGATACAAGCCCGAGTCGGCGACCCGCCGTGAGAGCAGGATATGTCCATCAAGGATGGCACGGGCGGCGTCGGCGATCGGATCCTGCGGATCATCACCTTCTGTCAGCACGGTGTAGAACGCGGTGATCGAACCGCGTCCTTTGGCACCGTTGCCGGCGCGTTCGACCAGCGCTGGCAGCTTGGCGAACACGCTGGGCGGGTAACCGCGGGTGGTCGGCGGTTCGCCGACTGACAGGCCAATCTCGCGCTGGGCCTGCGCGAAGCGGGTCAGTGAGTCCATCAGCAGCAGTACGTTCAGGCCCTGGTCGCGGAACCATTCGGCAATCGCGGTGGCGCGGTAAGCGCCGTGCAAGCGTGCAAGTGGCGGACGATCAGCCGGGGCGGCCACGACCACGGCTCGGCGTAGGCCTTCCTCGCCAAGTGTGGTTTCGACGAAATCGCGCACTTCACGGCCGCGCTCGCCGATCAGGCCGACTACGATCACGTCGGCAGCGGTATAGCGGGTCATCATGCCCAGCAACGTCGACTTGCCGACGCCGGAGCCGGCGAACAGTCCGACACGCTGGCCGCGGCCGATCGGTAGCAGCGCATTGATTGCACGCACGCCGACGTCCAGCGGTTGGATAATCGGTTCGCGCGAGAGCGGATTGATTGATACGCCGGCCATCGAGACTGTGCCTTCGCCACGGATCGAACCCTTGCCATCCAGTGGCACGCCATCGCTGTCGATGACGCGCCCGAGCAGTGCTTCGCCGACCTCTACGCCACCGCGTTGGTGCAGGGGGACCACCCGCGCGTTGGGCAGCAGGCCGTGCAGCTCCGCACTGGGCATCAGATAGGTGCGTTCACCGGAAAAACCGACCACTTCCGCATCGACCCAGCCACCATCGACGACCTCCACTCGGCACGTTGCGCCCATAGGCGCCTCGCAGCCAATGGCCTCCAGGGTCAAGCCGACCGCACGGCGCAGGATGCCTTCGCGAATCAGTCCACGAGCCTGCGTCGAGTCCAGTCCGATCCCTTCAAGCCGAGTGGCCAGGCGCAGGTTGCGTGCAGCCAGCCAATCAGCGGGGGTGGTGCCCATCAATGCACTCATCGGGCGGGGCTCCGGTTCGAAAAAGTCAGCCTGTGGGGACCTACACCGGGGCCTGTAGCAATGTCGGTGACGAAGGCGTGCCCGTTGAACGAGACAACGACAAAGCGGTTTGCTCTGTGGTGAGCCAGTTCCCTTGGCGTGTGCAAAGACAAGTAATCCCATCCAGGCGTTTTCCGCCTAGGCATCACCTTAGGTAATCCGCTGCTCCGGCACGATCCCGTTAAACTCGGCTCGGATGCACATAAAAAAACACTCATGCGCAGGCTCCAGATTTGCGCAGCACGGCTTCCAGCGCCGCACGTAGGCGCGCGTCGAGAGTGCCGTCGATACGCACGCTTTCGGCATGTACGCGAAGGTCGCCACGACTCAAACTCATATCTGGCGACAGTCGCGCACCGGATACCAATGACAGCAATGGGGTCAGTGTGGCGATATCGTCCGGATGCAGGCGCACCTCGACCTCGCGGCTGGCGCCGCCGACGGCATCGATCGCTTCGCTGACAAGATCCGAGAGCAATACGGGGTCTGCACGATAAGCGCGTCCAATTAGCGCACCGGCGATACGTACCGCCAATTCGCCGAGCGCACCGACGACCTCGTTCTCCAGACGGGCGAGGGGACGGCTGAAGTTGTCGAGGATGCCCTCGATCTGCGCGGTCAAGCGCCGTAATTCAGCCTGGCCTTGATTGAAACCTTCGGTATGCCCGCGCTCAAGCCCTTCCTGATAGGCCGCATCTTGGATCGCCTGAATCTCCTCCAGCGTTGGCAGGGATGGGGGCGGTGTTTCTTCTATCTCGTTCTCAATCGCCTCGGGCTCCGGCTCGATGGGGGGCGAGGAGAGGGACAACTCAGGCGCGATCCAGCGCACGACCGTGTTCATACCATGGCCTCCGCGCCGCCATTACCGAGGACGATTACGCCTTCGTCGGCAAGCCGGCGCACCAGGGTAAGGATCTCCTTCTGCGCCGTTTCGACGTCCAGCAGCCGTACCGGACCGCGCGCCTCCATATCTTCGAGCAAGATATCGGCGGCACGTTGGGACATGTTGCGGGTAATCTTATCCTTGACTTTGGCGTCAGCCCCACGCAGCGCTAACCCAAGTTTGTCGCTGGAGATCTCGCGCAGCACCGTCTGGATTGCGCGATCGTCCAGATCCACCAAATTGTCGAACACGAACATCTGATCCTGGATTTTTCCGGCCAGGTCAGCATCGACCTTGCCAATCGCCTGCAGCAGGCTTTGATCCTGCCCAGTCTCGAGGAAATTGAGGATATTGGCGGCGCACTTGACGCCGCCGATGGTCGACGACTTGAGATTTTGATTGCCAGCGAACTGGCGTTCCATGATTTCGTTGAGCTCGCTCAGTGCGTTCGGCGGGATGCCGTCGAGCGTGGCAATGCGTAGCAGTACGTCGCCGCGCACCCGCTCGGGCAGGATCTTCAACGCCTCGGCTGCCTGGTCGCTGTCCAGATGCGCCATCACGATTGCGATGATTTGCGGGTGCTCGTTGCGTACCAGGTCGGCCACTGCACGCGGGTCCATCCACTTCAGCGTGTCCAATCCAGTGGTATTGCGCCCAAGCAGGATGCGGTCGATCAGTCCGCTGGCCTTCTCCACGCCCAATGCCTGGATCAGCATGTTACGGATGTAGTCGTCTGCTCCCACGCCCAGCGAAGTTTTCTCTTCAAGCTCACTGTTGAACTCGTCCATCACTTGCTCGACCTGCTCGCGGGTGATCCCGGTCATAGTGGCCATCGCGATGCCGATCTTCTGCACTTCCTTGGGTTCCATGTGCTTGAGTACTTCAGCAGCATCGGCCTCGCCGAGCGAAAGCAGCAGTACCGCCGCGCGCTGGACGCCGGTTAGCGGTGGAACCTCAGGATTCATTGGCGATCCATCCCTTAACTAACTGTGCGACCCGCTTGGAGTCGGCCTTGACCGCTTCCCGCGCTTGGCGCAAACGGTCCTCGTAAGCATCTGACGGCAGCGCGATCGCTTCTTTTCGAGTCTCTGCGAGGTGCGCAGTATCTTCGGCCAGATGCGGCAGCAGTGCCTCATCGTCCTCATCGAGCATGCGCAGGTCCGCAGTCTGTGGATCCGGGGGCTCGCTGTCGTCATCGAGTTGCTTGGCGTCTTTGGGCGCGGCGCCGGTCAGCTGGCGCAGTGCCGGGCGCAATACACCGAACGCCAGCGCCAGTACCACCAGCGCACCTACGCCCAGCCGCAGCCAATTCTGCACCTGTGGGGATTCCCACCAGCTCGGGCTTTCCTCGGGGGATAGCGCAGGTCGCACAAACGGCGCATTCATCACCGACACGGTGTCACCGCGCGCAGCATCAAATCCGACCGCCTGCTTGACAAGCCCCTCAATCCGGGTCAACTCGGCGGGGCTGAGGGCCTGTTCGACGACCTTGCCGTTGCTCCCTGTGCGCGGCACGTGATCAATCAGTACCGCGACCGACACGCGTTTGATTCGACCGGCTGGCTGACGCGTGTGCTGGAGAGTGCGGTCCAGCTCGTAATTGCGTGTTTCGCTTTTTGAACTCTCGGTCGGGCTACTGGCATTGCCCTGTTGGGCCGTAGTCGCGCCGTTCTGGCCCAAAGGCGTGTTGCTGGTCGCACCCGGGATGCCTTGAGGTCCGGGAATATTGGAGCTGTTTTCACTGACTTGCTCACTGCGCAACTTCGGCGGTTGACCGTTATAGAGTTCGCGGGCTTCCTCGACCACCGAGAAATCCATGTCTACGTTGACTTCTGGATTGACCCGACCCGCACCGGTCATCGGCTCGAGCAGCTCACGGATGCGTTGAGCGTATGAGTCTTCCTGACGGCGTACCTGGTCGAACTGCGCTGCGTCTATGGCCGCGTCACTATTCGGGTCGGCGATGGTGAGCATGCGTCCGCTTTGATCCACCACGGTGACTCGCTCCGGTGCCAGGTCAGGGATCGACGAAGCGACAAGGTGCACGATTGCATCAACCTGGTTGCGCTCTAAGGTTTGTCCACCGCGCAGCTCCAAAACCACCGATGCGCTGGCGACGTCACGCTGACGGGTAAATGCGCTGGGCTTGGGGATTGCCAGATGCACACGCGCATCGCGCACCGGACGCAGCACCATGATCGTACGTGCCAACTCAGTCTCCAACGCATGCTGATAGCGTACGTTTTCGACGAACTGGCTGACCCCGAAGCCAGGGTCCTTTTCCATAAGCTCAAAACCGAGTCGTCCGCTGTCGGTCAGACCGGACCCCGCCAGTTTGAGTCTAGCGTCGCGCAGATTGGCATCCGGCACAGTGATCGCGCCCGTCGCTGGATCGATCTTGAAGGGGATCTGGGCGGTACGCAGCAGATCGGCAGCTTCGGCTGTGGCTTTGTCGTCAAGTCCGGTGTAAAGCGGTGTATAGGCGGGCTTTTGCGACCAGAAAAACACCATCAGGCCAGCGGCGACCGCGACCGCGACCATCGCCATCAACCCGAGCCTGCGGGTAATCTGCAGTCCCTGGATGCGATCAAACCAGGCCCCGGCCTTCTCTGAGGTCTGGGCGAGGTTTTCCTTGCTGAGCGCGAGTGCCATCTCTTGCAGACCCTTACAGCGGCATATTCATGACGTCCTGGTAGGCCTGGACGAGTCGGTTGCGGACTTCCACTGTGGCGCGGAAGGCAATGGAAGATTGCTGCGCGGCGACCATCACTTTGGCCAGATCCGCACTGGGGTCACCCATTTCAAACGCTTTGGCCAGCGCACCGGAGGTTTGCTGGGCTTGATTGACCCCACTGATCGCATTGCGCAACGTCTCGGTGAAGCTGGGCACGGAGGCCGTCGGCAGACCCTCAGGTACCGAGAGGCCCAAGACGGCATTGCTGCGCACGACGTCGCTTGTCACCGCAGCGCCAGTCTGACCGATCTGGCCTTGGTAGCTGCGGATCTGCGAGAGAATCGAAGAAATAGAGTCGCTCATCGGGAATGACCATGCCGGGTGGGGCAGGGGCACTGTTGCAAGCAGCGTGCCGGAACGGCGCCGGAATTCCGACAGCGGTCCTTTTTAGTAGACGTCCACCTCACGCCTCGGTGGGCTACCGTTGAGTTCGCTTGCGCACACGCTGCACTTTTAAGCGGTTTGCAGCGTACTAGATCGTGTTGAGGCTTCTCAGGCCCGCGTCAACAGCTCTGAAAACGTCCTCAATGATTGAGCGTGCAATCGAAGCCGATAACGGCCGATTCGGTAACAGGAAGGGCCGTGTTGCGCGGCCCTTGATTGAAGGTTCGTAGTACCAACAGGCGTGTTCAGTCCGGCTGCCATTGCGACAACCAGAACGCAGCGTGGCGCGCGTCTAGCAGCCAGTCGCGCCGAACCGCCTCACGTAGTGCATCGCCAGCTTGAGCCGCAGCATCCAGATCGTGGATGTGCATGCGGATCGCGTCCATCCAATCGCGGAAGCGCGGCTTGACCCGGGTCACGGGCAGCACGCCTTGGTAAGGCCGCACGTCGCTACAAACGACCGGAAACCCGCAAGCACCAAGTTCCAGCAGGCGAAGATTGCTCTTGCATCGATTGAATGCGTTGTCCTCCAGCGGGGCTACGGCCAGATCCAAGTCCAGTGATGCCAGCTTGGCCGGGTAACGTTCAATCGCAACACCAGGATGGAATTCGTGTACGTAGGGGCGCATTGTGTCCGGGCACATTCCAAGGAATACCCATTCGACCTCGTTGGCAAGCGTCTGCACCACGTCGGCAATCATCTCCAGATCACCTTGATGGCCAGCGCCGCCGCCCCAGCCAACCCGTGGCTTACGACCTTGTTGGCGCCGGCTCTGCAGCCCTTCCCACCAATGTGTCGGCAAGTGATTTTCGACTACGCGAATATCTGGGTGCATTCCGTCCAGTAATTCGGCCAGCGCTGGGGTTGACACCACAAAGCGGTCGACCAGCGTCAATGCCTTACGCATGGTCTTGAAGATGTCCTTGGGCAGACTGCCGTGGTGGGCACTCTTGCGCGGCACATTGGGCAGGTAATCATCGAGTTCAGCGACCTTGAAGCTGCCATTGAACCGCGCTAAGCGTTGTTGCTGCTCAATCTGCGGCTCCGTCATCTGCCGCTGTAGCACCAGCACGTCCGGCTTAAGTCGCTCCAACTCCACTGGAGTCAGATAGCGATGACTGACCACTGCCTCGGCCAGTCCAAATGTTTCTAACGCAGCGGCGGGTTGGATGACCCGATAATGACCGCATCCGGTGCTGTCAGCCGGCACCGCCAGCACCCGCGGCAACGACCGCGAACGCAGCGGCCACCAGTTCAACGCGACCTCGGTCTGCACCTTAAATGCGTCATCGTTGAGTGCGAAGTTCTGGTTGTAGGCTGGATCGTGTGCAATGGCCGGCAGCCATCGCTCATAGAAGAGATCCTGCTGAGCGACGATCTGGCGCGATTTCTCCTCAACACGGCGACGATCCTCTCGCACCATACTGGCTGCCCCTTCATGCAGCACGCGTGCATGTGGGGTCCACACGATCAGATAACCTGCTGCGCGCACTTTTAAGCACAGATCAAGGTCGTTACATGCGGTCGGTAGCGTCTGCTCATCGAGCCCACCGATTTGCTTGTAGAGCGAGGCGCGGATCATCAAACAGGCACCGCTTACCGCGCTGTAGTTCTGGTCCAGCTGCAGACGATGCATATAGCCCGGCGAATCATGGCGTTCTTCGAGAAACGGAGACTGTGCTGGACCTTGCACGCCGAAGATCAGACCCGCATGTTGAACTCGACCGTCCGGATAAAGCAGTTTGGCACCGACCACACCAACTTCCGGGCGCTGGGCATGATTGAGCATGGCATCCAGCCAGTCGGCAGACAGAACTGCGGTGTCGTTATTAAGCAGCAGCAGGTACTCCCCGCGTGCGTGTTGTGCGGCCCGATTGTTCATCGCAGCATAGTTGAAAGGCTCGGAGTAGCGCAGTACCCGCAGCTCCGGATTGTTCATCGCCTCAATCCCCTCTAGCCAGCTGCACGCATCAGTGTCGGTGCTGCCGTTGTCGACGATCAGGATCTCGTAGTTACGATAACTCGTCTTCTCAAGCAGGCTTTCCACACAGCGCGATAGCAAACCGAATTGATTACGGGTCGGGATGATGATTGAAACTGCCGGTGTGGCTGGGTGCCCGTAGTGGATGCGATAGCATCCGGGCAGGGTCGGCTCAATCTGTGACTGCTCGTAGCCCCGGTTGCGGAGATGCCGGCCGAGCGCGTGTAGTTCCTCTTGGCTCGACTGTAGTGGCTGTGTCGGCAGCGTGAGCAAGGGTTCGTGCACATGACCCAATCCGTCGATGCCCCCCAGCTCAATCAGTCGTAACAATAAGTCCAGCTCGGCCGCGTCGTCGCAGGTCGTATCCAGCCCGCCGGCCTGGGTCACTACCCACGCGCGGAACAGCCAATGACGGGCCATTGCTGTCGGCATCGACAACAGTAAGTCGAGATTGAAATCCGGCCGCAGCAGCGCGGATAGACTTCCGTGTTCATCGCGCATCATCGTGTCGGCATAAACCGCGCGGATATCCTTGGCTTCAGCCAGATCTTGGGCCAGTACCAGCAAACCCGACGGCAGAAAGCGCTCGCCCGCTGCAACGATCATTATCCAGTCATTGGGGTGGTCGGCGGCCAGCGCATTGATCTGCGCGATCCGGTCGGCCGAATCAGTGCATGATTTCAGCACGTGGCCCCCCGGCAGCGTGGCTTCACCCTTTGACGCAGATAGGGTCAACACATGTGGCTGTATTGGCAGTGGGCTGCCGACAAGTGATTGCAGCGTCGCGGTGACCAGCTGGGTGTCGGATGCATCCGCGAGCACCGCCAACTGTAAACGCGGTAGTGATGCATGGCTGGTCTGTGCGTGAATCAGTGCCTGCTGCGCGGGGTTGGCGATGCGTGCTCGAAGCCAACGTTCAAGCGGAGCCGCTAGTGCGACCTCCTCAGCAATTTGTTGCTGGGTCACATCAATGAAAGTTTCAAGTTGCCGCCAGAAGCGAACTTCGCCACCGACGTGGTGCTCGCGGACCGCTGCGGTCTGGGCGCGGGCAGCGGCCACCGCCTCGATGCTATCGCTCATCGCAATGCCGCCACCGATGTCGCGACGGGTGGCATCGGTAATCGCATACTTTTCTAGGCCGGGCGCGGTCAGCGCCACCACTGGACAACCGCACATGATCGCCAGTCTGCACGTCGTCGAGGACTCGTAGCTGTACAGCACGCGCGTGCGCCGGAAGGTATCAGCCAGCGCGGCCAGCGAGAGCGGGGTGTCCATCGATAGCACTACGATGTCCGACGGCAACGCCGAGAAATCCACTGCCGTGGGGGGTACCCGATTGAGGTAGAGCAACGCTAAGGTACGTGGCTGCGCCGGTTCGGGCGAGAACAGATCGACATCAATCATCGGTACTGTCAGCAGTGGACCTGGATGCGCTGGATCGATGAATTCTTCTCGATGGTAGACATAGAGGTCGTTCGAGGCGGCTTCGAGTGCATTGCCTTTGAGCACTCCCTCCCGATTGAGCATGTAACGCACACTGAGCGTGGCACCGAGCGGGTTGCCACTGATGATTTCCGGGTAGACCGCAATGAACGGACGATGTTCTGCTGCATGACGCTCGCGAGTAGCTTCATCCAGCAATGGCGTTTTCAATCGAGGATGACGGACTGAACACCCGGCCAAGTAGGCGTCTGCTCCCTCCAGATTGAGGGCATGGCATAGGTAGTGTACGCATTGAGTCCCCGACGACGACTCGCGATAGTCGGGCGCTAGCAGGTAGTACGGGAAGTCAATGCGGCGGTGCAGGCGGCTAGAGCGCATAGGGCGATCGGGTTTAGTCGAGGATGAACAGCGGGCGATTCAAAAATTCGCCTAGTTCGTTCTTACGGTGGCCGTTGTCAGAGCCAAGGTCTTGGTACTGGATGCCGCCTACAGTCGCGCTTACAGCGACGCCGACATGACGCAAATGCCAATGGCCGTGTACGCCACGTTGAACGAAATCGACCATTTCGGCGATGGTGCCGTGTCCAAACAAGCTCGCGCCGCGCTGCCCCTTCCAATTGAAGCCAAGCTGGAACACCAGCACATCGCAGCGCTTGCGCATCTGCCGCAGACTACGCAGGATGTGCTCGCGTGCACCAGCAAGGGTGAGCGCCGGGTCTCCGTAGTCGTCGCCAACGTGGTGCAGCACGTTCAATAACAGCGCGACGTCATGATGGCCAGTGTCGGCGTCGAAGTCGTAGTAGCGTGGTTGCACCTTAAGGCGCTCACCTAGGCCAAGTGTGGCAGCGGCCTCAGCGAGGAATGCAGCATGGTCTTCGCTGCCCTCGTAACCGATGGTTTGGCGCGCACCGGCAGCCAATAACTCAAGCAGGAAAAAGCCGCCATTGCAACCTATGTCGAGTACCGAACGGTCTCTAACCTCAATCCGTGCAAGCAGGTACCGCAAGCGTTCACGATCGTAGCGACGCAGCTTGTCTGCTGCCGGTACTGGCAACAGTGGTTGCAACAGCGAGGGGATATCCTGATAACAAGCGTGTTTGGAGCCTCGGCGGGTGCGCAAGAAGGCTTCTTGCAGGGCGATGGAAGCGTTCATGGAAGGGGGCTGAAGCCGGAGGTAAAGGAGGTCACAGCGCGTGCAGATGGGCGCCGGAATAGCTCGCGCAGAAACAACGACAGGCTATCCGGGCGCAAATAGACATCGTTGCCTAACAGCGCCGGAAGCCAAGTGCGACGCATCGCCGGATAGCGGCGTAGGCTGCGGCCAGCGCGTCGATCGGCCAGCCAACCGCCCAACCAAAAGTAACTGCCAGAGCAATCATCGTTTGTTTCTAGAGCGCGCCCGTCACAGGCCTCGGGTAAGAACCCCGCGCGGTCGGCTAGCGCCCATGGCCCCCAAAAACGCGGATTCACTTCGATCAGATAGAAGTGCCCATCCAGCTCCATCAGCTCAATCATCGCGTAACCGTGGTAACCAAGGTAACCAAACAACGCTTCCAACTGCCGTTGCACCTGCGTATTGGGACAACGACATAGCTCGGCGGCTAGGATCGACTTGCCGTTGGCCTGTTGCAGCAGGTTGCGCTGGTAGGCGAAGTGAGAACGGCCGGTACGATCGAAATGAGCCAGATAGTAGTAACTAGCTCCATCCAGATAGTGTTGGAAGAAGTAGTGGTGTGGATCGTGTACAGCCAAGAAGTGCTCGAGCTGTGTACGTTCAAAGATCAATTCGGGATATAGCCTGCATCCGCTGTCGGGCTCGAACTCATAGCGTGGCTTGGCGACCAACGGCAGCGCTAGTGGGTCGGGCACGATCAGCGCTGGTGGCAACTCCAACCCAAACCGCGCAGCGAGCGTGAGCAGGCTCGCCTTATCAGAGATAGCCAGGTAGACCGCTTCGTCGACCAGCGGCACGCTCAATCCCGCCTGCTCGAATGCCTCACGGTGACGCAGCACCCAGCGGTTGACTGATTCGGCGGTGGGCAAAAATATCAAGCGCTGAGCCGGGTGACGCGCAACGATCCTGCGCACGCAGCGCAGCATATCGGCTAGATCCAATGCGTCGTCACTGCGTTCGGCCTCAATCCACGCTCGGTAGCGGGTGTACCGGATGGGGTCCGGTCCAGGACGGGCAGCGATAGAACAGGCCTGTCCCCGCCGCGCAAACGCGCGGCACAACGCGACCAACGCGCGCTCGTTGGCGCCGGAGAAAATAAAGTGGCGTTCGCCGGCGTGCGACTCAGCCACAAACAGCCCTGGCATCACGTAGGATCGCAATGATCCGGTCCTGAGCATGTTCAGTCAGGTCGGGATACAGCGGTAAACAGATCACCTGGGCGGCAATCGCATGCGCGTTGGGTAAGCGCTCTGGTGCAGCCGAGGGTAATGCCTTGTACATCGGAAATGTACTGATGAGTGGATAGAAGTAGCGACGCGCGTGAATACCCTGTTGCTTGAGCGCCGTATACAACGCGTCGCGGGTGAGTGGATACTGAGGCTGCACCAGGATCGGGAAATAGGCGTGGTTACAGTGCCGTGCCCGGTTGGTCACCGGGACAATGCCAGGTAGGTCGCGCAGGCCATCGCGGTAACGGGCACTGATAGACGCACGTCGTGCCAGCGCCTGCTCCAGATGACGCAGTTGCAGCAGTCCGAACGCTGCGTTGATCTCGCTCATCTTGCCGTTGATGCCGGGAGCTACGACGGTCACCTCATCGACGAAACCGAAGTTTTTAAGATGGTCGATGCGACGTTTTGTGCGTGCATCTGGGCTGACAATCGCCCCGCCTTCGAACGTATTGAATACCTTGGTCGCGTGGAAGCTGAGCACCGACAGGTCACCATACCGAACGATACTGCCGCCGTCGTCCTCGACCCCAAACGCGTGTGCCGCATCGTAGATCACCTTCAGGCCATAGTTGTCGGCAATGGTCTCGATGGCCGCCACGTTGCATGGCTGACCGTAGCAATGCACCGGCAGGATCGCGGTGGTTTGAGGGGTGATTGCAGCCTCAATGGCGGCTGGATCCAGGTTCAACGTGACTGGGTCGATATCGACGAACACGGGTTTTATGCCGTTCCAGAGCAGCGCGTGTGAGGTAGCCACGAAGCTGTAGGGCGTCGTGATGACCTCCCCGGTAATGCGCAGCGCTTGCAACGCGGTCACCAACGCTAAGGTCCCGTTAGCGAATAGCGATATGTGTGGCACTCCTAAATGCTCTGCCAACTGTTGCTCAAGCTCGCGATGATATGGGCCGTTATTAGTCAGTATCCGACGCTCCCAGATGCGCTCCAGGTAGGGCATGAACTCATCCAGCGGCGGCAGGCTGGGCCGGGTGACATAGATCGGGTCATACTCCTGCGTATCCAACGGAGTGGATTGAGAGGCCAGTTCCGACAGCAGCGACAGAGAAGCGACAGGGAGGGGCATGGTAGGGCTCCGCAGACCGGCCGGCCGCGATTGCGGCGGTTCACAAGGAGCGATGCAAGTGGTGTGCCGGCTGCCTCCACGGCGGGAACCCGACGCTATCCCCTCGTCATCCCGTCATCCCGCGGTGGCGGGGGGCGGGGGGGCCATGACATCCGGATAGGCCGGTGGCGGACGAAGTAACAGAAACGTCGGTCAGTAGCCGGGACAGAGCAACCTCTCTGAGTTGGCGACCGTCAGCTCGCAAGATCCGGCGTCAGCCGCTTAGTTCGGTCTGCTCGCGCTCGATGCCGTATTTGCGCAGCTTCTCTACCAACGTGGTGCGACGCAGTCCGAGCAGTTGCGCGGCATGTGCGACCACCCCTTGGGTGCGTTGTAGTGCCTCATTGATCAGCGCCAGCTCGATGCTGGCCATGTGGTCGCGCAAATCGATGCCATCCTCGGGCAGGCTTGCGTTCGCAGGGGGGGAGTCTTGCGACTCATTTGATCGGGGCGGGGCAGGGCTGGGGAGGGGGGCTCCGGACAGCGCGGCGGGCGGCAGGCTATAGTCCCCGCGGTAGCGTGCGGGCAAATCCTGGACTCGCACCAATCCACCGGGGTGCAGCACCGCCAGACGTTCGACCAGGTTGGTCAACTCACGCACGTTTCCCGGCCATGCATAGGCGCGCAGTGCCTGCAACGCTTCCTCAGCAAAGCGCACAGCGCCGCGACCGGTGCGCGCCAACTGGTCAGCAATCGTCTGCACTAATACCGGAAGATCATCGAGCCGCTCGCGCAGCGCCGGCATCTCGATCGGAAATACGTTCAGGCGATAGAACAAGTCTTCGCGGAACTGGCCCTCGGCGATGCGAGCTTCAAGATTACGGTGGGTCGCGGCAATCACTCGCACATTGCAGCGGATGGTCTGGCCACCACCGACACGCTCGAAGCTGCGCTCTTGTAGCACCCTCAACAGCTTGACCTGCATCGGTAGACTCATGTCGCCGATCTCGTCCAGCAGCAACGTGCCGCCTTCGGCCATCTCAAAGCGACCTTTGCGCGCACTTAGTGCGCCAGTAAATGCGCCTTTTTCGTGACCAAACAACTCGCTTTCCAGCAAATCAGGCGGGATGGCACCACAGTTGATAGCGACAAAAGGACCATCGCGACGGGGTGATTGCTGATGAATCGCGCGCGCCGCCACTTCCTTGCCGGTCCCGGACTCGCCGAGTACCAGTACGGTGGTATCGAACGCGGCGACTTGGTCAATCAACCTACGCAGCCGCACCACAGCCTCGCTTTTACCGGTCGGTCCGTTGTCTTGCTGGCTGCCGGAGTGGTGCTCCGCTTCGAGCCGCTTCAGGCTGGCCCGACGCAATAACGTCTCCAGCTGGGCATGTCGCAACGGCGTGTCCAACGGCCACACATTGGCTTCGTGCATACCATGGGCGGTGGCAAACGCGGTCGCATCTCCGTCCATTAGCATTACCGGTGGGGGCAGTTTGGCGTCGGCAAGCCAGTCAAAGAATGCTGCGGCCTGGACCGCATCGCCAGCAGAGCCCACCATCACCGCCATCCATTCATCGCTGCGATGGCGAGTTGGATTTAGGTCTGCGCCATCGGCGACCCAACGTGGATTGAAGTCCATGAATTCCAACAACGAAATAGTCCGCTCAGCGCGGACTGCGTCACTGTCAATCAGCAAAATGCGCGACTCACTCATGAACGCGCCTCGACCAGGCCCTCCAGGATCGGCATCACTTCCTGGATATAAGACAGCTTACTGACAAAGTTGTCGGCCCCGGCTCGGATCGCGTGCTCGCGGTGTTCGGCATCGTCGAAGTGACTGGCAATGACGATATATGGCGCCTCATCCTGAGTTTTGATAAGCCGCGTCGCCTGCAATCCGCCCATTTCCGGCATCGCCAGGTCCATCAGCACCACATGTGGGCGCAGTGCTTCGGAGCGCTCTATCGCCTCCAGTCCATTGGTGGCGCTGCCGACGATATCCAGCCAGTCAATTTTACGAAAGTGCCGCATCGCCGCGTTGATAAAGCCTTCGTGGTCGTCGACCAGTAGAACGGTCAGCTTGCTCATCTCAGATCCTTGGCCTATCCGGCGCGCGCCAATAGCGGCTTCAAATGTCGGCGGCGCTCACGTGCAGGCGCGATATCAAGCTGCTCGCGATATTTCGCCACCGTCCTGCGCGCAATATTAACGCCTTGGCGAGCCAGCAGACCGGCAATTGCCTCATCGGCCAGTGGACGTCCAATCGGCTCGCTCTCGATCAACCGCTTGACCATGGCCTTTACCGCAGCGCCGGACACGCTGGCACCTTCCAGACGCACCGCAAAGAAGCGCTTCAGCTCGAAGGTTCCGCGAGGGGTCTGTAAGTACTTGCCCGTGGTAATGCGTGAAATCGTAGACTCGTGCATGCCAATTGCGTCGGCAACCTCTTTCAACGTCAACGGCGCCATCGCCTCATCGCCCCGCACCAAAAACGTTGCCTGACGCTCGACGATCGCACGAGTCGTGCGAAGTAGGGTCTCATAGCGCATCGATAGACCGCGGGTCAGCCAGCGTGCCTCTTGTAACATCTCCCGCATCACCGGGGACGCACCGGCGTCCTGAGTCAGGATACGCTCATAGCCAGGATTAATCCCCAGCCTATGAGTCGTGGCTGGGTTCAGTGCCACCCGCCACTGACCGTCGGCATGCCAAGCAACCACGTCCGGTATCACCCCAGTGTTGGTGTCGGCCGAAGGCTCTTCGCCAGGGCGTGGCTGCAACGATAGGATCAATCGCACGGCCTCACATACATCGGCTTGCTCCGCCTCAAGGTGGTGGGCAAGACCGGCATAGTCGTGTTCGGCCAGCAACTGCATCTCTCGGTCGAGAATACGGGTGGCTAGCGGGCGGGCAGCCACCGGCCCCGGCAGCGAAGCTAGTTGCGCCAGCAGGCATTCGCGCAGGTCTACCGCAGCTAGGCCTGCCGGCTCGCCATACAGAAGGCGTTGACGGACCGACTCGGCGACCGCACCGGTTACATCGAACCGAGCACTAACCAGCAGACTCAACGAGCTTAGGCCCGCGTCGAGATAACCAGCGTCGTCGGTGTGCTCCAGCCAGAATCCGGCCACCGCCAACTCGCGCTCATCCAGCTCCAGCGCCAGCCCCAGGAGTACACGCAGGTGCAGGTCGGTCGATTCACCGGCAGCGATCCGTTGCATACGATCATCGTCGCCGTCATGCCATCCGGCACCGGCAACGTCCCACATCGAACTTTCCGGCAGCTCATCAAAGCTCGCCACGTCGAGTAGGGGAGTTTCACTATTGTCCTGTATAGCCTGCTCGTCCTGCAATTGCTCCAGTTCCAGCAGCGGATTACTTTCCAATGCATTGCGGATTTCCTGCTCCAATTGTAGCCCGTCGAGCTGCAGGAGCCGGATCGATTGCAACAGCTGTGGTGTGAGGTGGAGCTGCTGTCCCAGCTGGACGGACATGGTCGGCTTCATGCGAGACTCCCGGCACACGTGACGTGCGTGCTCTGGAATGCATCTTGCATGTGAAGGCACAGGGGATTTAATCAGGGTTCTAAGCTGTTCATGAGATTATTTTCCCGACTCGGTGTAGGGATCACCCCTACAACACAAGGGCCGTAAGATCCAAAATTGGATGACCGAGATCGGTGCTGCTGCAAGCGATCCAACGCTTGTGCAATGAATTGACCCCACACGGAGCGCGCGGACGCGTCTGGCCTGGTCGAGATGAGGAAGCCGATTCCTCGCGATCTGTTCCCGAGGCCGTAAACGGAACCTGACGGCGTTGATTGGCGGTGCTGGGCCCATGTGCGGTATGGAGCAGCGTGTGGTGTCAATGAAGGATGTGGCGTTACATCGGCATCAAGCGCATTGAGCTAGCAACACATGCCGACGGATTACAGACCCCCATCACTGAACTGATCGGACACGTCAGCTGGATGCATTAACGCCAGGTTTGGAGTCGAGCACAATGCGCTGGAACAGGCGCCTGTCATGAAACACCTCTCAAAACGGAGCAACCAGAGCGCTCGCGGTTATACCAGTTCGTTGTGGTGCCGTGCAGCCAACAGCACCAGATCGTTAGCGCGCCGGCAGCCAAGCGACTCCATCATCCGCGCACGATGAGTCTCGACCGTTTTGACGCTGATGCCCAGATCGGCGGCGATCTCTTTGTTACTTTGCCCGCGACCAATTTTTCGCAAGATCTCGCGCTGGCGTGGCGATAGTGCCGCGACCCCAACTGGCTTCTCGTGACCAAGCATCGACGCAAGCATCTTGGAGGAAATCTGCGGACTCAGAAATAACTGGCCGGCAATCGCTGCACGCAGCGCTAGTTCCAGCTCCAACGGTGCGGCGTCTTTGACCACAAAACCTATGGCCCCTCGATCCAAAGCCTCACGTACGTGTGCCGGATCGTTGTGCATCGACATCATTACCACTCGGGTACGCGGTACGGCTTGCAGTATGTCGCTCATTGCGTCCAGACCACTGCGCCCTGGCAGCGCCAGATCCATCAGCACCACCTCAGGGAGGTGCTGGGTCGTCAGCTCCAGCGCCTGTTGGGCGTTGCTCGCCTCGGCGACAACTTCGATCTCGGAAAAACTCTGCAATAGACGCGAAAGTCCGGCACGTACCAGCGTGTGATCGTCGACAATGATGACTCGCACGGCTCGTTTCTCTCCTGGCGATGCGGCACATTAGCCGGTCAGGCTGACCGCGCCAACCCATAGCGGGAGAGTGGACGCCGCAGTCGAGGTCAGCTACCGCGCCGTGCGTCAGCAACCTGACGCCGGTGCAACCGAAACAGATAGCGCTCAAGCGCACTTTCTAGGGTGCTGCCAAGCGAGTCAAAGCGTAGCCACAAACAAAAACCGCCACTCTCATCGGCAGCCTCAGCGAGCACCGTCACTGGCAGTTCGATAGTCTCGGTAAGCCAATCAGCTGGTTGCAGCGCAAGCGTCCCTGACGTGCCGGGCATCATGCCGCTGCGCACGTCGGTTTCTAGACGAATCCCGCGGCGCGACCAGCGCACGGGGCATAATGGTAGCGTTTGCCCGGATTGCCGGGCCATCTGGCCAATGAGGGCAAGCACCAGGTCCAACTTCGCTTCAATCCGTACGACCGCTTGCGGCAACTCACCACGGTCCTCACCCGGCTCATCACCACGTACTTCATCAACTTGAGCGATGGCACGCAACACTGACTCGGCCGCACCAACACGGGAGACGCCGTGACCAGCCCGGAATTCGGCGGGCAACGCCAACTCACAGGTCAACGCGTCTGTGAATAGCGCTGATTCGGCATCGTGCTCGATCGGTTGAGCCGTCAAGCAAGGCCTACCTGGGCGTAAACACGGGCAATTTGACTGGACTGTCGCTGCGCACGCATTAGCTCCAACAACTCACGTTGACGTCCGCGCAACAATTCGATGATCTGCTGCTGCTCGCTCTGCAGTGCACGAATCTCGTCACGGAATCCACGTGCGTCGCCGTGCGCGCAAAAGGTCTGAACGTGATCGGCATGCTGATCCATTAGCGGAGGCAGCGCGGTGAAATCGCCACGCTCGAACGTGACGCGAATCACTCCCAGCTCAGCCCGCAATGCTGCGGGTGTCACGATACGCGTCCTACGCTACGCTGCTCGGCCGGAATGGCTGCCCATGCCGACTGAACTTCACCCAATAACTCCAGTACTTCAGCCAGTGCTGAACTGTCGTTATGCAGGTTAGCTTCAGTTAGACGTAGCACGAGGTAATCATAAAGTGAGGACAGGTTGGAGGCGATCTCTCCACCCGCCTCATGGTCGAGCGAACCGTTAAGATGACCAATGATAGCGCAGGCTTCGCCGACCGCCTTACCTTTGGCAGCGTAGTCGCACTTAATCATGCAAAGCTGCGCCTGCCGAATACGCTTGCTGGCCCCCTCGAACAATAGCGCGATCAGTGTGTGTGGGTCGGCTTCGGTTACCCGGGCGGACACTTCAATGTTTCGGTATTGCTCTGCGTAGCGACGACTGGGACCGTACATGATGATGATTCCTGCGAAGGCAAGCGGTCTGCATTGAAGCGCGGCTAGGTGCGGGCGGCGCGCTGACATCTAAATATCGACCCAATAACCGCCTTCTTGAGTGCGTTAGCAGTGCTCATTTTTCCAGCAGGCCGTTGAGCGCACTACCACTGCTTTGCAGCTGCTGCACCATGGTTTCCATTGAAGTGAACTGCGCGGTATAGAGCGCCTTGAGCTTATCCATCCGCTCGTTCAGGTCATCGGTCTGCTCCTGCAGTCCTTTCAATTGTTTGTTGAGATTCTCAGTGCGCAACGTGAGGCCACCGGTGTAAGCATCAAGCTGGTTGGTGATGACCTTTCCGACAGCGCCGGCAAAGGCGCCGTCCGCGCCGAGCACCTTGTTGACCGCACCGGGATCGCGAGTAATCCCCGTGTCAAAGACCGTCGAATCGAATGTCATCACGCCGGTTTTGTCAGTGGTGATGCCCAAGCTCTTTAATGCAATTACGTTTGCACTGACCTGGCTACGTAGCTGTTGCTGCAACGAGCGCACAAGCGAATCACCGGTGAGCGCTGAAGCGGTTTTGGTTGCACTGTCGTAGGCACTGGTGGACTTCAGTAAATTTAAGGTGCCGTTGTAGGCTGTAACAAAGTCATTAAGCGTGGTCTTGAGCGCGGTATTGTCCGCTGCGACCTCCAGGCTATAAGTTGTTCCCTTGGCAGCTTTGGTCAGATTCAGCTTTACTCCGGGCACCAGCCCTTCAATGGTATTGCTAGATGAGGTCCGCTCGAATCCATCGACCCGAACCACCGAATCGGCTGCCGCCACCACCTCGCTCAGACCGCGGCCGTGAGTGGTGAACGCATCCAGGCCACCGTCACCGCCGCTGGCGGTAATAGTCAGTGCCCCCGCGGTACCGGTTTCGGCGGCATTGAACACCAGGTGCTGACCGTCGCTAGCGGTGATGACGCTGGCGGTCACGCCTTTACCAGCGGCGGCCTTATTGATCGCGCCAGCGATATTGGACAGGGTTGCGCCCTGGTCGATCGTAACATTGAGGCTTTTATCACCATAAGCGATCGTCAAGGTACCGTAACCAACCTTAGCGTCACTTGCATAGGCGGAAGAGGCGAGTTTCTGTGCGCTCGCCACCGCTGCCACCTCAACGTTGTAAGTGCCAGCCACGGCTCCAGCGCTCGCGGTCGCCGTAAAGCCCGCGCCGGCTTGCGGGGTCGCTGTATGGCTCGGACTGTCTGCTTCAGCAGTTAGTTTATTAAGCGCAGTCTGCAGCGTACTAAACGTGCTTTTAATCTTGCCGATCGCCGAGATTTTGGCGTTGACTGCGGTGGTGGCCGTGGCAATCCGCTCGTCACTGGGCTTACGGGTGGCGGCAACCAGACCGGACACAGTGCTACCGATGTCGATGCCGGAACCGGTAACGGAGATCGCCATGTGTCGTTCCTCGACAGAAAAGGGCAGGAAAAGATATCGGCCACAATGGCCGGTGCTTTAGATCAGCCCGCTATACCCACGGTGCCGTGCAGATACCCGCATGGTGTCTGATCGGTATCACAGGCCCCCGCCACACTAAGCAGGGACGACGGAAGATGGCTTGCAAATTCTGTGCCGCAGGGCAGGGCGCGCAGTTATCGCCGGTAGTCCAGACACTGAAAGACCCCTGCGCGGAGGGGTCTTTTAGGTGGAGCTGCGGTGTATGGATCGACAGACTTACTGCTGTAACAGGGTCAATACGCTCTGTGGCAATGACTTGGCCTGTGCCAGCATCGCCGTGCCCGCCTGTTGTAAGATCTGTGTACGAGTCAACTCGGCCGTCTCCTTGGCGTAATCGGTATCCTGGATGCGGCTGCGCGCCGAGGACAGATTTTCCGAATTGGTCTGCAAGTTTGAGATCGCCAAAGTAAAGCGGTTCTGCACTGCACCCAGATCGGCGCGTGAGTTGTTGACGGTGTTCAAGGCCGCATCCAGCGTGTTCAGCACACTAGACGCGCCTTCGCCTGCAGTCAGGCCACTGACGCTCAGGCTGGTCACGCCGCTCAGCGCTTTGCTTAGGTCGGTCAGGCTGATGTCGATCTTGTCGTTGCTGGTGCCGTTGGCACCGACCTGGATCGAGATCGTACCTGACTGATTCAGTAGGTTGGTGCCGTTGAACTTGGTATTGGCCACAACGCGATTAATCTCATCGGTTAGCTGGCTGACTTCCTTCTGGATTGAGGCCTTGTCGGTTGCATCGTTGGTGCCATTGGCCGCCTGGACGGTCAGTTCACGGATGCGTTGCAGGTTGTCACCGATGCTGCCCAGCGCGCCTTCGGCGGTTTGCGCCAGCGAGATGCCGTCGTTGGCATTACGGGCTGCCACGTCCATACCACGCACCTGTGCGGTCATACGCTGGCTGATGGCCAGGCCGGCCGCATCGTCTTTAGCGCTGTTGATGCGCAGGCCCGAGGACAGGCGCTGGACAGTGGTCGACAGGCTGCTCGTGGTGTTGTTCAGGTTCCGCTGGGAGTTCAGCGACAGAACATTTGTGTTGATGACTTGTGCCACGGTGTTATCTCCAGTTGGGATGTGACCCGGCGGAGAGCTCCGGCCGGCTTTCGCAGCCAGCCGGGTGAACTACCCTCGCTTCTGCTGGAATGGATAACGGCGATAAGGCGACAAGCTTTAAAATTTTTTTGCAAAAAATTACTTGTTTTTAATGCTGGTGGCATCGCCGGAGCGCGCGCAGAGGTTCAATAACGGCTGCTATGCGCCCAGCTTTAGTCCCTGCCTCCAAGCAGGGTGCTTAGATGAAAGATAGCGGTGAGTTAGCCTTGCGAAACCAGGTATGTAGCGTCTTCAGCCATGCTTAGTGCTATGCGCATGACGATGCGTGCGGCCTTGCACCGCGCGTGTACACAGTTCACCAATACCCCGAAGTCCGGTCCCGCCGGTCCGGCGGATCGACGCGGAATCGATTCAAGTTAGAGCATTTACCGAGACTCAGATTGCATCGAACAACGACATTTGCTGGAAACGTGCAAACACCTTTTGGGCTGCTTCCAATGCAACATTTTGCTGGTTATAACGGCTAAGCGCTTCGGCGTAGTCGAGGTCACGAATATCCGATAGATCGGTCTTGGCCGCGACGGTACACGACGCGTTGAGCGAATTGGCGTTATCGATGGCGCTCAGATTCGCTCCTCCCTGGGAACGCACATCAATGAAATGATCCGTCGCGGTGTCGATGTCGCGCAATGCGCCACGCAGAGAATTCTCACGGGCGGCAATTTCTCTGGGCGACGCGGGCGTAGACTGTAGCGTGTCGTGCAGATGCTTTAGCGTAGCAAAGATGTCTTGTGCCTCGGAAGGGCCGACCTGGAAACTGTCGCCAACAGCCGGCTGGCCGTCGAGGTGCAGCTGGGTACCCGCATATTCGATGACCCCGCCAGGCTGGTAGCGCCCGGTCGCGGTACCGGATGGCCCCTGAATCTGATAGGTATCCGGCGAGGTGAACACCACTTTGTACGCACTGCGATTCCACGCCGACTGATCGATAATCCGGAAGTCGCCGATCACGCCTGTACCCGTGTTGCTACTGTTGGCGTGTGCATCCAGCTTGCCATCGCCCGTACGGACACGCATAAACACTTCGCTGCCGGGCAGGGTGTCTTCCACCTGCTGGCCTGCGGCCACCTCGACCTTTCGTTGGTTCTGGTCGCCCACATAGGCCACGCCGTCACCGCTTAGCACGAAAGGTACATTGTGATCTCCGGTGCCGCTGAAAAGATGGTTACCCATGCCGTCATCGGTATTGGCCAGTGCTAGCAGCTGATCGCGGATTCGGCCGATTTCACTAGCGAGCGAACTACGGTCATTGTCGGACAGCGTGCCACTGTTGGCCTGCACCGTCAGATCACGTGCACGCATCAGTAGGTCGCCGGCCTGCGCTAACACGCTTTCTTGCAAGTTGAGTCGACTCTGCACGACGTGGGCATTGGCGCCGTACTGGTCCATGCGGGCGACACTTCGATCAATTTGTTGTGCGCGACCGGCGCCTACAGGGTCGTCTGCGCCATTGATGAGTTTAGAACCGGTAGACACCTGCTGGTAGGTTTGTGCGATTTGACGTTGCTTGGCCAACATCAGATTCAGCGAGTACTGATACTGGCCATTGCTGGAAATGCGCGTGATGCTCATGTCACACCGCCTGCAATAGCGTCTGGAAGGTACTATCGGCCGCAGAAATGATTTTGGCGGCGGCCTGATAGGCCTGCTGGTATTTGATGAGGTCGGCGGCTTCCTCGTCCAAATTGACACCACTCACCGCATCACGCGCGGCCACGGCCTGGTTATAGAGCGTCTGCTCGGCATCATGAGCGTAATTCGATTGCGCAGCGGCCGAAGCGATGCTAGTGGTCATACTCGCCAACGCGCCATTGAGGCTAAGCGTGCCCGCCGCCAGCGGCTTGGCTTCATCCAGGCCCGCCATGTTCAGCATGTTGCTGTTGTCACTGGAACCGGGTTTAGTCGCAGCAATGGTAAACACGTCGCCGGCCGCAGGAGCACCGTTCAGCCGGAAGCTCCAGCCGTTGGCCGCAATTGAGTCACCCTCATGATAGGTATGCGGCCCGTTACCGTCGATGGTGTATTGATTGGTGTCGGTAAACTCAATCGTCGAACCCTTGCGTAGGGCTGCGTTGCCCGCATCAGTCACCACCAGCCCGGTGACCGATGCGTTGCCGACGTTGTCCATATCTGCGCTTCCTTGCACCGCACGCGCGGCAGCAATCAGGTCCGGATCGGTGACCGCAAGCTTCAGACTACCGGCAGCTGCGCTAGCCGGGCGCAACAGGAAGCGGTCACCCGACGCGGCGGCGCCTTTGATATCGATCTGCACGCCACCGACTTTCAGCGGGTCGCCAGCGGTACCGTGACCACTCAACGTTAATGCTGTCCCCGTAGCCGCATCGGCGGCTGACCAAGCGCTGCCGTCGAAACGCAATAGAATATTGCCACCACGGAGCTGCCCCACGTCGACTACGCTCGCCTGCAGCGTAGCGGTGCCGGTGTTGTTCGCATGAGCGCTGACCTTAGGTTGATCCATCGAGAACAAGTTTTTGCCGGCGGCACCCTGTAGATCCGTGCCGGCCGCCTGCGTTTGATTGACGCAGCGACTCAGCGCGACCGCAAGGCGACCTAGCTCGCCACGAGCCGGATCAAGCACATTGCTACGGAACTCGAGCAGCCCACCGAGACTGCCCCCCAGCACATCGCTGTCTAGCACTACCGTCTGACCTTTTGACTGCAACGCAAGGTCGAGTCGATCGGATTGGTACGGATCGCGGACCGTGGTGAGTGCCATTGGGGTAACGCCAATG
>Cebus_capucinus_imitator_PRJNA485217_SSR047__coassemble_1051_pt1 | contig 33040 bp, 27 predicted proteins | sample Cebus_capucinus_imitator_PRJNA485217_SSR047__metabat2_high_PE_004 | metagenome-assembled genome bin Cebus_capucinus_imitator_PRJNA485217_SSR047
AGACGCGGCCCATCGCATCACCAGCTCGGTGAGAAGGATTCTTCAGGACCGACTAGTTAATGGGGCACGTCCATATCTGCATATTTAATTAAATAGTAAGTATAAGGATTGGCTGTGACCAGGACAGTGACCGCCCTGCATGGCGACGTACAAGCATTGTTTGCATTCAATTGCGCCTATTTTTTTTTGTGCAAGGTGGTGATCATGGCCCATGTGCACACCCCATCCGGGGCAGAACGCACGAGCTATTTATGAGCAACATGCGTGGCATACCTATTTTGGATTTCTATCTGCGCGATATTGAACGGCAAGGTGTTCAATCTATGCAATCGATGGTTACCTTTTCCCACCGTCCCAGCCCCTTTGATAGCTTGAACACCGCCGCCGCCATGATATGCAGCCCTGGTCTAGCAAGCCGTTGCGCTAAGTTCGTATGGGCGTGCCACCGCAAAGGCGCGTGAGATGGGTTACTGCGACGTCAGACTTGCCCCTGGGCGCCAGCAAGGTGCCCCGCTATTACGGCGTGAGCTAGTTAAAACCGCTGGAAGCATGGTGGTCAGAATTTTTAGAACTACGGGTTTTTGTTGGCGATAGGAGTAAATATTGTGGCGGCAGATAGTGGAATGTCCAGTTTTGAGGGATTCAAGGCCTCCTTGGGAGGGCTGTTCAATGGCGTGCTTCGGCAGGAGCCCCCACCAGCGGGATACCAATTCCAGTCCCGGGCGAGGGCTAAGCTTGAACAGGGCAGCAGAAGCCTAGATGACAAGTTCGGCTATACGGGAGTCACCAGGAGTGTGAATTATCAGCTCGACAGGCGTGGCGTGCCGCTGGATGAACACTCCGCAGACAGTCTTCTTGCTAACCTCAAGCGAGCAAATACTCTTAACGAGGTGAATGATCTGCATCGTGCCGAAATGGCACATTTCCTGACCGGTCGAAACGAGCGCGGTAACAATTACGGATCATGCATCGCCGGGGTGCTTGCACACAAGTCAACGTTGACGATTTTGCAGATAAGCAACGGCGACCAGGGCGTGCCCGAGCCGCGTGACTGGTAGTGAGGTAACGATGCGTTGTTGGCCATAACGATCAGGCGCCAGATTCGGCCACGGCACCGATGAAATTGCAGAAGGGACGTAACTATGACGAGTTCGCAAAGAGGGTGTCCAAAGCTGCCTTTTACATACTCGGAGTGGCTCCAGCAAACCTCGCGTAAGTCGCATTGGCGCAGTAAGGAGTTAGGTGCGCTTGACGTTCTGATCCATGCTTATGGCAGGACGCGCAGCGAGAGCAACCTAAGACTCCTGAAAATTGCATTCCGCCGCTGGTGCGAGGCGCAAGGTCCAGGGAATGCCTGGATGGCCAGTGTGCGCAATGACACGCAAGAGTTGCCGTTCGTCAAGCTTAATGCCGCGCTGTTTGAGCATGGCGACCACGACGCAGCTCTCGGTGCGCCCTCCTTCATGCATGACGATTTGGTCCACAGTCGATTAGGCTTGCTGTACTTGTTCAGTCACATCGAGTGCCGCTCCGGCTATTTCTCATTGAGCACTCAGGGGGTGCTTGATCTGTCCGGTGCCGGCATGGTTTTAGCGGGCGCTGAACTTGGTGGGGATACCAAGAAACAATTGGATGATGTGAAGACTGGAATCGACTTCATCCGTCCGGGTGTTGAATTGGGCGCGAAACACGCGGACCGGCGTTTAAACCGTACAGCCCAGCCAAAGCCGCTGAATAACAGCGGCACCTTCGGGCCGGCCTCGGCGGAGGCGCATCGCGTGGTAGACGGAGCGAAGCTACTCGATATGAAAACGGGCAGCCTGACGCCCGTGCTGAAAGCGCACAGCGAAAAAATGTATGAAAAGCTTAAGGGTGTATGCAACGAAGTGTTTGGTGACTGGGACAAATACACCGCAAGCTATGCGCGAAAATTATGCGACTTGCTTATTATGCAACTGGAAAGTTCGGTCTCTGGCGTGGTCGGCGGTTCGTTCGGGGGAGCGGGGGGGCTGCTGAGACTTATAGAATCGAGCCTGGACAAGTATCGCGTCTGGGCCATCCGAGAGCAGGTGTCGTTTTTATCCGGAACACCCACTGCGATCGTCAATGGCATCAATAAGGCGATGGATTTTGCGATCGGGCGCGACCTCTACAAGACTCTGAAAGGCGGGGCCCAGTTGGGCATGAAGATCGCCTCGGCGGGTGCTTCGGCCATCGTCAATCTGATTACATCGATCGTAGAGCTTTTGCTCAGGGCGACATGGAAGCTCTATGAAACCGAAAAGTTGAGGACGTTCGTCAAAGAAGCCAAAGCCCATTGGCAGCAGCGTTACACCGAGCGGTTGCAGTCTCGCCCGATCGCCTTCAATGCTTGGTTCAGCGGATATGCCCACAAGCTACCGATCGTGCCTGCCCTGGCGCTGAATAGCAGTGTTTGTCATCACATGCACTTTCTACAGATGTTTTCTAGTGGAAACGAACTGATAACGCAGAGCCAGTATGATGCTGGTGTGGCGATGATGAGGCAACTAAAGGACTTTAGCTCCAAGTACATCAGTGAGTCGGGCTATGTGATCAGCAGCGGGGATGGCGTGGTCTCAGAATGGCTCAAGCCGGCTGAGCGTGCTGACCATAATGCGTGGAGCCGGCACGCGATGAATTCGCTGAAAGGTTTTTTTAGCTGACGCGTTGGGCGGGATGCACCCAGGGGTCTGTCGTTAGCGGGGTGGAGCTGCATTGGACGGATCTCAAACCGCCGCACTCGCTCGTGACCGGTGCGCAACGTACCGTAATCGCGGTGTTACCGATGCCGGGCGATCACCGTCAGGTGATGAAGGCTAGGATTGGACTGCCGGGCAAGATCACGGTTGATATGGCGATCCGCTTTCTGCGTGGCGGTGGAAGTGGGGGGGCTGAGTCGCAGCTGCTTATGGGTTTTGTTCTCCCCAGCAGGAAGATTTATGATCTATTATCAGAAGATCTTTTCATCGGTACAGCGATATAATGGGGCGTATGGGAATCCGCAGGTCTTGGGTCCCGTTCATGCCATCCATAGTGCGGTGATATATACGCGCGAGGTCGATGCCGAAGGTGAAAGCTTGGCCTATATGACGATTGGTTAAGTCAACGACCATCATCATTTTATCGCGCGTAAAATCAGCCAGGTCAGCGCTGCGCCACATAGGGCACCGGGATTCATGAAATTGCTTGAGAAAATGTATGTCTAGCCCACGGGTGGGGAGGCGTTATGGTGTTTCGGGTGAAGAATGGCCAGAGCTGGAAAGTTGGATGGCTGGAAGAGGGCTCCCTCGCTTCGCTGTGCTGCGTGTCCCGACTTTCAAGCAACGACGGCGCAGTGAGCGGATGAAGGATCTTAGCTTGTAGAGGCTCATGTGGACGTGCGTGGCTCGATAGTGGCGCACGCTTCTGACGATAAGTGCAGGAAGGCCCCCACTTCCCAAGTGGGCGACACCTGATTCGTGCGCTGGGGGGAAATCAGGCCTTTTGACACCCCATCCCCATACGCGCTTCAACTCTCGACCTATTTGCCAACGGCATGCGTGGCATTGCGAATTTGAATTTCCGTGGTCTTAGGCGTGCCGGCAAAGTCATTGCATGGAATCGACAATCGCGTTTCCGGCCGGCCCGACTGCTCCAGGAGCCTGACCATGGCCCATGCCATTACTTTGCAGTCCCCCGTCGGCGAGTCGCTGCGCTTCGTACGCATGAGCGCGTGCGAAGAGTTGGGGCGGCCTTACGCGTTTGCCTTGCAGGCGATCAGTCGCAACCTAACGTTGGACTTGCGGGGGCTGCTTGGTAAGCCGATGGGGATAAAGCTGGTGTCGCCGCAGGGGTTCAAGCGGTATTACCACGGCATTGTTTGCGATGCCGAGCAGACTGGTTTCACTCAAGTCGACGATCTTCGCTACGCCACCTATGCCTTCACCTTGGTGCCCAAGTTGTGGTTGCTAGGCCAGCGTCGTGATTGCCGCATCTACAAGAATAAGAGCGTGCCGCAGTTGGTGCGCGCGCTGCTGTCCGAGATCGGCTACAGCGATATCAAGCTGCGCCTGAGCGCCAGTTACGCGCCACGCGAGTACTGCGTGCAGTACCGCGAAAGCACGCTCGATTTCGTCAGCCGGCTGATGGAGCAAGAGGGCATCTACTACTACTTCGAGCACACGGCCAGCACCCACACGATGGTGTTGGCCGATGGACTTGGGGCGCATGTCGCGATGCCGCCATTCGCGCAGATTCCCTACTGCCCGCCGGGGCAGAAGGGGAGCCGGATGAAAGATTCGATCAGTGATTGGTCGCTGGCGCGTAGTGCGTGCAGCACGCGGGTGCGCTTGGAAGACTACGACTACTTAAAACCGAAGACCTCGCTGCGCGCCAATGAGACACCGGCCGAGAGCGCCGGTCCGGCGCTCGGAGACCTCGACGTGTTCGATTATCCCGGTGAGCACCTCGACGTGGCGACCGGCCGCCGTCACGCTCAGGTGCGTGCGGAGGCGTTGAATGTGCCGCAATCCCGCTACCAGGGATGGACCGATGCGTGTGGACTGCAGGTCGGCGCGCTGTTTAAGCTGCGTGACTTTCCGCAGGCTGAGCACAACCAGGAATATCTGGTGATCGGTGCGGAAACCGAGGTGGTTGAGGTGGACTATGTGTCCGGCGGCGAAGTGGTGGACGAGCCGTTCTCTTGCCAGTTCCGAGCGCTGCGCAGCCGGCAGCCGTTCCGTACCTTGCAAACCACTCCACGGCCGATGATCGCCGGTTTGCAGACTGCGGTAGTCAAAGGTGCCGAGGCTGAAGACATCGCGGTGGATCAGCACGGCCGCGTGCAGGTCAATTTTTTCTGGAGCCCACCAGGTACGCCGAATGCGGATTGCTCGTGTCCGGTACGCGTCGCCTCAAGTTGGGCCGGCAAGCGCTGGGGAGCCGTACAAATTCCGCGTGTTGGCCACGAAGTAGTGGTGAGCTTTCTTGAAGGCAATCCGGACCGACCGCTGATCATCGGTAGCGTCTACAACGCTGACAACCCGCCGCCCTATGCACTGCCGGCTAACCGCACCCAGAGTGGGGTGCGCAGTCGCAGCCATCCCAACGGTGGGGCTGACGACTACAACGAGATCCGCTTCGAGGACAACAGGGGCAGTGAGGAACTGCTGTTGCATGCGCAGCGCGACTTGCGTCATGAGGCTGAACATGACGAGATTGGTGAGACCGGCAACGACCGTAGCCAGCAGGTCGGCCGTGACGATCGACTCGACGTCGGTGGTTCGCTGCGGATCGAGGCCGGCAGCGAGATCGAACTGGTCTGTGGGCCAGCACGGTTGCAGTTGACCCGTTCCGGGGAGGTAGTCATCAGCGGTACCCGCATCACCCTGGACGGTCTTGTCGGGGTGACGATCAACGGCGGGGTCAGCGTTGAGGTGGCGGCGCAGGCCAGCCTGTTGATGCGCGCCAACGCCTCGGTACTGATCCAATCCAACGCGGTGGCCACCGCGCGCGCCAATGCCACCTTGCTGTTGCAGGCGTCCGGGCCGGCAATTCTCAAGGGGCAGCCGCCGATCATCGGATGAAAAAGCTCATGTCACAGATCATCCAAGCCGCCCGACAGATGCAGATCGCACTTGATGCGCAGTTACTGTTGGGCGATATCCAAAGGCCGACGGCGGCGGTGCACGCGTTGCTGCGCGGACAGGCCGCGCGCGATGCGCTGGCGCTCGCATTGCGGCTTGCGCCACGGCCATACGTAGTGGCCTGGTTGTGCCAGTGTGTGCGCCGGCAGCCGCTGGCCGCAGACGACAGCGACGGCCTGCGGCTGGCTCAGGCGTGGGTGCAGCGGCCCGATGAAGCCAACCGACGCGCGGCATTGGCGTTTGCGGCGGGGGATGATTATCGCAGCGTCGGTGCCTGGCTGGCCGCCGCCGCAGGATGGGCTGACGGTAGCTTGGGAGAGGACGACGCGGCACCACCCGCCGCCGAGCACCTTACTGCCACGGCCGGGCTCGCCGCGCTGCTGCATCTCGCCGCGCGTGTGCCCGACACGTTTGAGGCGACGCTGGCGGGTTGGGCTGAAGAAATCGCGCGGTTCTTGCTGCCGCAGGGGCAGGAGGGCGCGGCATGAATACCACGCGCAGCGCTGCAGCGACTCAATTGCGGCTGGAATTGTGTGGCGAACACGACGTGGCTACAGGCGTGTGCGCCCGCATCGAATTGCATGGTGAGGGCGCCAGTATCGGCCGTGGCGCCGGGTGCGATTGGCAGCTTGATGCCGCGGGAGTGTCGCGCCTGCACGCCAGTGTCCGCCATCTTGGCGGGGTTTATTTTCTGGAGGATCACAGCACCAATGGTGTGCTGCATAATGGCACGCCGCTGCGCTCGGGTTTTCCGGCGGCGTTGCGTGATGGCGACCGGATCAGGATCGATTCGTTCGAAATCGCGGTGACGGTGCTTCCCACAGCGGTAGGAGATACCACCGCAGGTCGCTCTGCCGCCAGTGACACCGCCGCAGGTGCCACCGCGCCGGTCGCTGCCGCGCCTGTGCCGTCAGTGGCTGACGCCAGCGACGATGCGTTCGCCGCGCTGGCGCCCGCACCGCTCTGCGCCGTCGATGCGATGGTTGATCCGTTGGCGCTGTTCTCGACGTCCTATACCTCCACGCATGCGGAGCAGCCACCGGCTGCGGCAGACTGGAATCATTCGCCGTCGCTGTCCGATGGCTACCGCGCACACGTCAGTACCCCGGGGGCGGCGTCCTCGGCGTTGTTGCCCGAGCACTGGGACCGTACGCGCAGCGAGTTTGCTATGCCGTCGTCAGTTACCTCGCTGCCCGCAGCCGAACCCCGCCCCGCACCCGCCATAGTGCCGGTAGTTGAGCCTGCGCCCGCGCCAGCACCCACTGCACCTGCACCAACGCCAACGCCAACGCCAACGCGACCTGCCACGGCGGGCGCCGACGCGACGGTGCTGCTGACGGCGTTGGTCGCCGGGCTGATGGACGTTTTACGCGCTCGCGCGGAAGTGAAAAACAGTCTGCGTCTACCCGCGACGTTGATCCGCCGCAGCGAGAACAATCCACTGAAATTCGCGGCCACCGCCGAGGAGGCGGTAGCGCGGCTACTCGGTCCGGCCGACCCGGCTTACTTGGTTGCTGCGGCGGCCATCGACGATGCGATGCACGACATCGGACAGCACCAGTTGGCGCTGATGGCGGGTATGCGCGCCGGATTCGAACATGCATTCGCCCACTTCGATCCAGCCCGGTTTGAGGCCGAGACCGGTGCGCAGGGGGCCCTGGCCGGTTGGAGCGGACGTCCGTGGCGACACTATGTCAAGCATTACCAGGAGCTGAGCGCCGATCCCGACGAGCGCTTCCGCCGCTTGTTTGGTGATGCCTTCGCAGACGCCTACGAAGATCAATCGCTGCGCGCTCGCGCCGCTGTCGCGCCGCATCGGGAGCGCACATGACGCCGTATAACAAAGTGATCTGGAGCGAGGGGCTGTTTCTGCGCCCGCAACATATGCAACAGCAGGAACGCTATTTCGAGCGTTTTGTTGAACTGCGTACGGGCACGCTGCGCCCGCATGCCTGGGGGTTTGCCGAACTGGAGCTGGAGCAGGAGCTGCTGTCGATCGGCAAGCTGGCCATCCGTCGGGCCCAGGGATGCTTCCCGGACGGTACGCCGTTTTCGATTCCTGATCGCGATCCGCCACCGCCGCCGCTGGACGTGCCCGGCGACTGTCGCGACGAGGTGGTCAGCCTGGCGTTGCCGTTGCGCACCAGCGCGCATCCCGATAGCGAGTGGCCTGAGGACGGCCCGGTGCGGTTGGTACGTTACCGGGTAGACGAGGCCGAGGTCGGTGATGCGTCCGGCAGCATGTCCGGTACGGTGCGTGTGGAGGTCGGGACGATGGCGAGTCGTCTGCGCCTGCAGTCGCAACCACGCGAAGGATTAGTCGAGGTGCCGATGGCGCGTATCGTCGAATGCCGCCCAGACCGCCGGGTGATCCTCGATGACGGCTTCATTCCCAGTGCCAGCCGCATTGAGGGAGCGCCCTGGCTGACCACCTTCCTGTCCGAACTTCTCGGTTTGCTGCACCAGCGCGGACAGGCGCTGGCCGGCCGCGTCGGCGGCAGCGTGGGGGGTGGGGTTGCGGAAATCTCGGATGTGCTGATGTTGCAGGTAGTTAATCGTTACCAGCCGTTGGTTGCGCACTGGGCCAATGCCCCGTTGGAACACCCCGAGGGCTTGTACCGGCTATTGCTGGAAATGGCCGGCGAGCTGGCCACCTTCACCCATGCCAGTCGTCGCAGCGCCTCCTTCCCGCCCTACCGCCACGAGGCACTGCGCGAGAGCTTCGAGCCGGTGGTGCTGGCTCTGCGTGAAAGCCTGAGTGCAGTGCTCGAGCAATCTGCGATCTCCATCCCCCTGCAACAGCGCAAGTACGGCGTCTGGGTGGGGATCGTGCCGGACGTGGGTCTGCTGGATTCGGCTGCGTTTGTGCTTGCGGTAAAGACCGAACTGCGCGGCACGGAACTGCGCAAGCGTCTGCCCGGTGAATCCAAGATCGGACCAGTGGAGAAGATACGTGATCTGGTCAACCTGCAGCTGCCGGGTATCGGTGTGGCGCCGATGGCCGTGGCACCACGGCAAGTCCCGTTCCACACCGGATGTACCTATTTCGAGCTGGACCGACAGGCACCGTTGTGGAAGTCACTGCGCACTTCGGGGGGAATGGCACTGCATTTTGGGGGGGGCTTTCCGGGCCTAGAACTGGAATTGTGGGCGGTGAGGGGCTGACATGCGCGAGCAGGGCATGGACGATGTCACCGTCGTACGCGCGACGTCCCCCGAGTCACGTGCGACGGCACCACCGCAGCGTCCGGTGCCTGGCGAGTTGGCTCCGGACCTTGACGCGGTGATGCGGGCCGCGCCCGGTGCGATGCGTGGTAACGCGCTGGTACGTACGGCGACGCCACTGCTGTTGCTCGCGGTACAGCTGCGACATTCGGCACAGATGCCGGATATCGTCGCGCTACGCGAGAACTGCTGCGCACGCCTGCACCGTTTCGAAGATGACAGTTGTCGTCAGGGGGCTGATCCGAAAGCCGCGCTGGCCGCGCGTTACGTGCTTTGCACACTGTTGGATGAGGCGGTATTGGCCTCGCCGTGGGGTGAGGCTAGCGGTTGGTCGCAGCGCACCTTGTTGGTGATCTTCCATGGTGAGACCTACGGTGGAGCCAAGGTATTCGATCTGCTCGACCGCCTGGTGCGCGATCCGGCCCGGCACCTGGACCTGTTGGAACTCATCTACTTGGCCCTGGCATTAGGCTTTGGTGGGCGCTACTTGGTTGAGCCGGGGGGGCAGGCCCGCCTGGCCGATCGCCAGGCCGAACTGCACCGTCTGATCCAGCGCCAGCGTGCAGCGCTGCCGGCGGAGCTTTCGCCGCAGTGGCGCGGCGTCGATGCGCCGCTTGAGCGTGGTTCGGCGCTGATGCCGTTGGGTATCGCCGCGGTGGTGTCGCTATGCCTGGTGGCGGTGCTGTTCTTGCTGCTGTACGCGCGGCTCAATCGCATGGCTGCGCCGATCGGTGCACAGCTGGCGGGCATCGGTATGGAGCGTGCGACTTTGCCGAACGCGCCTGCACGTTCGGCCACACCGCTTTCGCTAGTGCCGTTTCTGGAGCCGGAGCAGCGCGCCGGGTTGCTGACCGTCAGCACCGATGCGGAAGGGCGCTCCACTATCCGCATTTCTAGCGCGACGATGTTTGTCTCCGGCGGGACCGAGGTGGACCCTCGCCAGCACGGGTTGCTACGTCGGATCGCCGCTGCGCTGCAGCAAGTACCCGGCCGTGTGGTGGTGGTCGGGCATACCGACGATCAGCCGGTACACTCGATGCGGATCAAGGACAACTACGCGTTGTCGGTGTTGCGCGCCGAGAATATCGGCGCATTGCTTGCGGCGGGTCTGTCTGACCCGCGCCGAATTGAGACCAGCGGCGCCGGTGATGCCCAGCCGCTGGCGGTGCCTCCGCAGCTGCCCGAAAACCGCGCGCGCAATCGGCGCGTGGAAATCGTGCTTATTCCGGAGGGCTAAACGATGCCGCATCTTTCCGATTTCACTCGGTTGCGTGGCTTGTCCGATGCGGCCCTGGTGTTAGCGCTGGCAACGTTGGTGTGGGTTGGGGGGCCCTACCTCGGGATCGGCCCCTGGAGACCTCTCCAGGGAGTCCCGTCGCGGTTGCTAGCGATCGCGCTGGTGGTTGTTGGCTGGGGCTTATGGCGCTGGCTGCGGCACCGGCGGGACAACGCCCGGCAGCGGCGTATGGCGGATGCGCTGGCCGACGACGGCAACGACAGCCAGGCTCGTGCTGACGAGGAGCAGAAGCGCCTGCGTGCGCGTTTCGCCGAGGCGATGAAGTTGCTGCGCCGCCGACGCCGTGAAGGGCACGGTCTGGACGCCCTGCCGTGGTACCTGTTGATCGGCGCACCGGGTTCGGGGAAAAGCACACTTCTAGAGCACTCTGGCCAGACCTTTCCGCTGCAAGAGCATTTGGGTCGCTCGCCGCTGGTTGGGGTCGGCGGTACGCGTTCGTGCGATTGGTGGTTTGCCGATCGCGCAGTATTCCTCGACAGCGCGGGTCGCTGGACGACTCAAGATTCTGATGCGGTCGCCGATGCGTCCGCTTGGCAGGGATTTCTTGGCTTGTTACGGCGCTACCGCAGGCGTCCTTTGAATGGGGTGATCGTGACGGTCAGCGCCAGCGACCTGCTCGACCCCGACGAGGCCCGACGTGCGCTACACGCACGCACGGTGCGGAGGCGGCTGGACGAGCTGGGGGAACGGCTACGTGCTACCGTGCCAGTGTATCTGGTGGTCACCAAGTGCGACCTCGTGTCGGGCTTCATCGATTTTTTTGCCGACCTTGATGCTGTCGCACGCGCGCAGGTATGGGGGTTGACCCTACCGGCTGCGCGTAGTGCGGGCACGGCCGATCCTGTGGCGCTGTTTCCTGGCGAACTGGAGCGTTTGTTAGAGCGCATCGATGCCCGGGTCATCGACCGCCTGCGTGATGGACGCGACCCACAACGGCGCGCGGCGATGCTGTCGTTCCCACAGCAGCTACGGTTGTTGCAGCCGGCACTGGATAGCTTCGTGCAGGCTGCGTTTGGCGGCCATGGCTATTCCGCGCAACCCTGGTTGCGCGGAATGTATCTCACCTCCGGCACCCAGCAAGGCCATGCGGTGGATCGGGTGATGTCGGCGGTTGCCGGGCATTTCGGCATCGCGGCTGCGGCGTTGCCACCGGTGCAGGACAAGCCACGTACTTATTTCGTTGCCCGATTGATCGATGAAGTGCTGTTTGCCGAGGCGGGATTGGCGGGGGGGCATGTACACGGTGGCCGGCGCTGGCTGGCACTGCAACTGGCGGCGTGGATTGGTTTAAGCGTCGGCACCTTGCTGATGGTGTCGTTGTTGGCTGGCAGCTATGCGCATAACGCACAGCTGATCGCCGAAGTGCGTGGGGTGTTGCAGAACTATCCGTCGGGCGCATTGCGACAGGCCGATAGCGAGCAGCGCTATTACGTCGCCGCGCTGCAGCGCTTTGACGTGCTGGCACGGGCGCGCGATACCGCATTGCCGCCAGGCCAGCCGGTGCCGCTCACGCGGCGTTTCGGCCTGCACCAAGGCGCGGCATTGGCTCAGGCTGTGCAGCGCGCCTATCTGCGCGATCTCAATGCGCTGTTGTTGCCGGCGTTGGGCGAGGCGCTGCGGGACGGATTGGCCGATGCGGGTAACGCGCCACAGCGGCTGTATCCGCTGCTGAAGGGGTATTTGATGCTGGGCGAACCATCACGACGCCAGACTGAGCAGCTGGCCGATCTGGCCATGCAACACTGGCGGACGCTGTTTCCACAGGATCCGGCGGTGCGCGGGGCGTTGGACAGGCATCTGCGTGCGCTGCTCGGCGCCAAAGACGGTGCACGCGCGCTGCCATTGGACCGCGCGCAGGTCGAGCGCACGCGTGCGAGCTTGCGTACGGCTGAGCTACCAGCCTTGATCTATGGGGGGCTTGCACTCGCGCAGGGCACCGTTGGCCGTGCCCAGGCACCGCGGCTGGATCGACGCCTGGGCTTGCTCGGCGATGTATTCCAACGGCGCAGTGGAGTGCCGTTGTCCGAGCCCTTGCCGGCGCTGTTCACCCGCGAGGCATTCCAGCGCCAGGTCGACGGTGGGATCGATCTGGCAGTACGTCAGTTCGCTGCCGATGATTGGGTGCTGGGGAGCGCACCGCTCGACCCACTTGCGCGCTCGCAGTTGGCGCGTGGAGTGCTGGCGATCTATCAGCGTGATTACATTGCCGCTTGGGACGGGTTGCTGTCCGATTTGGAGTTGCGACCGGTCGTCGGCACCGCACAGGCCAGTGCGGTGGCCGCCAAACTAGGTGGACCGGGCTCGCCGCTCAAGGCTTTGCTGAGTTTGTTGCGCGAGCACACCACCTCGCTAGGTACGAAGCCGTCGCCGAATAAGGACGCAGCTAGCCCCCCGGTGCCGCGCGTCGAGGCTGAGCCGATTGAGCGCCACTTTGAATCTTTGAACCGGCTGTCGGACCCGGCTGCCGGTGGTGTGTTGGAGCAGGCGCTGGAGACGCTGACCCAGCTGAGTCGCACGCTGTTGACAGCTAGTGGCGGCGGCGGGGGCGACCAAAATGATCCTGCGTTGCTGATTGCCGCACAGCAAGCCGGGCAGCTGCCCCCGCCATTACAAGGCTGGGTGGCGGCATTAGCTGGGCAGAGTCGGGCACTGGTCGCCAACGGCGCCGGCGAGGCGTTGCGTAACCGTGAGCGTCAAGCCGCAGGGCAGGATTGCGCCCTGTTTGTACGTGGTCGCTTTCCCTTTGTAGCGCAGGCCGCTGCCGAGATTCCGTTGCGTGACTTTGCCGAACTGTTCGCGCCTGGGGGACGACTGGACCGCTTTTTTCAGCAGTCGATGGCAGACAAGGTCGACACCGGCAGTCGGGATTGGCGCTGGAACGACGCCTCGCCGCAAGTCGGTGCTGATGACGTGCTACAGCGTGCGCAGCTGGCCGCGCGTATCCAGCAGATGTTTTTCGCTGGTGGCGCACAGCCGCGGGTCGATTTTGAGGTGGTGTTACCGGCGCAACCGGGTATTGGCCGGCGGGTGCTGGAAATCGATGGACAGCGTCTGGAAGCGCAAGCCGGGGCGGCGGCTAGCCAGTCGATGAGCTGGCCCGGGCCGCAGCCAGGTATGGCGCGGTTGTCCGCCTGGGACCTTGCCGGACGCCCGCTGCCCCCCGTCGAGTATCGGGGGGCTTGGGCGTGGTTCCGGCTGTTGCAGGCCGGTGCTTTGCGTCCCGTCGGCGACATGCACTACGCGGCAGGGTTTGCTACCGGCCAGGGCGAGGTGCGCTTGGAGGTGCGTCCGGCAAGCTTGCGCCATCCGTTTGCGGACGCCACCTTGCAACGGTTTCGTTGTCCATGAGTGGCCGTTTTGCCGCGCCGGGCTTCCACGGCAAGTTGCCTTGTGCGGGTGATTTCGTGCAACGGCGCTTGCCTGCCGTCTTCGTCGAGCCGTGGGATGCAGCGATGTGTCGGTTGCAATGGCGAGCAGGTGATGCAGTGCGTGCTCCCCGGGTGTGGAAGTTTGCACTCGCGCCGGGAATATGCGGTGGGTCGGCCTGGGTGGGGGCGCTGGTCGCCAGCCAGGATCGGGTGGGGCGCCGGTTCCCGCTGACAATTGCTGCGGCGCTGGCGAACAGCGCCTGCTTGCCGCCTTGGCTCACAGCCGCCGCTTCGCTGCTTGAGGCGGCGCCGGCCATGGAGGACATCAGTGACTTCGATCGCGCCTGTCGTGGGCTTACCGGCGACGTGCTACTGACACCCACGCAAACGCCACCATATCCACGCACCGGTGCGGTGTGGTGGACCGATGGCAGTGACGGTCGTGGTGGTGCCTGGATTGTCACCGATGGCCTGCCTGGCGCGGACCAGGCCGACGTGCTGCTGGGGACGGGGGTTGAGCTGGAGAGTGTGCGATGAGCGAGCGTTATGTTTCGGTAGGCCGAACGATGCCGGGCAACGTGCGTCGGCAGAACCAGGACGCGATCCTGTTACGTGACGACCTGGGTCTGTGGGCGGTAGCCGATGGTTTAGGTGGTCACAGCGCGGGTGAGGAGGCCAGTCACCTGGTGGTTGAGCGGCTCGGTGCGCTGAATCGACGTGGCAGCGTGGCTGATTTCGTCGAAGGCATTGATGCCGCGCTAAGTGAGGTTAACACTGAGCTGCGGGCGATGGCGCGGCTGCGCGGTGTGGACGTGATTGGTTCCACCGTGGTGGTATTAGTGCACGATGCCGACCTGTTGTTGTGCGGCTGGGTTGGAGATAGCCGGGCTTATCTGTTTGAGTCTGGCAGACTGAGCCAGCTCACTCACGATCACGTCGCCGGCAACGATCCGGCCGACACGACGCGTTACGATCCGCGAGCGCCGGCTGCTGGGATGCTGACCCGCGCCGTAGGCGCGGATGATGAATTGCATGTGGACTGGATGGTCTTAGGACGTCGGCCTGGACAATACCTTTTGCTGTGCTCCGATGGCATCAACAAGGAGCTGGATGACGAGGAGATCGCCGCGTACTTTAGTGAGGTTGCGGATCCACAGGCACTGTTGACCCGCCTGTTCGACACTGCGCTAGGCCGAGCCGGCCGCGACAACGTGTCGGCGGTGGTGGTACGTCTGGACGCCGCATCGACATGACCACGCGCGAGACATCCGGTACCAAGTCCGCAGGCGGCGTTACCGACGATGTAACCCGTATTGCTCCGGTGAGGGGCGGTAGCGACGACGATGCCACCCAGATCAGGTCGGATATCGCCGCCGATCCTGATGCCACCCGTGTTGCTCCCATTCGTAGCGAGCATGGCGTGCTTGATAGCGCCGGTACCTCCAGCTGGGAGCGGGTGGGGCATCTGCCGAATGACGTGCAGGTAGGCGTAGGCATGGTGTTGAAGGGCCGCTTCCTACTGGAACGAGAGATCGGCCGCGGAGGCATGGGGGTGGTTTACCTGGCTCGGGACGCACGCAAGGTCGAGGCGCGCGACCGCAATCCCTATATCGCAGTGAAGGTGCTCAACGACGAGTTTCGCCAGCATCCAGATGCATTGGTTGCGCTGCAACGCGAATCGCGTCGTGCCCAGCGTCTGGCTCACGACCACATCGTGCGCGTTTACGATTTTGACAAGGATGGCCCCATCGTGTTCATGACGATGGAATACGTGCACGGCGGTGATCTGCGCGGGCTGATTCGCGGCCGGCAAGGCAAAGGGCTGCCGATGCTACAGGCATGGCGGCTAATTGAGGGCATGGGCAAGGCATTGTTGCGTGCGCATGCGGCCGGTATCGTGCACTCGGACTTTAAGCCCGGCAACGTCATGGTCGGCGACGGCAGCGTTGCTAAAGTGTTCGACTTTGGCATCGCACGCGTGGCCAAGCTGGCTGGGGCGGATGCTGGGGACGACCGGACGCTGTTTGACGCCACGTCGTTGGGCGCGATGACCCCCGCCTACGCTAGCCCGGAGATGCTGCTTGGACAGGAGCCGGCGTTCGCGGACGACGTCTACGCATTCGGCTGTGTGGTCTATGAACTGCTCGCCGGGCGTCACCCATTCGATAAGCGGACCGCCGAGCAGGCCCGTGAACAGGGGCAGCGACCCGCGCCGCTGCCCGGGCTGAGCCGAGGCCAGAACGCCGCACTGCGGCGAGCGCTTGCCTTTGACGCGCAACAGCGCCCGGATATGGCGACGTTGTTAGCGCGACTGCGCCCGCGCCGACGTCGCGAACGCTGGTTGCGCCTGGTCGGCGTCGGACTACTGGTACTGGGCTTAGCTGTAATTTCGTTCGGTCTTTTACACCTGCATGTGCAGCGGCAACAGGTCGCGCGGGTGTTGGAGGGATTAACTCCGCGTTCGGCGCAACGCTTCGCCGACGAGACCGAAGCCGGGCAGGCGCTGGCGGCGCTGGACGAGGAGGACCGCAGGCGTCTAATCCTCGATCACGGGGCATTGGTCGAAGCGTTTCTCCTCGCGCGGTTGGATGCTTACTGGCAGCCAGCCCAAGGCCGTTTGGATTATGCCGGCGCCTTGCGAGTACTTGCATTGCGTGAGCGATGGCGGTTGTTCTCACCCCGCTTAGAAGGGCGTCGTGAAGCCCTCAGACAGGAGCGTGACCACTTACTCAATAGCCTGGATACGCGGCTGAGCCAAGCGGTCGCCGCAGGCCGCCTGACGACAGATCAGCCCGATAACGTGGTCGCGCTGCTGACTCAAATTCGTTCGATTGCCCCGGACAGCGGGCTATTGCGGCACGCCGAATTGGAGCTGCGCTATGAGCACGAGCGGGTACGGGCGCTGGAGCGTGGTGATCGTGAGGCCGCGCAACGCTGGTTGAGCGACGGGCTGAAGGCATTTCCTGGATCGGCGCGGCTGCAGGCGCGTGCCGCTGAGGTTAGGCGTGGGACCGCGCCGGCAAGCACGCCCGAGCGTGATAATCAAGCACTCGCCGAGGCCGGTCTATCGTCGAGGATTGAGTCGTTGCGTACCGCTGCGGCGGCGAACGATGTCGAAAAAGTGCGTGACCTCTTGGCGCAGATCGCGGCGATACGCCCGGATCACCCGATACTCTCCGGCGAGGGTCGCGAACGGCTCGCCGAGGCCTATCTTGGCCGCGCACGCGCCCTGGCGCGCCAAGGGCGTTGGCGCGATGCACAAGCGGCGACCGAGGAAGGAGTGTCGGTGGTGCCGACTCTGCGCCTGCGGCGCGCCGACGCGCTTTATACCCTCGCGGTCGATCTTTCGCGCTTTGGAACCACCGTGCCGGACGCAGCACAGACCACGGCACTGAGCACGCGTGTGCGCCGTTTGCGGGCACAGGATCCGTCTGGCTATCGGACCTTTGCCCAAGATCTCGCCGATGCCAAGGGGGGCCGAAACGTCGCCGCGTTGCTGGCGCGTCTGGAACGCAAACCCGAGGCGCCTGCGCCCGATCCATGCCGTATCTCGGGTCAGTCGGGTAACGCGGGTAACGCAAGCCGTTGTACGGATGCGCTCGGTACGTATGGACAGGGACCGGCGCTGGTGGTGCTGCCATCGGCCAGCGGCCGCACGCTGGCGATGATGCGCAGCGAAATCAGTTTCGCCGACCTGGCGCCCTTCTGCCGTGCCACGGCTGGCTGCGAGCTGCCGCGGCGGAGTCGCAGCCAAGCGGCCGCAGACGACATATCGTTGGCCATGGTGGAGCAATATGCGGCCTGGCTGAGTCAGACGAGTGGGTATCGATATCGACTGCCACGTGACGAAGAATGGTTAAACGCGGCATTGGCCGGCGGTAGCCGAGCGGCCTGTGAAAAAGCGGTGTCCAACCGTTGGGGGTTGCTCAACATGGCCGGTGGGCTTGCCGAATGGGTGCGCGGTGCGGACGGCCCGCAGGTACGTGGTGGTGGCCACCGGGCCGATGCGTGCGGCGGCGCAGCCGGCAAGATCAGTGATGGCAAGGCGGAGCGCGGTCTGGGTGCGCGGTTGGTGAGGGATATCAAGTGACAGAATGGGAAGAGCGCGTTAACCGGGTGCTAGGTATGCTTAACGACGAGCGTGCGAGGCGGCGTATGCCGCCGGGCGAATATTGCGCGCGTCGGCGCGCGCTATTGGCGGATGCGGCCGCACTTGGCCGTGCGGCGGCCAGTGCCGTGCCCCGGAGCGCGCATGACGCGCGCGGCGCGCGCACGCGTGCGTCCGTGATGGCCGGGTGGTGGAAGCTGCCGCTATGGTTCGCGTGCATGATGCTCGGTGCACTGCTGGTGTACTGGCACTACGCTGCGCACTGAGCAGCGCCAGCGCTCAGCTATCGTGTTGCTGGCCCGAAACCACTTGGAGCTCGGAGATCCCGCCTGGGGCTAGGTCACGCAAAAGCTCTGCGAAGTCCATGCCGACCAGGCGCTGGGCGCGTCGCAGCAGCAGCGGCACTGGGCTGGACGGCTCGCGTCGAGCGTAGTAATCGCAGACCTGCTCCAGTACCCGTAGTACATCCTCGCGTCGCTCAATCGACGTGGTTAGCCCGGTGGCGATCGGTTGGGCGGCCGCGCCCGCGTCTGCGGTTGCAGTGTCGGCAGAAGGCACTGCGCTGGCGGTACGCTCGATCAGATAGGTACGCAGGAAGGCACTTAATTCGTGCAGGTCGCGTGAGAGCATGTCCAGCGTGGGGCCTCTGCCGGGAGTGCGCTCGGCGAATAGCGTAGTAATTGCCTCCAGAGTGTGCTCTGCACTCACCAATATCGCTTCAGTGCTTGCCAGCGCGTCAAGCGGGATTTCGCGCAGGCAGGCATCAATCGCAGCTAGACCGGGGCGTTCGTCGTCCTCACTATCGGCCTCGCGCTGGAGCCCTTGTGCTAAGCGCAGATCGCGCAGCGAAAAATGCGCTGCGTGAAGATCCTCAAAGAGTTGGGTTGCGCGTAGCGCGGTCAGCGTCGAAGGATCGGCTAATGAGGCGAGGGCATTGATGCGTTCGACCGGATCGTCATCGTTGTCGGCGTCCAGACGTGGATGGACAAGATCCCAGTACTGCTCCAGCAGTGCATGGATCAGTGCAAGCCCTGTCGACCAACCCAAAAATCCGTCCGTGTGCAGACGCGCCGTACATAAGTGGGCGGCAATACGCAGGTCCTTCGTGCGCAGCATTAGCGCCGTTGCCTGCTCGACCACGAGTCGCCACTGTGGTGGCTCGGAGGCGATCACGCCCGCACCGAGTGCGCGTTCTGGACGTGGTCGTGCGCGCTCTTCTAGGGCTTGAAAATCGGCGTCGTATTCGAGGTTGGGACCTGCCGGCGTGTCTTCGTCAATTGGTAGTAACAGAGCTTCGATGTCCTCGCTCATTGCGGCCCCCTAGTTTGCCGAGACCAGACGCGGTGCGGTGAGCGGCCGCCCCCCTTGACGCGGTCGTGTCGGTATTGACGCCGCCACATCCGCGCTGGCGATAACACATTCGCGCAGCCAGCGATGCGCGGTGTGGCCATCACTCCGCCGATGCCATGCCATGGCCAGAGCCAGATTGGGCAATGCGAAGGGCAATTCAACATGCACGGCGTCAGCCTCGGCGGCAGTACCGATCAGACGGGTAGGCACCGTGGCGACCATGTCAGTTCGTGCGAGGATATCCAGCAAAATGCCATAGTTCGCAACCGCGACCGCCACTTGGCGGACACAGCCGAGCTGCTGCAGTTCGACGTCGATCGCGTCGTCACCAGGCGAATGGACCACCTGCAGATGCTGTAAAGCGCAGTACTCGCGCAGCGTTGGCGGGTGGGTTCCGCGTGGATGTCCACGTCGCTGCACCATGACGTAACCGTCATCAGGCAAGCGACGCATGCGCAATGAAGGATGGATCGCATGGACGTTGTCCAGCAGGATGTCGATATCGCCATTTTCGAAAGCTTCTAACGCTATCTCGCCGGCGACATGCACGAAACTGAGACTGATGGATGGGTTGCCACGCGAATGAATTTTGCAGACCAGACGCGAGGCCAGCGTGGCGAACGCGTCGGCACAGCCGGCAATGCGGAACGTGGTTTGTGCAGTGGACGGGTCGAATGCATCGTTGCGCTTGCCCAGCAAGCTCAGGCGCCCGATGGCGTCGCGCAGCGGTGCGGCCAGCTCCAGCGCTTTTGGCGTGGCCACCATGCCACGGCCGGTTTCCGATGGTGTAAGTAGTGGATCTTTGAACAGTACGCGCAGACGTGCCAATTGTGACGATAACGCGGGCTGGCTCATATGCAGGCGTTGCGCTGCACGGGTGACGTTCTTTAGCTCCAGAAGCGTATCGAGTGACACTAACAGCGGAAGGTCAGTGGGGCGTAGGTCCATGAGCGCCTCGTTGTCTCGGAGTGGATGCCGGCATCGGTGTCGGCGGAAGCTCACGTTAGGCGGCTACGACTACGCGGGGGTTTCAGACCTGGTCCGGAATGTTTCATTTGTCACATAGCACCCGTCATCGATACATTCATCCTGCCCGCGTAGCCAACGCGCGTTCCAATGCCTGCATCAGTGAACCAGGCGAATAGGGCGTCGTCAGGGTCTCATAGGCATGGTGTCGCAGTCCTGCGATGGGTAAGGGCGTGCAAGCCGGTATCACAAGCAACAGTGGCAGTCGCGGCGCGGCAGCGTGTAGCACGTAGGCGGCTTGAACGGTGCGATCGGCTGTGCTGCGGTGCACCACTAAACCGTCGAATAGTTCGGCTTGGTCAATCAGCATGCGGCGTGCCGCGATTGCCTCTAGGTGGCCGACAGGCTCATGGCCGAGCGCGGCCAACACATCCTCAAGACGCTCTAGCGTCGCCCGCTCATCACACAATAGCAGTAGCCGACAATGACTCGGCTGCACCGGTCGCTGCGCCTGCATCGCATCGGACAGGCACAGCGGAAGCTCGACGATAAAGGTAGCGCCGGCGCCGGGATGGCTTTGCACTTCGATCCGGCCCTCATGGTTGCCGACGATCTGCTTGACCGTTGCCAGGCCCAGACCGGTGCCGCCTTCGCGGGTGGTGTAAAACGGATCGAATATTTGCTCCAGTCGGTCGGCGGGAATGCCGATGCCATTGTCCGTGATACTCAAGCGTACCCGGCATGGTGTCGAACCAATGCCCAAACGGATTGACACCGCGCCTTCTCGGCGCATGGCCTGGACCGCGTTGTTGACAAGATTGAGAATCACTTGCTGTAGCTGTGAGGGACTTCCCTGAACGTAAAACGGCGCGCCCTCGGTTTGCACGTCGAGCGTTACGGCTTCTGGAAACGATACGCGCAGTAGCGAATGGGTCTCTTGTAACAGCGAATCTAGTTCGACTAACTGGACGTTGTGGTTCTGCGCGCGGCCGAAGCCCAGGATGGCTTCGACCAATGCACTGGCATGACTGGTCACCCGGTCGATCTCGACCAGATGGGCCTGCGCCTGAGCGCCCGGTGGCAGGGTATCCGACGCGGCCTCGGCATTGGCGCGGATCGCACCGACGATGTTATTGAAGTTGTGCGAAATCCCACTGGTCATCGCACCAATCGTTTCCATCCGCCGGGCACGTTCCAGGCGCCGCTCTAGGGCATTGGCCTCGTTCTCAAGTCTGCGTCGACCCAGTGCACCCACTAGCGTATCCAATGCGCTGTACAACAGTGGTGCCAGTCTGTGATCGCGCGGGAATCCGCCGCGTCGGGTGTTGTAGCGGAAGCACAGCATGGCGGTGGCACCTCCTCCATGACGCCTCAAGCAGATCCAGTGAGCCTCAGGCAGACGCTTGCAGTGAGACCGTGACAATACCAAGGCGGTGCCGTCGTCGAGAACAACGGCGATGTCGTGGGCGTGCCCATCTGCGGGTACCGGTAGTGCCAGCGCCGCCATGGTGGCGGCTGATGCGGCGGCAGCGCGTGGTTCGGGCCAGGTCCGGGCGGGGCCCGAACCACGTCGCGCGACCAATCCCACATACGGCAAATCGAGCCAGTTCGCGATCCGTTCTAGCGCTGCCAAAACAGCATAGTCGAGCCGCGCGTGCTCGCAACCAATCAGATCGCGCGAAATAGACGCCATCATGTGATCGAAATCGGCGCGTCGGCGCAGCGTACAGGCGCGGTTACGCAGCAGCACTGCCAGGTACACCAGCATCGCCACCATGATCGCACTCATCGCCAGCATCGCCAGGCGCAGATCACCCCGCCTAGCATCAAGTGTGGCCAACCGCTGCCTGAGGACATCACGCACATTGCGATAGGACGGCAGCTCGGTCACCGATCGCAAGCGCTGAATCGTGGCTTCGGTGGCTGGCAACAGCTCCATCAACATGTGTCCATGCCGCAACAGCGGGGCTAGGTCGCCGCTAGCGGCGACCTCTTCGAGCCGTTTGCGTGCCAGCGCTTGAGCATCAGCGCTACCATCCATGCTGAGTTGCTGCATTGCGCTGGTCAGTGCGCCAAGACGGCGTAGTCCAGCAACGTCAGTGCTGGCGCGCACACGCACGCTGCTTTCGTGCCAGAAGTACGCCAGCGAATTTCCGAGCAATGCGTTCTGTGATTTGAACTGTTCCAAGTATGCGGATTTGACCCGATAGTCTCGTTCCAGTGCGTCGATCGCAGTGGACAGTATCCGATCGCGCTGTCCCAGTTTGCCGAGCCTCGTCAGTGCCGTCCACGCCCGTTGATCATCGGTAACGAGCTGGTCGTAGTCATGTAGCAACCCGGCGCGTGATTCGAGCACCCCATTATTGATGCGAGTGTCGGCGATGGCGAATGCATCTAGCGTGCTCAGTGCCCGCCCGTAGTGATGGGTCTGCTCATCGAGCGCGCGCGTACCGACTTCAACGAATACCATCGCGACCAGCAATACGACAGTGACGACAGCGACGGTCTTCATCAGGGACGGGCGTGTACCGGAGAGGCGTCGTGATGCCCGTTGAGGGTGCGCAGGAATGCGGCAATGTCGGCGGTTTCCTGTTGACTCAGTCGGATGCCGAGCTGGGCGCGCGCCATCGCATTGATGGCATAGGTAAGGGTTGGTGCACTGCCATCGTGGAAGTACGGTGCGGTGGTGGCGACGTTACGCAGACTGGGCACGCGCAGCCTGGCCACAGGCTCCCGGGCCGCAGGCGAGAACACACCGCTGCGTTGGAACACATTGCCGCCCACGCCGCGACCTTGATGGCAGGCAACGCAGCCAACCGATTTGAAGCTGCGGTAGCCGCGCAGCTCCTGCGGGGTCAGAGCGGCGTCATCCCCTTGCAGCCAGCGATCAAAGCGGCTGCCGCGCGTGATGAGCGATCGCTCATATTGAACAATCGCGTCAATCAGCGCCGCTCGGTCGGGTGCGCGACGGTAGGCGCTCTCAAAATCACGCACAATCCCGGCGTCGGCGCGCAGGCGCTGCACTACCGTCGGCAGATCTGCCCGCATTGATCGCGGGTTTTCCAACGACAGTTGCACCTGCTCTTCCAATGTACGTACGTCGCCCCGCCAGTTCAGACGAAAGGACAGGGCCGCGTCGAACACGGTGGGGGTGTTGAACAGCGGGGGAAGTCGGCCTTCGACCCATGTCAACGTGCGGTGATCGGCACCGTTACTGTCGATCGCATGACACGACAGGCACGACAGTCGACCATCACCCGACAAACGTGGATCACGGAACAGACGTGCCCCCAATGCGACTCGGGTCGGGTCTAGCTTTTCCGCCGCCGGTACCGGATGAATTGGTTCGTTTGCCGCGCGTTCGCTGTTTCCGGGACTGGCGGCCAGGCATGTGCTTACCATCAATGCCGCCACGGCGGTGCGTAGACAGAGGGACCATACGCGGAGCGTCACCGCGTGCGCTCGACCTGCGGCGTGAAGACGTACCCCACGCCGCGCTTGGTTACGATCAACTCAGGCGCAGCAGGGTCGCGTTCCAGCTTGCGGCGCAAGCGCAGGATTTGCACATCGATGCTACGGTCAAACACGTCTTCATGCAGACGTGTGGCGCGTAGCAGGTGTTCGCGGTTGAGTGGCCGGCCGGGAGCATCTGCAAGGGCACGCAACAGTGCATATTCGTTCTTGGTCAGTGCGATCGTCTGACCGCTGGCGGTATACAGTGAACGGGTTTGCAGGTCAAATAACCAGTCGCCGAACTTGTACCCGCCCTCGTCCGAGGAGTGGGCTGAGGCGGTGCGCGAGACAAAGTGTCGACGCAGTACTGCGCGGATGCGTGCAGTGAGCTCATGCAGACCGAACGGTTTTGGCAGATAGTCATCCGCGCCTAGTTCCAGTCCCACTACGCGATCAATCTCGTCGCGACGGTGGCCGGTAATGATAATGACGGGAATATCCGATTCGCGGCGTAGTTCGCGTAGCAGGTCCAGCCCGTCCTCAGTGTGTAACATCAGGTCGAGTAGCAAGATATCGGGCGGATGGGTACGAAGCTGGTGGAGCATTGCCGCACTGCTACTGACCGAGCACGCCTCCATGCCCTGTGAGCGAATATGGCCGACGACGACCTGTGCCATCGCGGGGTCGTCGTCGACGACCAACACTCGCGATATGTTCGGCAAAGCCTTTGTTTCCGCCATGCAAGGTCTCCGACATCGTGCAAGGCCTGCGGAAGGCGAGGGACCCACGTCTGGCATCTTCCGATGCCAACGCGGTGACCGCCGGTCCGGGGCAGCTATCAGGTTGCCAATCATGGCAATACATGTCGATATTGTGCACGATTCGGCGAATTGTGAGACGTATATCGTTAAAATCCTGCCGGATGTCCAGGAAAAGTGGGCAGCGTCCGTAACCTTGACAAGCATGTGTCAGCCCCGGTGTTCCGGGCGATTAGGCAATCGCCTGTTGATAGACAATTGAGTCTGATCGGAGGACCCAGGGCAGGCCTCGCGCCGGTCATGGTCTGCGGTGCGATACGGCGGTCTGAGCGGCGGGGGTCTCGTGGCGCCAGCGGGGGCTGTTCAAAGGCGGAGACTGCGGATATCGTGCCCTCCCTCTGGATTCCGGACAGGAACACAACGGCGGACTGACAGTCAACGTTCACCTGGGTCGAAGCGCCGCAGGCGAGTAGGTGCAGATCGGGACGGCGTCGCGGTCCGATTCTGCCCAAGATGTGCCAGGCACTGCAGTGGAACCTTGCGATGAAGCTCGCCATCCTTTCCCGTAACAGCAAACTGTATTCCACCCGCCGGCTGGTGGAGGCGGCGCGCGGGCGCGGGCATACCGTGCGCGTGCTTGACCCGTTGCGTTGCTACATGCGCATTGCGGCCGATGGCTTTTCGATGCACTACAAGGGGCGGCCGATCAATTGCGATGCGGTAATCCCTCGCATCGGTGCATCGGTGACCCGCTACGGCACTGCGGTCTTGCGCCAGTTTGAGCTGATGGGGGCTTATACCCCCAATCCCTCCGATGCGATCCTGCGTGCCCGAGACAAGCTGCGTGCACATCAACTGTTGGCCGCGCAGGGCATTGACATGCCGGTGACCGTGTTCGGCGACAACCCGGACGATACCCAGGATCTGTTGTCGATGCTGGGGGCACCGCCACATGTGGTGAAGCTCAACGAGGGTGCGCAGGGGGCCGGCGTGATCCTGACCGAGAAGGCTAGCGCCTCCAAGGGGGTGATCGAGGCATTGCGAGGCCTGTATGCCAATTTTCTGGTCCAGGAATTCGTCGGCGAGGCGGAGGGGAGTGACCTGCGTTGCTTTGTGGTTGGCGACCGCGTTGTGGCGGCGATCCGCCGTCAGGCGGCCGAAGGTGACTTTCGCGCCAATCTGCACCAGGGCGGCAGCGCCGAGCGGGTCCAACCGACCGCGCAGGAGCAGAGCGTGGCGGTGCGTTCAGCGCGCGCCTTGGGTTTAGCGGTGGCCGGTGTGGATTTGATCCGTTCATCGCGCGGCCCGCTGGTGCTTGAGGTAAATTCGACCCCGGGACTAGGAGGGGTTGAAGCAGTGACGGGGACAGACATTGCCGCCCAAGTTGTCGCCCATATCGAGTCGCAGATCCCGGCGGGAGGACGGCGATGAGTGGGAACTTTTGCAGCATGCGAAGGGTCTGCTATTGAGCGCATGCCGCTGTTACAGGGCTCCATTAACAATATTCTCACCAACGCTGCGGATGATAGTACGGTTATGCCGACAGGCCCGCCGGATCAGGGCGGCAGGTGGTGACTCCTTTATGAAGAGGCTCAAGTGCGAATTCTGGTAATTGAGGACAACAGCGACATCGCGGCCAATCTGGGGGATTACCTCGAGGACCGTGGCCACACGGTTGATTTTGCGGCGGATGGTGTGACTGGCCTGCACCTGGCGGTAGTCCACGAATTTGACGCCATCGTGCTCGACCTCAACCTGCCAGGCATGGACGGGATCGAGGTCTGCCGCAAGTTGCGTAATGAGGCACGCAAGCAGACGCCGATTCTGATGCTCACCGCGCGCGATTCACTGGACAACAAGCTGGCGGGCTTCGACTCGGGCGCGGATGACTACCTTATCAAGCCGTTCGCGTTGCAGGAGGTGGAAGTTCGCCTCAACGCGCTGGCCCGTCGTGGTAAAGGTGTACATACCAGAGTGCTGGAGACCGGCGACCTGGAGTACAACTTGGATACGCTTGAGGTGCGCCGTCGCGGCAAGCTGCTACAGCTCAATCCAACCGCGCTGAAGATTCTGCAGGCGCTGATGGAGGCCGCCCCGGCGGTGGTTACCCGCCAGGAACTGGAAACGCGTGTCTGGGGCGAGGAGTTGCCTGACTCGGATTCCTTGCGGGTACACATCCACGGCCTGCGTGCGGTCGTTGACAAGCCCTTTGACGTGCCGCTGATCCAGACCCGGCACGGCATCGGCTACCGAATTGCGGCGCCCGATGCCTGACGGCGGTACTGTATCGGCAGGGGCGGGCGGGCGCCGTCGCGGACGCTACCGACGGCGGCTGCGTAGCCGCATCATTCTGTCCTTTGTGCTGTTGGGTACCGGCCTGACGGCACTGTTCGCGTATCTGACCGACTACGCGCGGCAGCGCGTGGAAAGCCAGCTCATCGAAGATGTAATGAACAAGAACATCGATGAGTACGCGCGGCGCTTCTATCTGGATCCGTCGCGTAGCCCGGATATGCCGGTACAGCAGATGATCGCGCGGGTGGTCAAGAGCGATAAGTTTGACGAGCTGCGCCGCGAAGAGCCGGATTGGTACGAGCTGCCCAACGGTATCCATAGCATTTCCGGCGTGGATGAGACGGGCAAGCCGTTCGCCTACAAGCTGGCGGTGCGCAAGACCCCGAACGAGTGGTTCTTCTTCGCCTATGACGTCACCCAGAGCATCAAAGGCGAACAGCAGCTTAAGCGCGCGCTCTATCTGGCGGTCATGTTGTTTAGCGCGCTGTCGTTGCTGATCGGCTGGTGGTCGGCGTCGAAGGTGATGCGTCCGGTGTCGGATCTGGTTGCGCGGTTACGTGCCTACCGTGGAGGGACCAGTGAGTTCAAGCCGCTGGCCCCCCACTTTCCCGACGACGAGGTCGGGCAGTTGGCCGAGGCGCTGGATGACTATTCGCTGCGGCTGACGGAGGTGGTCCAACGCGACCGAGAATTTAACGCCGATGTCAGCCATGAGTTGCGCACGCCGTTGGCCGTGATCCGGGGCGCTACCGAGCTGTTGCTAACGCGTCCGAACCTTGATTCCAAAGTATTGCAACGCTTGCAGCGTATCCAGCGCGCCGAGCAGCAGTGCACGGATTTGATTGGCGCGCTATTACTGCTGTCGCGCAACGAACGCGGTCAGGGCAGTAGTAACGTCGCCAAAGTGGGCGAACAACTGTTGGAGGCGCACCGCGCTCAGCTTGGCGGTAAAGCGCTGGAACTGGTGTTAGAGGGTGAGCGCGGGTTGGTGATCGATGCGCCGGAGTCGGCGCTGTCGGTGGCTTTGGGCAACCTGATCGGCAACGCGGTGAAATACACCCAGGAAGGAATGGTGCGGGTGCACGTGTCCAGCGACGCGGTTGAAGTGATCGATTCCGGCCCGGGCCTGAGTGAAGAAGATGCGGCCAAGCTGTTTCAGCGCGGATACCGAGGCACCTACGCAGGGTACTCCCAGGGCGGCGGCATCGGCTTGTCGATCGTTAGCCGGCTATGCGATTTGTACGGCTGGCAGGTGAGCGTGCGGCCTGGGGAAGAGCGTGGTGTCATCGCCACGCTGCGGTTCGACAGCCCACCGGTCTGGCGATCGTCCAAGGCCGAATCCTGAGAGGGCGGTGAGTCTCAGGGGGCCGTATAGCCCAAGCGGCGGTGGGTGTGGGATTGGGCGTTAAGACCTGCTAGCTGTGGCGAGCCCACTCACGATAACGGCGGTCCAATGCCGCTACGTCCCCCTCCAGCGCAGCGGCATCACGCTGGTTGACGATGACGTCGTCGGCCAACGCAAGACGCTCTGCACGACTGGCCTGAGCGGCGATCATGTGGTCGGCCAGCGCTGCATCAATGCCATCGCGGCGTATTAAGCGCTCGCGCTGGAGGGCCATGGATGTATCGACGACCAGAATACGGTGCAGCCAAGGATAGGCGTCGCGTCCGCCGGCTTCGGCAAGCAGGGGGATGGCGACTACCGCATACGGGCTGGTGGCCGCCTGCCCGGCTTGCTTCAGGCGCAGTCGGATCTCGGGATGGACGATCGCTTCAAGCGTCCGTCGCAGCTCCGGATCGGCAAATACCTGCTCGCGCAGCGCGCGGCGGTCCAGGCGTCCATCGGCCTGTAGGATGTCGGTACCGAATTCTTTGGCAATTTGTGATAGCAAAGGGCCGGGTTCGACCACGGCCCGGGCGACCACGTCGGCGTCAACGACGGCCACGTCCAATGCCTCGAAGCGACGCCCCACCTCGCTCTTGCCTGAGGCGATACCGCCGGTGAGGCCAACAATGAATTCGCTCATGTCCGAAGGTAGGTCAAATCATTCCGACCAGTTTCAGGTATTCGTCGACGATCCGGTTACCCCAAAAAAAAACGATCCAGGCGGCGATCGCGAGGTAAGGCCCAAACGGAATGGGGGTGGTGCGGTCGCGACCCTTGGCGAACAGCCAGATCGAGCCGAGTATCGCGCCGGCCAGCGAGGAAATCAGGATGATGGGAAGGATACCGTTGAGCCCGCACCATGCCCCCAGCGCTGCCAGCAGCTTGAAGTCGCCGTGGCCCATGCCTTCCTTGCCGGTGAGTTGTTTGAACAACCACCAAACCATCCACAGCGAAACGTAGCCGACTGCCGCTCCCAGCAGCGCGGGCTTGGCGTGCATGTATAGGTTATCTATTGACCCCACCAGGCCTAGCCACATCAACGGTAAGGTCAGTTGGTCGGGCAGCAGCCGGGTACGCAGGTCGATGCCGGACAGGGCTACCAGGAAGCAACTGAACACGATTGCCCCGAAGCCCTGCCAGCCGAACCCGAAGCGCCAGACGCTGGCGACCACCAGCAACGAGGTCAACAGTTCCACCAAAGGGTACTGGATCGAGATCGGCGCATGGCAGTGCCGGCACTTGCCGCGCTGGATCATCCAGCTGAGCAACGGAATGTTTTCGTACCACCTGAGCCGGTGCCTGCAGTAGGGGCAGTGCGACGGTTCAACCACGATCCCTGGCGGAGGTGGTTCGTAGATATCCGGCTCGTCCAGGATTTCGCGCGCGTCGCGCTTCCATTGCCATTCCATGCGCCGAGGCAGGCGCAGGATTACTACGTTAAGGAAACTGCCCAGCAGCAGTCCCAGTCCAGCCGCGGCGGGATAGCCTAGGCCAGGGTGCTGGTCGAGAAATGCCATTTAATTATCCGACGACGGCGCCAAGCCTGAAGATAGGGAGGTACATGCCGATCACCATACCGCCGACGATGGTACCAACGAACACCATGATTATAGGCTCCAACAGGCTGTTCAACGCGTCGATGGTGTGGTTCACCTCGAGTTCGTAATGCTCGGCCACCTTGAACAGCATCGCGTCCAGTGCCCCTGCCTCTTCGCCGATGGCGGTCATCTGCGTGACCATGTGCGGAAACACGTTGGTCTGGCTCATCGCCATGTTAACCGGATAACCGACCGACACATCATCGCGCATGCGCAGCACGCTCTGCTCGTAGACTGCGTTCCCCGTCGCACTGGCTACAATTCCCAGCGCGTCCACCAGCGGTACGCCGGCCTTGAACATCACGGCGGTTGTACGGGCAAAGCGGGCGATTGCGCTTTTATGCACGATCTGGCCAATAACCGGAACCTTGAGGATTAGCCAATCCAGGTGGTGTTGCATGGTCCGCGAACGGTTGTGGGTGTACGCGCCACCACCGACCGCGCCTATCACAACGATCAGCAGCCACCACCATGAGCTGACCATGAAACGGGACAGCTGGACAATCATGTGCGTGAACGCAGGCAGTTCTACCCCAAAGCCGCTGAACACTTCTTCGAACTGCGGCACAACGAAGATCAGCAGGATGGCGCTGACGATGAACGCCACCGCCATTACCGCAGACGGATAGACCAGCGCCTTCTTGATTCTGCTCCTGAGGCTTTCCATGCTTTCTTTGTAGCTGGCGATGCTATCCAGGACCGTTTCAAGCACGCCGGCGCTTTCACCTGCGCGGACCAGATTGCGGTACAGCCCGTCAAATTGAACCGGGTGCTGGCTGATCGCTTCGTACAGCGATGAACCGCCCTCGATATCGCTGCGGACTGTATCCACCAGCTTTTTCATGCGTGGGTTCTTGAGCCCGCTCGCGATGATCTCTAGCGAACTCGCGATCGGCACCCCCGACGTCATCATCGTAGCCAGCTGACGGCTGAAGAAGGCGATGTCCTTGGACTTGATGGAGGGGCCAGCCGCGCCGAACAGCGGCTTGGGCTTGGATTTGATCGTGTTCGCGCTGATCCCTAGCTTGCGTAACTCCGCGCGTAGCAGGTGGACATTACGCGCCATCTGCTCGCCTTTTAGCTTGATGCCGCGCTTGTCCGTGCCCTCCCAAATGAAGCACTGCAATGGGCGGCTGCCCCGATCGCTGGACGTTTTTGGGCTGCTGCTGCGTGCTGTGGACATCCCGTCCCCCCGACGGCCTCCCCAGGCCGGAATAGGTAGATAGTAGCGGGTGATCGACGATGTGCCCAACCGGGCCGAGCGCACGGTTGGGGGCCTCGGGCGGCGCTTCCCTCCCCAAATGGCTGATGAGCATTGATCCGGAGAGGGGGACGTGTTGCGATCAAAACTGACGCAAGGCGTCACATGGGCGCGTGGCACAGTTGCGGCACTGCCTACTGCCAAACAGGGCACTAACTGCGATCATGGGGCCAGGTATGTCGCCTGAGTGCAAGGCCCCAGTCGCTGACACCCGACCTGCTTGAAGGTGGAAGGACGGCGATTTGCGGTATTGGGTTCGTCCCCAGGCGGCCTTACTATCAATCCAACCTTTAAGGGGACCAAGTATGAAGAAGCAGGGTTTTACACTGATCGAGTTGATGATTGTCGTAGCGATCATCGCTATTATGGCAACCATTGCGATTCCGCAATATCAGAATTATTTGGCTCGCTCGCAATTTACGGAAGCTCTTAGCCTTAGTGACGGCTTAAAAGTTCAGGCCTCAGAATATTACACCAGCAATGGACGCTGTCCCCAAAATACTGCCGACGGATTCGAGCCGAGCGCCAGTTATACAGGTAAATACGTCGCTAAGATTGACTTGGCGGGTACTGCGCCGCAGTGCACGATTACCGCCACTTTTGCGTCCAATAATATCAACGCAAATCTGGCAGGTAAGACGGTTACGTTAACGGCAAAAGACAATGGTGGATCCTTGGCGTGGATTTGCACTACCACCGTAGACGCAAAGTACATCCCCACCACGTGTAGTGTTGCGGTTAACTGATTTTTCAAGTCTTACGCCCATGGCCAAGACCCTCATGATGGTGATCAATGCAGGTCTGGATCTGTGCTCGTTGTGTTGGGGACAGCAACGAGCCGGTCTTGGAGGGCTTGTGGCCTTGCCGATGCCGCTGGAATGCAAGACGATCGTAGCCACACTGCTGATTGATTTTTGCTCTTAATGGGCGCGTTGTAATTTCAAGAGTGCGCGGGATACGCGAACGTCAGCTCAGCATCAGTTGGGCGGCCTGCTTAAGGAGGACAGTGAGGACAGCAGTGATCTTGGTGTCGCGTTGAACGCTAAAAATCCGTTGGATACCTCGGAACCGGTGCGGCGGGCTGAAGAAAGTACCGCGGCCGCCGGGTGTCCTCTGGATCTGATGCCGTTCAGAACGATGCTTGGGCCGCTGCTGGAACAGGCGCCTGAACGCGGCCCTTGTGTCATCAACCGCGCTGAGGGGGCGGAGCGAAGCGGCCACAGCGGTACTAGGGCTAGCCTCCGCAATTTACGAAGGATCACCATGAGCTTACTAACCCGCGCTAATCTAGTCGGGATCACAGGGATTGCACGCCGTCTCGTTCAGCACGGCGTACTTGATGAAAGCGTTGCGCGGGTGGCCATGTCGAAGGCGGCGGCGGCCAGGGTACCGTTGGCCCGATGGTTTGCTGAGCAGAAATTGGTGACGGCAGCGCAGCTCGCCGCTGCCAACTCGGCCGAGTTTGGGATGCCGCTGTTCGATGCGTCTGTGTTCGATCCCAGCCAGAGCGCGATTGGATGGGTTAGTGAGAACCTGGTGCGGAAGCATCAGGTGCTGCCGCTGCTCAAGCGCGGTCAACGACTGTTCGTCGCAGTCAGCAGTCCAACCCAAACCCAGGCGCTGGACGACATCAAATTCCACACCAATCTGATGGTGGAGCCAATTCTGGTCGATGAGGATCAGATCCGGCGTACGTTGGAACAATGGCAGTCCAGCACCAATGCGTTGAGCGCCGGTTTGGCAGACGAGGCGGGGATTGACACCCTGGACGTCGCGGTCACTGACGAAGAGGCGGGATCAGACAGTCGCGTCAACGTGGATGCTAAGGGCGATGACACGCCGGTGGTCAGATTTGTTAACAAAATCTTGGTCGATGCAATTCGCCGGAATGCTTCCGATATTCATTTCGAGCCTTACGAGGATGACTACCGGGTTCGCTTCCGGATCGATGGTCTGCTCAAGCAGGTGGCCAAGGCACCGGTGAAGCTGAAGGGCCGTATTGCCGCTCGCCTAAAGGTGATGTCGCAATTGGATATCGCCGAGAAACGGGTGCCGCAGGATGGGCGAATGAAGCATAACTTATCTAAAACTAAGCAATTCGATTTTCGGGTCAGTACATTGCCGACACTGTTTGGTGAGAAGATCGTATTACGCATTCTGGACGGGAGTGCCACCAAGCTCGGTATCGACCAACTCGGCTACGAGCCTGAGCAGCAAAGGTTGTTTTTGGACGCGATTCACAAGCCCTACGGCATGGTGCTGGTGACCGGTCCGACAGGTTCGGGAAAGACCGTGTCGCTATATACGGCACTGGGCATCCTCAATGACG
>Cebus_capucinus_imitator_PRJNA485217_SSR047__coassemble_1053_pt1 | contig 32490 bp, 29 predicted proteins | sample Cebus_capucinus_imitator_PRJNA485217_SSR047__metabat2_high_PE_004 | metagenome-assembled genome bin Cebus_capucinus_imitator_PRJNA485217_SSR047
TGTGCGGTTTGCTCAACTATTTTAATCGATTTTTTAACCGACTGTTCTGGCTTAGGCGGCCGCCTCTCCAGCCATGACAAAGACGTGCTCGGTCTTGCCCGGCATCTGGCCGGGGCGGACGGCGCCGTGCTCGCCGTGGTGTTTGGTAGCCACAGAGAAAACCACTTCGACAGCGCCGGCGTCGATCGCCTATTGGTGCTGGAAGGCGGAGGATACGACGGCTATGCCCCAGAACAACGGCTCCTGGCATTGCGTGCAATAGAGACCCAGTTCGTCCCACGCCACTGGCTGCTGCCCGACAGTCGCGACGGTGGCGGTGAACTTGGCCGGCGTCTGGCCGCCAGCCTTGACGAACGTCCTGCCACCCGCGTCTGGCACGTCAAGGATGACCAATGCATTGGCCGCGCCGGCGCGGGCCACGAAGATCTCGCCCGGCCGCTACCGCGCCTGCTGCTGGCCGCTGCCGAATGCGCCGAGCCGGTCAGCCAGACCCGTCATGAAGTCCGCAGCGTCACCCTGGACACCGCCGTGGCAAGGCCGCTGCCGCGCATTGAAGACCTCGGGCAGGTGGCTGTCGATCCCGCGCGGATTGCGCTGGCTGAGGCCGAATTCATCCTTTCCGGCGGCAACGGCGTCACCGACTGGGACCTGTTCCACCGCGCCGCCGAAGCACTCGGCGCCACCGAAGGGGCTTCCCGCGTGGCCGTGGACAACGGCCACATGCCGCGTGCGCGCCAAGTTGGCGCCACCGGCACCTGGGTCAATGCTCGGGTTTACCTAGCCATCGGTATCTCCGGCGCCATTCAGCACCTGCAGGGCATTGGCAGCTGCGACAAGGTAGTGACCGTCAACCTCGATCCTGGCTGCGACATGGTCAAGCGTGCGGACCTTGCCGTGATCGGCGAGTCCGGTGCGCTGCTACAAGCGCTGGTGGACCGCATCGCGCAGCAACGCCAAGGAGCTCACCGTGACGCAGCTTAACGACGGCGTCATCGCGCTGGTGTCGATTGGCATGCATCCGGCCTCCGGGCGGGCACGGCGCGCGATGCAGGATGCACGCGCGGTCGAGCTGGGACTGCGCCTGGCCGGCCCGGGGTTAGGCCTGTTGCATGCGGGTGACCCCTCACAGGATGTGTTGCGCGACTACCTCGGCATGGGTGTGCGGCGCTTGCAGGTCATGTCCATGCCACCCGATGCTGACGCGCTGCCCGCCCTGGTCGAGCACCTGGCCAGCACCGGCGTGCAATTGCTGCTGACCGGAACCCGCGCCGAGACCGGTGAAGGCTCCGGCATGCTCCCATTTCTGCTGGCCGAACGCCTGGGCTGGCCACTGCTGAGTGGACTGGTTGAAGTCGAACGAATCGAGGCGGGGGTTGCCCAAGTCCTTCAGGCCCTGCCGCGCGGCCAACGGCGACGCTTACGAGTGCGTTTGCCGTTCGTCGCCAGCGTCGATGACGCCGCGCCCGCCCCTCGGCAGAGCGCCTTCGGCCCCGCGCGGCGCGGCCACATTGAGCTCATCGGCAGCACCGCCACGATCGACGCAGTGCTGGCCCAGCATCCGCTGCGCAGCGCACGGCCACGCCCCAAACGGCTGAAGCTGGTCAAGGCCAGCAACGCGGCCGAGCGGATGAAGCTCGCCACCGCCAAGGCACGTGGCGGTGGCGGACAGGTCCTCACCGGACTCACCCCGCAAGCCGGCGCCGAAGCGATCCTCAAACTGCTGTCCGACGAGGGACTGCTGCGTTAGATCGCCATGGCCGGAAGCGGACACAATGCCGCAGACCTCATGCGCTGAGCGGAAGCAGATGTGCGGACTGCTCACCCAGATTGTTGAGCATGCGTTCGCTGTACCAGTCCAGAAAGTTGATCACGCCAAACTCATAGGTCTTTGAATAAGGACCAGGCTGATACGCCGACGAATTGATCCCGCGCTGGTTCTCTTCGGCCAGCCGGCGATCCTGGTCATTGGTGGCATCCCAGACCTTGCGCAGGTTCTCAGGATCGTAGTCCACACCCTCGACTGCGTCCTTATGTACCAGCCACTTGGTGGTGACCAGGGTCTCCTGCGGACCGAGCGGCCATACCGTAAAGACGATCATGTGGTCACCCATGCAATGGTTCCAAGAGTGCGGCAGGTGCAAGATGCGCATCGATCCCAGATCCGGATCCTTGATCCGCCCCATCAGCCGGCGACAGCCCGACTTGCCGTCCATGGTCATCGACACCGTGCCCTGCAGCAGCGGCATCCGTACGATGCGATTGCGCAGACCAAAGCTGGCGTGTGCGTAGGGAATACCGTCCGCCTCCCAGCGCGCGGTGCAGGCGGCCACCTGATCCTTGAAATCCTGGGTTGCGCGCGGGTCGGTGACGTCGTCCCATTCCAGCAAGGTGTTGAGTAACTCAGGATGTGATCCATTACAGTGGTAGCACTCGCGGTTGTTCTCGATCACCAGCTTCCAGTTCGCCTTTTCCAGCAGCGTGGTCTGCACCGCGACCTTGGTATTGTCCATGTCGTACGGCTCCATGTAGTGCTCCAGCGTGTGCAGAAATTCATCGATCGCCGGCGGGTCCTGCGCCAGCGAGATAAAGATGTAACCACCGGCACTTTTTACATGGACCGGCTTGAGGCTGTAGTCGGACAGCTTGAAGTCCTCGCCCATCTCGCTGCCGGCAAACAATAGCCGGCCATCCAATTCATAAGTCCACTGGTGATAGGGGCAAACCAGCTTGGCCAGCTTGCCCTTTTGACTCAGGCACAGGCGTGAGCCGCGATGCCGGCAGACGTTGTGGAAAGCGTAAACGCGCCCTTCCGCGCCGCGCACGACAATGACCGGGTTGTCGCCGACCTGCACGGTCAGGTAGTTGCCCTTGGCCGGGATCTCGCAGCTCATCCCCGCGATCAACCATTCCTTTTGGAAGATCTGCTGCATGTCGATACGGAACACTCTCTCGTCGTTGTAAAACGGCTGCGGCAGCGAGAATCCGTGGTCGCGCTGCCGCAGCAAGGCGACCACCTCATCGCGTGCCTCTAGCGCTGCCGGTTCCGGACTCAGGGTCAGGGGAATTTGGCTCATGATTGGCTCCTGGACAGACATGGGGAAGCGGGCCCGTGGCCCGTGCACTGCTGACCACGCCAGTGTGGTCTTCGCACTGCGTCCAGGCTTGCCCATCAGCGACCTGGTCAGGTGCGTTCCCGACGCCGGAAACGGTTCTCGCACAAGCGATTTCGCAGATTGAAATGCAATGTCGTAAACAGACATGTCCATGCCCCAACAGGCAAGGCGGGATCCACGTCCTGCGCGTAGCCCGCGTGCTACGCGTATGCCGATGTCGCTTCTGGACATGTCACCGCCACCGCACGAACGCAGAATCAAACCCGCCCCTTCTGCGCGCGGAACGCCCAACCGGCATGATCCAACCCTTCCTCGCCCCCGCCTCAATTCAAACCTGGTCCCCCGGACGGCTACAGGTACGTTGTGTCGGCTGCGTGCAAGAAACCGCCGACGTGCGCAGCTTTCACTTCATCGCCGAACCTGCCCGGCTATTCCTGTACAAACCGGGACAGTTCATCACCCTGGAGCTGGACATCGATGGCGCGCGGGTCGCGCGCTCCTATACGTTATCCAGCTCGCCATCGACGCCCTACCGGCTGTCGATCACGGTTAAGCGCGTCCCTGGCGGGCAGGTGTCCAACTGGCTGCACGATCACCTGCATCCGGGCATGACGCTCGATATCCAAGGTCCCGCCGGCCAGTTCAACGCCGTCGACATCCGCGCCGACAAGCTGCTTCTGCTCAGCGGCGGCGTCGGGATTACGCCGCTGATGTCGATGGCGCGCTGGTTCCATGACACCTGCTCCGACGTGGACCTGGTGTTTGCGCACAGCGCACGCAGCCCGGCCGATCTGATCTACCGGCACGAACTGGAACAGATGGCTGCCAGCGCGTCACGCTTTGCGCTGCATCTTCTGTGTGACAACCACGCCCCTGGCCAGTCTTGGGCAGGTTACCGAGGCCGCCTCAACCCGACCGTGTTGGAGCTGCTCGCACCGGACTTCCGCGAACGCGAGTTGCTCTGCTGCGGGCCCCCGGCCTACATGCAGTGCGTACGTGAGCTGCTGCAAGCCAGTGGCTACGACCTGACGCGCTATCACGAGGAAGCCTTCTTCGCTGAGCCCCCTCCTTGCGCAACGCCGGACGTACAAGTAGACGCGGCCAACGCGCCACGCATCCAATTCAGCCTCAGCGGCAAAGAGATCACCGCCGCACCGGGCGAAACCGTCCACAGCGCCGCGCTCCGGGCGGGCATCCGCATTCCCAAGGCCTGCGGCATGGGCGTGTGTGGCACCTGCATGGTGCTCAAAACGGCTGGCGAGGTGCGGATGCAGCACGATGGTGGCATCACCGATGAAGATGTCGCCGCAGGCTACATCTTGTCCTGCTGCAGTGTGCCGCTGCAGGACATGGCGATCGACTGCTGAGCCAGCAGCGGACCCAAGTCGCAATCGACTGTCCGTATGACGCACCTGGATATCTCGCGTCGCCAAACGCTGCCTACCATCGCAACAACCCCTATTCCCATCCCACCGCCTGCGAGACACACGATGTCCAACCAGCACGACCCGTTACAGGGCTACGACAATGAACTGCTGGCCGCGATACGCGACGAGGACCGGCGCCAGGAAAACCACATCGAGCTGATCGCTTCGGAGAACTACGCCAGCCTCCGCGTGCAGCGCGCGCAAGGCAGCGGATTGACCAATAAATACGCCGAAGGCTACCCAGGTAAACGCTATTACGGTGGCTGCGACTACGTCGATAAGGTCGAGCAACTGGCCATCGAACGCGCAAAGCAACTGTTCGGAGCAGGCTACGCCAACGTGCAACCGCACAGTGGCAGCCAAGCCAACCAGGCCGTCTATCTGGCACTGCTACAGCCCGGCGACACCCTCCTCGGCATGTCATTGGCACATGGCGGCCACCTGACCCATGGTGCCAAGGTCAGCGCCTCGGGCAAGCTGTACAACGCTGTCCAATATGGCATCGATGAAAACGGCCTGATCGACTACGCGCAGGTCGAGCAACTGGCCCTGGAACATTGTCCCAAACTGATCGTTGCCGGCTTTTCCGCCTATTCCCGCGTGCTCGATTTTCCACGCCTGCGTGCAATCGCCGATCAGGTCGGTGCGCGTCTGTTTGTCGACATCGCGCACGTCGCCGGTCTGGTGGCCGCTGGACTGTATCCCAATCCCCTGCCCTATGCCGACGTGGTCACCACGACCACCCACAAAACCCTACGCGGTCCGCGCGGCGGCCTGATCCTGGCCAAGCACGACGAAGAATTGGAGAAGAAACTCAATGCCGCGGTGTTCCCCGGTGTCCAGGGCGGCCCCCTGATGCACGTGATCGCCGCCAAGGCGGTGTGCTTCAAGGAAGCACTGGAACCGGAGTTCAGACACTACCAGCAACAGGTCATCGCCAACGCCCGCACCATGGCCGCGGTGTTCAGCGCCCGCGGCTACGATGTGGTCTCCGGTGGCACCGACAACCATTTATTCCTGGTCAGCCTGATCCGCCAGGGCCTGACCGGCAAGGAGGCCGACGCCGCGCTGGGACGCACCGGCATCACGGTCAACAAGAACGCCGTACCCAACGATCCACAGAGCCCGTTCATCACCTCTGGCTTGCGTATCGGTACCCCGGCCGTCACCACCCGCGGCTTCAAAGAAGCGGAATGCCGCACGCTGGCGGGCTGGATTTGCGACATCCTCGACCATCTCGATGATCCCGATGTCGAGGCACTGGTCGCCCGCGAGGTCGCTGCGCTGTGTGCCCGCTTCCCGGTCTATACACAAACGCCAATGCGACCGCCCGTTCCCGAAGCCGCTGCCTTTACCGCCGTCGCGATCCGTCGCTAGCCCCTCGCACCACAGGAGTCCACGATGCAGCGTTTCTCCGGTTTGAGCCTGTTCAAGCATGCGCTGAGCCACCATGAAAACTGGCAGCGCATGTGGCGCAACCCCAAGCCACAAGCTCACTACGACATCATCGTCGTCGGCGGTGGCCTGCATGGCCTGGCGACCGCCTACTACCTTGCCAAGCAGCATGGCGCGCGCAATGTCGCGGTGTTGGAAAAGGGCCATCTGGGCAGCGGCAACGCCTGTCGCAATACCACTATTGTGCGCTCCAACTATCTCTGGGACGACTCCTCGCGGCTCTACGAACACGCGCTGAAACTATGGGAGCGTCTCTCCCAGGAGCTGAACTACAACGTGATGTTCTCCCAGCGTGGCTGCTACCACCTGTGCCACACCTTGCAGGACATCCGCGACAACCAGCGTCTGGTCACCGCCAACCGACTCAATGGCATCGACAACGAACTGATCGACACCGCCCAGGTGGAGCGCGAGATCCCCCACCTGAATATCCACAATGCACGCTATCCGGTGCTTGGCGCCAGCGTACAGCGCCGAGCCGGAAATGCGCGCCATGACGCTGTGGCCTGGGGCTATGCGCGCGCCGCCGATGCGCTCGGTGTGGACCTGCTCCAGCAGACCGAGGTGACCGGGTTCAAAATCCAGGACGGCAGCGTGCAGGGCGTGGAAACCAACCGCGGCTACATTGGCGCGGGTCGGATCGGCATGGTGGTCGCCGGTCATGCCGGCCATCTCGCGCGGATGGCCGGCTTCCGCTTGCCGGTGCAATCGCATCCGCTGCAAGCGCTGGTCTCCGAGCCGCTCAAACCAATCATCGATACCGTGGTGATGTCCAACGCGGTCAGCGGTTATATCAGCCAGTCCGACAAGGGCGACCTGGTCATCGGTGCCGGCATCGACGGCTGGGTTGGCTACGGCCAACGTGGGTCCTACCCGGTCATCGAACACACCTTGCAGGCAATCGTCGAGATGTTTCCAGTCCTGTCGCGGGTACGCATGAACCGGCAATGGGGCGGCATCGTCGACATCACCCCCGACGCCTGCCCGATCATCGGCACCACGCCGGTCAAAAACCTGTTCATCAACTGCGGATGGGGCACCGGCGGCTTTAAAGCCTCCCCGGGCTCGGGCCATGTGTTCGCCGCCACGCTGGCCAAGGGCGAACCCCACCCTCTGGCCGCACCCTTTGCACTGGAACGCTTCTACAGCGGCGCGCTGATCGACGAACACGGCGCCGCGGCGGTCGCGCACTGAGCCATCGCACGTCCACCGTCACGCCCCCGCCACCTGATCGAGACCTCAACGCATGCTCCATATTTTTTGCCCGCATTGCGGCGAATTCCGTGCCGAGGAGGAATTCCATCCCAAAGGCCAGGCCCACATTGCACGGCCTGCCGATCCCGATGCCTGCAGCGATGAACAGTGGGGCCAGTACCTATTCTTCCGCGACAACCTGCGTGGCGAACAAGACGAACTATGGGTCCACGCCAGCGGCTGTCGGCGCTACTTCAACATCACCCGCAACACCGTCAGCTACGAGATCCTACGTACCTGGCCGGTGGGGCAGCCATCCCCGGCCACCACCACGGCCACCGTCGTCGACAGTATCGCCACTGCGGGCGAGGCACTTCAGGAGAGCACGCCGTGACCCAGCGCAATCGCCTTCCTCATGGCGGCCGGATCGATCGCACCCAGCCACTGGAATTCAGATTCAACGGCAGATGCTACCAAGGCTACCGTGGTGACACCCTGGCCAGTGCCCTGCTCGCCAACCGCATCGACCTGGTCGGTCGCAGCTTCAAGTACGCGCGTCCGCGCGGCATTGTCGCTGCCGGCGCTGAGGAGCCCAACGCCATTTTGATGGTCGGCTCGCGCGAAGCGACCCTGGTACCCAACGTACGCGCGACCCAGCAAGCGCTGTATCCCGGACTGGTCGCGGCCACCAGCAACGGCTGGCCCAACGTCGAAAACGACATGATGGCGCTGTTTGGCAAACTGGCCGGGGCACTGATGCCACCCGGCTTCTACTACAAGACCTTCCTGCATTCGCAACGGTTATGGATGACCTGCGAGAAATATATTCGCCGTGGTGCCGGCATCGGCCGCGCGCCGACCGAGCCCGATCCGGACCACTACGATGTGCTTAACCAGCACTGCGACGTCCTCGTGATCGGCGCCGGCCCAGCGGGCCTGGCGGCAGCGCTGAGCGCCGCGCGCAGCGGCGCCCGGGTGATCCTGGCCGACGAACAGGAGGAATTCGGGGGCAGCCTGCTGGACTGTCGCAAGACCCTCGACGACCAGCCGGCCACCACCTGGGTCGCTGATGTTATTGAACAGCTGCACACATTTGCGGACGTCGTGCTGCTGCCGCGCAGCACCGTCACCGGCTACCACGACCACAATTTCCTGACGATCCACGAGCGCCGTAGCGACCACCTCGGTGAGACCTCCCCGAACGGATCAAGCCGACAACGCATCCATCGCGTGCGCGCCGCACGCGTGGTGTTGGCCACCGGCGCGCACGAACGTCCGCTGGTCTACGGCAACAACGACCTGCCCGGCAATATGCTGGCCGGCGCAGTGTCGACCTATCTGCGACGCTACGCGGTCGCACCCGGGCGGCGGTTGCTGCTGTCGGTCAACAACGACCACGCCTACCGCGCAGCGCTGGACTGGCTCGACGCCGGACTGGACGTTGTCGCGATCGCCGACGCACGCCCCCAACCCCAGGGTGACTGGCCAGAACTGGCACGCCAGCGCGGTATTCAGGTTATTGCCGGCGCGGCGGTCACCGAGTGCGCAGGTGCTCAAAACGTCCGCCGCGCACGTATCGCCAAGCTGAGCGGGGATGGACGTCAGCTCGCCGACGCCGGGCAGTGGTTCGACTGCGATCTGGTCGCCAGTTCTGGCGGCTACAGTCCGGTGGTTCACCTGTCTTCGCACCTGGGTAACCGCCCACAGTGGCGCGACGATATCCTTGGCTTCGTCCCCAGCGAAGGCCCCCAGCGACGCGTCTGCGCGGGCGCGGTGCACGGCGTGTTCGCACTGCCGCAAGTGCTGCAAGACGGCGCCGAAGCGGGCGCCCAGGCCGCCCGCCAGGCCGGCTTTGCGGCCACTGCAATCTCCGTACCGGCGGTGCCGCCGCTGCGCGAAGGCCCGACCCGCGCCTTATTTTTAGTTCCGCACGACAAACCGGTCTCACGTGCGCCCAAGCAATTTGTCGATATGCAAAACGACGTCACCGCCGGCGGTATCGATCTGGCGGTACGCGAGGGCTTCGAGTCAATCGAGCATATCAAGCGCTATACCGCACTGGGACTGGGCACCGACCAGGGCAAACTCGGCAACATCAATGGCCTGGCAGTGGCTGCGCAAAGCGAAGGCGTGCCAATTCCGCAGGTCGGCACCACGATGTTTCGTCCCAACTACACTCCGGTCAGCTTCGGCGCGGTCGTCGGTCGGCACTGTGGCGAACTGTTCGAGCCGGAACGCTACACCGCGCTGCATGCCTGGCATGTCGAGCATGGCGCGCTGTTCGAGGACGTCGGCCAATGGAAGCGGCCGTGGTACTACCCGCGCGCTGGCGAAGACCTGCACGCCGCAGTCGCGCGCGAATGTCTGGCGGTGCGCAATGCGGTCGGCATCCTGGATGCTTCGACTCTAGGCAAGATCGACATTCAGGGCCCCGACGCGCGCGAATTCCTCAACCGGGTCTATACCAACGTCTGGACCAGCCTGGCTCCGGGCAAAGTACGCTACGGACTGATGTGTCGCGAAGACGGCATGGTGATGGACGACGGCACCACCGCCTGCCTGGCCGACGACCACTTCCTGATGACCACGACCACCGGCGGCGCGGCACGCGTACTGGAGTGGCTGGAGCTGTATCACCAGACCGAGTGGCCCGATCTGAAGGTTTACTTCAGTTCAGTCACCGACCACTGGGCCACCCTCACCCTATCCGGGCCGGAAAGCCGCAAGCTGCTGCAACCGCTGACCGATATCGACCTGGACCACGAAGCATTTCCGTTCCTGAGCTGGAAACAAGGCGAGGTCGCCGGCGTACCGGCGCGGGTGTTCCGGATCTCCTTTACCGGCGAGCTCTCCTTCGAGATCAACGTGCAGGCCGACTATGCACGCGGAGTCTGGGAGCGGCTGTTCGAACAGGGGCGCGCGCATGGCATTACTCCTTACGGCACCGAAACGATGCACGTGCTGCGGGCTGAGAAAGGCTTCGTCATCGTCGGCCAAGAGACCGACGGCACCACCACGCCTTATGACCTCAATATGGGCTGGGCGGTGGGGCTGAAAAAGCCGTTCTCGTGGATCGGCAGGCGCGGACTGATGCGTTCCGATTGCACCCGCGAAAACCGCAAGCAACTGGTGGGCTTGCTCACTTGCGACGCGACCACGCTGATTCCAGAGGGCAGCCAATTGCTGTTTGAACCCCAACTCGGCCCATCCCCCGACACCGCTGGGCACGTGAGCTCCAGTTACCCCAGCGCCACATTGGGCCGACCGATCGCGCTAGCGCTGGTGCGTGATGGGCTCAAACGCCTCGGCCAGCGCGTCTATGCGCCCTTATGCGACGGTCGCATCGTCGCCGCCGAGATCGTCCCTTCCGTGTTTTTCGATGCCAAAGGAGAGCGTCAGAATGTCTGAAGTCAATCCGTTCGCATCCCGTCCGACGGACCCGGCACGCGTCGAGTCGCCGCTACAAGGATTGCCACCACGGCCGCTGACACCGGACCATGCCGATAGCGGCGTGACCCTGCACGAATGCGCCCTGCTCGGACATCTGATCGTGCGTGGAGACGCCCGCGACACGCGCTTCGTTTCTGGCATCGAGCAGACATTGAATCTGCCGCTACCCGGCCCGCTGGCTTTATCCCTCGATGGGCAACGCTCACTGCAATGGCTGGGACCAGACGAATGGCTGCTGATCGTCCCAGGTGGAGAGGAGGCCAACGTCGAAAGCAACTTGCGCCGCGCGCTTTCCGGCCTGCATATCGCCGTGGTAAACGTCAGTGGCGGACAGACACTTTTGGAATTGTCCGGTCCTTGTGCCCACCAGGTGCTGATGAAATCCACCAGCTACGACGTGCATCCACGCAACTTTCCGGTCGGCAAGGCCGTCGGCAGCGTGTTCGCCAAGTCACAATGCGTGATCCGGCACATCGCCGAGCACCGCTGGCAGTTGGTGGTGCGACGCAGCTTCGCCGGCTATTTTCTACGCTGGCTGCTGGACGCCGGTGCCGAGTACGGCGTCCGCCGTCTGGTCCATTAAGCCCCCTTGCGCCGTGCCGCTCCCGTCCCCGCAGTGCAGGCACATTTGATCGTCCTGCCCCGAGAGCAGCGCATGCAAGCGGCATGGATGACGCGTCGTGCGGGTGCGATCCATGCGTGTTCAGCCACCGCTGCGCCATGTCGTTTTTTGATTTCTCGTCGCGACATCGTAGGCACCTGCGCCGGGGATGTCGCACCTGCGTCTGCCACAGGTCGCATATCGATAATTCCGCCCGGCGCCCCGCTATATGTTGCTTTCAACTGCGGTAATAAGCGGTGGGGGAGATCCAACGCGGCCCCCTCGATCCGGCCCCGACTGAACGGCTTCGGTGACGGCACAAAACATGGATGACGCCCCCGGTGCGGAGGGTAGGCAAACCCCCGCAGGCCCAGGAAGATAACGCCCACGTTCAACGGACACCAGGAGCCATGCCCCGATGCAGTCTGGAAAAATCGTCATCCAATCCCTTAGCAAGGTCTTCGGCGCCGATCCCGAGGTCGCACTGGACCTGCTGCGGCAACGCTGGAGCAAGGAGCGGGTACTGGCCAAGACCGGCGCGGTGGTCGGCGTCAACAACGTCTCCTTCGACGTACAGGAAGGCGAGATCTTTGTGCTGATGGGCTTGTCCGGATCAGGCAAGTCCACCCTGGTCCGCTTGATCAATCGACTGATCGAACCCAGCGCCGGACGTGTATTCATCGATGGCCAGGACGTCGCCCGGCTACCGCGACCGCAGCTGATCGCGCTGCGTCGGCGCGATATGAGCATGGTGTTCCAGTCATTCGCGCTGATGCCAACCCGGACGGTTCTGGACAATGCCGCATTCGGTCTGGAAGTGGCTGGCGTACCACGGCGGACGCGTGAGCAGCGCGCCTCCGAGGTGCTGGAACAAGTCGGTCTCGCCAGTTTCGCCAAGCACTTCCCGCACGAACTGTCCGGCGGAATGCAGCAGCGTGTGGGACTGGCCCGGGCACTGGCGGTGAACCCATCGATGATCATCATGGACGAGGCATTCTCCGCACTCGATCCACTGAAGCGCCGCGAGATGCAGGACATCCTGCTGCAGCTGCAAAAGGACCATCGACGCACCATCATCTTCGTCTCGCACGACATCGAGGAGGCCATCCGCATCGGCTCGCGCATCGGCATCATGGAAGGCGGCTCACTGATTCAGGTCGGCACGCCCCAACAGATCATCGAAAATCCAGCCAACAACTACGTGCGCAGCTTCTTCAACACGATCGATACCAGCCGTTACCTGACCGCCCGCCAGCTGATGGCCGACAGCGTTCCGGTCTTCGTCCACAACGGCAAGGCACCGGATACCCGCACGGTAACGCGCACGCTGCAAGAGCTCGACAAGCACTACGCGTTTGTGGTCGATGAGAACCGCAGCTTCCGTGGCTCGATCAGTCTGGAACGGCTCGCCTTACTCGACGAGGCGACGATACCGCGCCTGGAAAGCCCGTTACTTACTCCGCTGGAACCGGTGCCACACGACATGCCGCTGAACCATCTGATCGAACGTATGGCGCGCATCGATGGTCCGATCCCGGTGATGGACGCCGATGGCCACTACTGTGGCGCGATCAGCAAGGGCCGACTGCTCGGTCAGCTACGGGACGCACGCGCGTGAGCGGCCGTTCGCTTCTGTCCACGGAGACCGCACATGGATAAGAAACTCGACCTTGGCGTCTGGGTCAACGCTGCGGTGCAATACCTGCTGGAGCATTTCAGCGGCGTGTTCGATCAGGCCGGTCATCTGATCGAGCTGTTCTCCACCGGCATCGAGAAGGCCTTGCAGCTAGTGCCGTTGCCGGTGCTGATCGGCGTCTTCGTCGTACTGAGTCTATGGCGTCTGGGCCTCGGCTTTGCGCTGTTCACCCTCGCCTCACTCGTGCTGATCGTGCTAACCGGATTCTGGGACCAGACCATCGTCACCCTCGGTCTGACCCTGTCCTCAACCCTGATTAGCCTGCTTCTGGGCATCCCGCTAGGCATCTGGGCCGCCAAGAACACCAAGGTTGCCACGCTGATCCGTCCAGTGCTGGACTTCATGCAGACCATGCCGGCGTTTGTCTATCTGATCCCAGCGGCGATGTTATTTGGTCTGGGGCGAGTTCCCGGCATCTTGTCGACGGTGATTTTCGCGATGCCGCCGGCGGTACGTCTGACCCGGCTCGGCATTGAACAGGTCAACAAAGAACTGATTGAGGCCGGCCAATCCTTTGGCTGCAACGCACGCCAATTGCTGCTCAAGGTGCAGTTGCCCAATGCCTTGCCGTCGATCATGACCGGCGTCAACCAAACCATCATGATGGCATTGTCGATGGTCATCATCGCCTCGATGGTTGGCGCGGGCGGACTCGGCAACGAGGTGCTGGCCAGCATTCAACGGCTCGACATCGGGCTCGGTTTCGAGAGCGGACTGGCGGTGGTGCTGCTGGCCATCATCCTCGACCGAATTACCGAGACCTTCGGTACCCAAACCACTACGCGGCGACAAGCAGGCAAGCGTCGATGGCGCGAGCTACTGGTCCCGCGTCCCAGGCAGAACACCGCGTCATGAGTGTGCGGGGCGCTGCTGTGGCGGCCCCCTTGCTGATCCAGGTCCTGGTCGTCAGGACGCGTACGGTACGCCCAAGGGGGCGGGTGTACCGCGCGTCTCTCCTTCAAGCCCACCGCCATGAGCAGGAGTCGAGCTCCATGAAAGCAACCCTATACAAGTGCCTGGCTGCACTGGCGCTGATATTCGCGGTAACCACCTCAGTCAGCGCAGCCGAGCCTGCGACCTGCAAGAACGTACGCTTCGCCGATATCGGCTGGACCGATATCGCCGCCACGACCGGCCTCACCTCTGTGGTGCTGGAAGGTCTGGGCTATCAACCGATAAGCACTGTGGCCTCCGTCCCGATCACCTTCGCTGGACTGAAGAGCAAGCAGCTCGACGTCTTTCTCGGCTACTGGAATCCCAGCATGACGCCGATGATCGAACCCTTCATCAAGAGCGGCCAGGTCCAAGTGCTGGCACAACCCAACCTGGTGGGCGCCAAGTACACCCTGGCCGTGCCTGACTACCTGTACGCCCAGGGACTGAGAAACTTCGCCGATATCGCCAAGTTCAAGGACAAACTGGGGGGCGCTATCTATGGCGTTGAGCCAGGTAACGATGGCAATGCTCTGATCCAAGGCATGATCGACAAGAATCAGTTCGGCTTGAAGTCCTTCAGGCTGATCGAGTCCTCCGAAGCCGGCATGCTGGTCGCGGTACAGCGCGCGGTACGCGCTGAAAAACCGATTGTGTTCCTCGGCTGGGAACCACATCCGATGAACGTGCAAATGAAGATCCGCTATCTGGAAGGCGGCGATGCGGTCTTCGGCCCCAACCTCGGTGAGGCCAAGGTCTATACCGTGGTGTCGCCCGGCTATCCGCAGCGGTGTCCCAATGTCGGCGCGCTGCTACGTAACTTGAGCTTCAATACCCAGATGGAAAACCAGGTGATGTTCGCCATCATGCACGATAAGTCCAAGCCTGCCGATTCCGCTCGTGCCTGGCTCAAGAAGAATCCAGCGGTGTTGGACACATGGCTCAAGGGCGTCACCACCATTGATGGCAAAAACGGCCTGGTCGCGGTCAAGAAATCCCTAGGGCTCTAAGCGGCAGACTGGCCGCCGACGCCCCATCCGAACGTGATACCGCCATCGCCGCCGGCGATGGCCTCCCGATCCGAACGTACCCCCCTGTCGCTGGACGACGGGCTAGGCCGCTGTTGGCCCATCACCGGTACTCCACCGCTATTGCTTCCCCCTCAAACAGGAAGAATCCATGAACCGTTTTCCTCGCACTGCGCTGTTTCCGCTGCTGCTCGCTCTAGTCGCCACGGGCCAAGCCCACGCCCAAGACAGCGATGAACAAAGTTCGTACACCCTGACCAGCAATGTGGCCTTCACCAGCAACTACGTCTCACGCGGGTTTACCCAAAGCTGGGACCAACCCGCCCTGCAAGGCGGCATTGACTACGTCCATTCCAGCGGCTTTTATGCCGGCACTTGGGCCTCCAGCATTAGCGGCACCGAGTTCCGGGGTGGCAACATCGAATGGGACTTCTATGCCGGTTATGCCGGCAAAGCCGGGCCACTCGGCTATGTACTGGGGCTATACCAGTACACCTACCCGGGCACCAGCTCACCGTCGATCGGCAATCATAATTACGACTACACCGAAGCCCGTGTTGGCGTCAGTCACGGTATCGTCTCACTCGACGCCTATGTCACCATCAGCGGCAACTACTTCGGTACCTTCGAAGACTCCAGCGGGAAAGTGGTCTATTACGACTTCAACGTCAAACCGGACCTCGGCCACGGCTATACCCTGTTGGTGCACGCCGGTGCCGGTCGTTTTAGCGACCATCCGGAAGCCAACTGGATCGACTACAAGCTCGGCGTGACCAAGACGCTTCCAAAGGGCTGGACGGTCAGTGCGGCCGTCACCGCGACCCATGACAAAGACGACTACTGGGTCGGCTCCAATTTCTCGATTGATCCCAGTGGCGACACCTACACCCGCGATCTGGCCAAGAGCGCCTTCATCGTGACAGTAGGCAAGACCTTTTAAACTCAGCCATAACCCTGCACGGCGCGATCAAGTTCCGTGTAGGGTTGTGTCAACCCATACCACGACGTTTTCATGACCCGTTTGCCTCTGCAACAACTCTATATCCACGGTGCTTACCGCGATGCCGAAGGCGGCAGCGTCTTCGACAGCGTGAATCCGGCCAACGGCGAACGACTGGCGCAGGTACAAGCGGCCACGCGTGCCGACCTTGAGCATGCGTTGGCAAGCGCGCGTGCCGGTCAACACATCTGGGCAGCACTTACCGCCGTTGAGCGCGGTCGCATCCTGCTACGCGCGGCCGCGCTGCTGCGCGAGCGCAACGAGGAACTTGCCCTGCTCGAGACCCTGGACACCGGCAAACCGCTGTCCGAGACCCTCAGCGTTGATATCCTCACCGGCGCCGATGTCATCGAGTATTACGCCGGCCTGGCCCCGGCACTGGAAGGCAGCCAGGTCCCACTGCGCGACAGCAGCTTTTTCTATACCCGACGTGAGCCGCTGGGTGTGGTTGCCGGCATCGGCGCCTGGAACTACCCGATCCAGATCGCCATGTGGAAGTCCGCGCCCGCACTGGCCGCCGGCAATGCGATGATCTTCAAGCCCAGTGAGGTGACCCCGCTGAGCGCGCTGAAACTGGCCGAAATCTACACCGAAGCAGGCCTCCCTGCCGGCGTCTTCAACGTGCTGCAAGGACCTGGCAGGGAGATCGGACAATGGCTGACCGAACATCCCGGGATCGACAAGGTGTCCTTTACCGGCGGGGTCGAAACCGGCAAGCGGGTCATGGCCAGTGCGGCCAGCTCAAGCCTGAAGGACGTGACCATGGAGCTGGGTGGCAAATCGCCGCTAATCGTCCTGCCCGGTGCACCGCTCGACCGCGCCGCCGACATTGCGATGATGGCCAACTTCTACAGCGCCGGCCAAGTCTGCACCAATGGCACTCGGGTATTCGTGCACCGCTCGCAGAAGACCGCGTTCGAACAGGCCATCGTCGAACGCGTCGCGCGTATCCGCATCGGCGATCCACTCGACAAGCAGACCAACTTTGGTCCGCTGGCGAGCTTTGCACACATGCGCAAGGTGCTCGACCTGATCGAATCCGGCAAGCAAGAAGGGGCCCGCCTGCTCGCCGGTGGTCAGCGACTCACCGAAGGCAGCTTGGGTGAGGGTGCTTACGTCGCACCCACAGTGTTCACCGACTGCGAGGACTCCATGCGAATCGTCCGCGAGGAAATCTTCGGCCCGGTGATGAGCATCCTGGTCTACGACGACGAGGAGGACGTCATCGCCCGCGCCAATGCCACCCACTATGGTCTTGCTGCCGGCGTGGTCGGTGACGATCTCGCCACCGCGCATCGAGTGATTCAACGGCTACAAGCCGGAATCTGCTGGATCAACACCTGGGGCGAGTCACCCCCGCAAATGCCGGTGGGCGGCTACAAACAATCCGGTATCGGCCGCGAGAACGGCCTGGCTACACTGGCGCACTACACCCAGATCAAAGCGGTGCAGGTGGAACTGGCACCGTTCGTCTCGGTCTTCTGACGCCCCGCGTCCATCCTGCAAGAGAACGCATGCGCATCGCCTCAGAATACGACTACATCATCGTCGGCGCCGGCTCGGCCGGTAACGTGCTGGCCGCGCGCCTGAGTGAGGACGCCGATGTCCAGGTCCTGCTACTGGAGGCCGGCGGCCCTGACTACCGGCTGGATTTTCGCACCCAGATGCCGGCCGCACTGGCCTACCCACTGCAAGGACGCCGCTACAACTGGGCTTACCAGACCGATCCAGAGCCGCACATGGACAACCGCCGGATGGAATGCGGGCGCGGCAAGGGTTTGGGAGGCTCCTCGCTGATCAACGGCATGTGCTATATCCGCGGAAATCCGCTGGACTATGACCACTGGGCGCAAACCTCCGGACTCGAACACTGGGACTTCCTGTCTTGCCTGCCCTACTTCAAAAAGGCCGAGCGTCGGGACATCGGCGCCGACGACTACCACGGCGACAGCGGTCCGGTATGCGTGACCACCTCCAAACCCGGTAATAACCCACTGTTTGAGGCGATGGTCGAAGCTGGCGTGCAGGCCGGCTACCCCCGCACCGGCGATCTGAACGGCTACCAGCAAGAAGGGTTTGGCCCGATGGACCGCACCGTCACACCGCAGGGACGCCGTTCCAGCACTGCCCGTGGCTACCTGGACCCGGCCCGCGAACGCCCCAACCTGACCATCGTCACGCATGCATTGACCGACCGTATTCTGTTCTCTGGCAAGCGCGCGATCGGCGTGAGCTGGATACACCACGGCACGGTCCAACGCACCCACGCCCGTCGCGAAGTGTTGCTGTGCGCCGGTGCAATCGCCTCACCGCAGATTCTGCAACGCTCGGGCGTAGGCCCGGCCGACCTGCTGCACGAACTGAACATCCCGTTGACGCACGCTATGCCGGGTGTGGGCGCGAACTTGCAGGACCATCTGGAACTATATGTTCAGTACGCCTGCAAACAGCCGGTATCGCTGGCACCGGCGCTGAAGCTGCACAACCAGCCCAAAATAGGGGCTGAGTGGCTGTTTCGCGGCACCGGCATCGGCGCCAGCAACCAGTTCGAGGCCGGTGGCTTCATCCGCAGCCACGACGAGTTCGCCTGGCCCAATCTGCAATACCACTTCCTGCCGGTGGCGATTAACTACAACGGCTCGGCGCCGATCAAAATCCATAGTTTCCAGATGCACGTCGGCTCGATGCGCTCGCCCAGCCGCGGGCGCATACGCATCCTCTCGACCGACCCGAACCAGCACCCCAGCATCCGCTTCAACTACATGGCGCAGGAACAGGACTGGCGCGAATTCCGTGCTGCCATTCGCATCACCCGAGAACTGTTCGCACAGAAGGCCCTGGCCGCTTACGCCGGGCGCGAACTCTCGCCCGGCGCCGAGGCCCGCACCGATGCGGAACTGGACGCCTTCGTCCGCGCCCATGGCGAGACCGCCTACCACCCCTCCTGCTCAAACCGGATGGGCCCCAGCTCAGATCCGCTAGCGGTCGTGGATGGCGACGGCCGCGTGCATGGCCTGCAATCACTGCGCGTGATCGATGCCTCGATCATGCCGCAGATCACCACCGGCAACCTCAATGCCCCAACGATCATGATCGCCGAGAAGCTTTCTGATCACATTCGCGGCCGTCCGGCGGAGCCCCGACAACAGGTCCCTTATTACCAGGCCAACGGCGCGCCACCACGCCGCAAGGATTAGCGCCGGCATGGGCGTCGGACCGACGCCCATGAAGCCTGGACGCCGCCGCACCACGAGGCCTCAGTCCATCGATCCATGTCCGCGACCGCCGCCTGATCGCGCCGGCTTGCAACGGATGATGAGCGCTATCAGCAGGCACAAAAAAGGCCAGAAGCCTGGTCGCACAGGGCTTTCTGACCTTCGATGAAAGTCGATGGACGCGGCGGCACGTCGATCGACGATGATTGGTGCGCCCGGAGGGATTCGAACCCCCGACCAATGGCTTCGGAAGCCACTACTCTATCCGGCTGAGCTACGAGCGCGTGGCCGAGCATTATGCCAGAACGCAGGCGTTGCGGGCTATCCTCGATGACGCTGCCCGCATCGGGCTGCTACCCTTAACAAATGCCCGCGCCCCGTCTCGAAACCGCCTCCCCACAACCGCAGCCGTACTGGCGTGAACGCCTAGGCCTGTATTGGAAACTGGTTCGCGGCGACCGCCCAATCGGCAGCCTACTGCTGCTATGGCCCACCTGGTGGGCACTGTGGCTGGCCGCTGACGGCGTGCCGCCACTATGGACGCTGTTGGTCTTCACTGTCGGCGTCTGGCTGACCCGCTCGGCGGGCTGCGTCATCAACGACTATGCCGACCGCTGGCTTGATCCTCATGTAGAACGTACCCGGCAGCGGCCACTGGCCACCGGCGCCGTCAGCGGGCGCGAAGCACTGGCGGTGTTTGCCGCGCTGATGCTGGTCGCCTTCGCACTGGTGCTGACGATGAATCGGCTGACCGTGCTGCTCAGCGTAGCCGGGTTGTTCCTCGCCGCGAGCTACCCCTATCTCAAACGCTATACCTACCTGCCACAGACTTACCTGGGCATGGCGTTCGGCTGGGGCATCCCGATGGCGTTCGCCGCAGTACGTGGCGAGGTGCCGACAGTCGGCTGGCTGCTATATCTCGCCAACATCCTGTGGGCCACCGCCTACGACACCTGGTACGCGATGGTCGACCGCGACGACGACATCAAGATGGGCTCCAAGTCCACCGCAATCCTGTTTGGTGAACTGGATCTGGTCGCGCAAGGCGTGCTTTACACACTGACCCTGGTCGCGCTGGCCCTGGTCGGCCAGCGCCAGCAGCTCGGAGCCTATTACGGGTTGGGTCTGCTGGCCGCTGCGCTACTGATTGCCTACGAATTCGTCATTGCCCGCCACCGCGAGCGCGGCCCCTGCTTTCGCGCATTCATCCACAACAACTGGGTCGGCGCGGCGGTCTTTGCCGGCATCGCCGCGGCGCTGGCGCTGCGCTGAGCCGCGTCAGCGCGTCTTTAAACCGGTCGCTGCCAACGGCGCAGGCGTAGCGCCACTACAATCTGCAGCACCCCGTAGAACAGCGCGCCCACCCCGAACCACAACGTGGTGACGACAATGCCGCCGCGCGGATCAAGCACGAACAGCACGCCCAGGGCGAGGCCGAGCACACCACTCAGCACAATCAGCCATTCGCCCTGGATCTCGCGGCGCACCCGAATCGCAAGCACGATCCGGTGCAGTCCCGCCACGATCAACCAGGCTGCCAACAGCAACAACAGCACACTGGCGGTGGCCAACGGATTAATGATCGCCAGTGCCCCAAAAGCGATCGACACCACCGCGTAAAACGCCAGCAGTGCCTTGGACACGGCCATCTGCCGATCCAATAGCGCCAGCCCACTGACCGCGCCCTCGGCCACCGCCAACACGCCAAGTGCCCACGTCAGCGCAGCGGCTGCCTGCAGCGGCACCACGATCGCGACGATGCCAAACACCACGGCCAATGCGCCGTAGAGCAACAGCATCCACCAGCAACGTCCAATCAGCCCGATCACCCCGGGACTACCGCCCTGCGTCTGATTCATCATCTACCTCCTCGGTGCAGCCATGCCCGCGATTGGTGCGTCGCCGACCCTAACATAGCCCTGTGCCGCCATTGTTGCGCCCGACTCAGGGCACCCGCGCACAGACCCAAGCATCGACCCGCCGTACCCCCGCTGCATGCAGCGCGCGCGCCGCCGCATACAGGGTCGCACCGGTGGTCATCACGTCGTCAACCAACGCTACATGCTCGGGCAGGCACGCCTCCGCGACAAACGCCCCACGCACGTTACGCGCCCGCACATCGGCCTCCAGCGCCGACTGCGCGCATGTATCACGCACCCGAGTGAGCGCAGTCAGACAAGGCAGACCCAGGTCACGCGCCAATGGCCGCGCCAGCTCCAACGCCTGGTCATAACCACGGCGACGCAACCGCGCCACATGCAGGCTTAACGGAACCAGCGCCTGCGGGCGCGGTGCTCGCTCACAGCGCTGAGCCAGCAGCTGGCTCAGCAAGCGCCCGGCGGCCAGGTCCTGCCGGAACTTGAAGCGTCGCAGCAGACGATCGACCGGCCAGCTATAGGCGAACGCGGCCGTCGTTGAGGCCAGCGGGGGCGCTCGCCGCTGACATGCACCGCACACCGCCTTATTGGTTTCGGCCAGCCCCAATGGCAGCGCGCAGCGCGCACACGCCACGTCCAGCCACGGCAGCGCCGCCAGACACGCCGGGCAAACATCGTAACCGTCGATACCGACCTCCGTGCAAACCACACACCGGGTCGGCACTAGCGCCGCGATGTGGCGCGCCACCCATCCGTAAACCATTTATCAATCCACAAGGTTGACAGTGATCCCTGTGCCTACCAGACTGCCGCGCGTCCAAGCTGCTTTCTGTCAGGAAATCCCCATGTCCGCCGTCATCCGTCACGACTGGCACGCCCAGGAACTGCACGCACTGTTCGCACTCCCGCTGACCGAACTGCTGTTTCGTGCCGCCACCGTGCACCGCGCGCACTTCGACCCGGCCGAAATCCAGATTTCCACGCTGTTGTCGGTCAAGACCGGCGGCTGCCCCGAAGACTGCGCCTACTGCCCACAGGCACAGCGCTATGCCACCGGGGTGGACGCCCAAAAACTGATGGACACCGAAGCGGTGGTTGCCAAGGCCCGCCAGGCCAGGGCCGCAGGCGCCTCGCGCTTCTGCATGGGCGCGGCCTGGCGCTCACCCAAGGACCGCGATATCCCCAAGGTTGCCGCGATGATCGCCGAGGTCAAAGCGCTGGGCCTCGAGACCTGCGCCACCCTGGGCATGCTGAGCGGCGAACAGGCGCAGGCACTCAAGGATGCTGGCCTGGACTACTACAACCACAATCTGGACACCTCGCCGGACTACTACGACAGCATCATCCACACCCGCCAGTACCAGGACCGCCTGGACACCTTGACGCACGTGCGCCAGGTCGGCCTGAAGACCTGCTGTGGCGGCATCGTCGGCATGGGCGAGAGCCGCCACCAGCGCGTTGGCCTGCTGCTGGCACTGGCCAACCTGCCCGCACACCCGGACTCAGTACCGATCAACCGGCTGGTGCAGGTCGCCGGCACCCCGTTGCACGGCACCGCCGAGCTGGATCCGTTTGAGTTCGTGCGGATGATCGCCATCGCACGCATCACCATGCCGCGCTCAATGGTGCGCCTGTCGGCGGGCCGCGAAACGATGAGTGAGGAGCTACAAGCCATGTGCTTTTTGGCCGGCGCCAACTCGATCTTCTACGGCGACAAACTGCTGACCACCGGCAACCCGGACAGCGAACGCGACCTGGCATTATTTGTACGGTTGGGCCTGCGCCCGATGCCCGTACAGGTAGACGCCGACGGCCACGACCGGCCAGGTACGGTGCATGCTGATATCACCTGCGCCGCGCCATGCGGGGAGGCTGCGTAAACGGCGTGCGGACGTGACGCATGTGGGCGTCCGCTGTTGATCCGTATCTCCAGCAGACCGGTTGATCGAATACTTAAGCGGCAATGCCTCCGCACCATCAGCGCGCCCAAAATCACCAAAGGTCCCTAATCTCGCGCCTGCTTATCCGACTTGGAAAGCAGGCTGATGAGAAATTGATCAGTTTCAGCACGCCTGTCAGCGAGGTCATTCGCGCCGCGTTGCGGCTACTCTCCGCCACCGCCTTCCAGCGTTCCCGCATCAGCGCACGACCTTAGTAGCGCTCCACGTCACGCAGCGCGTACATCATCGGATGCCTTCGGTCAGCCACTGCGCAGCGGTAGCTGATTTAATCGTTGCGGCCAATGGATGCAACCTTTAGCAAAGACAAACTCTCGACACCCAAATTATCAGTAGCGGAAGTAGCTATCACCCATCGCTGGAGGGTCGCTGGGCTTGCGTTTTGACTTTGTTATCTTTCTTAAATTTATATTACTTACATTATTCCATCCCAATGCTGTAAATATTCTCTCGGCCATCTTTGTGAATAAAGTAAAGCGTCGACCTATCCTGTATCCTAACCATGAAAAAACACAGACCCCCGCCAATACACCTATTCCAATAATTTCAATAAAACCATTAATATTCCAACCATAAATATAAAAATTACCAAACCCCAAAAGAGCGCACATTATTAAAGTGGCTACCACCCCAGTTATAAACGATATTTTTATCACTCCCTTCCAATGTGCTAGATTCCCGGCGGACAAGTGAGGATAAAGTACAATTATCTTTTCTTTAGAATCTAGCACCGCGAAGCCAATGAATTTATCAGCCGAAAGCTCAGCGACTACTTCAACCTGGTCCCCTTCTTTGAAGGGCCAATTCCATAGCAGCGCTTCCACGGCTTTTCCATCAAGATCAAAACTTACTTTTGTTACTGGCTCTCGGGTTTCCTCTGCAGACATAGCGACCATTCCAGCGGCCATGCCACTCAACCCCATTGCGGCTGCCAACGCCCCCGTCGCCGCCATGCCTTCGCGATCACCCTGGCGGAAGAAAACCTCAGCCGTAATGTTTTCTACACTCAAATTGCGAATGGTCCCACTGATAACTTGAGTATTTGATTGCTGGCTTCGCATGTTGTCTTCTCAAACCTAGGACTTTCGTACGGTCACCTGACTTACCGCATTAGAAAAAGCATTATATTGCTCTTTCGAATTTTTATCAGGCTGATGAAATTGACCAGTTCCAGCACCCCCGTAAGCGAGATCTACCGCACCGCGTTGCGACTGCTCTCCGCTGCCCCCGCAGCGCTCCAGCATCAGCACACGCCCTTGGTAGCGTTCCACGTCATGCAGTGCGTATATCATCGGGCTGCCTTCGGTCAGCCGCTTCGCAGCGGTAGCTGCTCTAATCGTTGCAGCCAATGGATGCAACCTTCAGCAAAGACAAACTCTCGACACCCAAATTATCAGTAGCGGAAGTAACTATCGCCCATCGCTGGGGGGTCACTAGGCTTGCGTTTAGCCTTCGTAATTTTCCTCAAATTTATATTTCTTACATTTTTCCAGCCTAATGCTGTGAATATTTTTTCAACCATTTTAGTAAAAATTTTAAATCGACGACCTATTCTATAGCCAAGCCATGAATACAATACAACTCCTGCCAATATTCCCAGTCCAATCAATTTTACGAAATCTTTAACAGACCATCCGTAAATAGAGTAAGATCCAATTAATGCAAGGATGCATAAAACGGCTGTCATCACACCGCCTATTGTCGATGATATTTTTACAACCCCTTTCCAGTGTGCTAAATTTCCAGCGGATACGTGAGGATAGAGTACGATTATCTGTTCTTTTGGATCCAAAACCGCAAAGCCAATAAACTTATCCCCCAATGGCTCAACGACTACTTGAACCTGATCTCCTTCCTTGAAAGGCCAGTTCCATAGCAGTGCTTCCACGAGCTTCCCGTCCAGATCAAAATTCACTTTTGTCACCGGCTCTCGGGTTTCTTCTGCGGATATAGCGACCATTCCGGCCGCCATGCCACTCAACCCCATTGCGGCTGCCAACGCACCCGTCGCCGCCATGCCTTCGCGATCACCCTGGCGGAAGAAAACCTCAGCCGTAATGTTTTCTACACTCACATTGCGAATGGTCCCGCTGATAACTTTAGTATTTGATTGCTGGCTTAGCATGTTATATTCTCAAACCTAAGATTTTCGTACGGTCACCTGACTTACTGCATTAGAAAAAGCATTATCTTGCTCTTTCGAATTTTTATCAGGTTGATGAAATTGACCAGTTCCAGCACCCCCGTAAGCGAGGTCTACCGCGCCGCGTTGCGACTGCTCTCCGCTGCCCCCGCAGCGCTCCAGCATCAGCACACGCCCTTGGTAGCGTTCCACGTCATGCAGTGCGTATATCATCGGGCTGCCTTCGGTCAGCCGCTTCGCAGCGGTAGCTGCTCTAATCGTTGCAGCCAGTGGATGCACGCCTCAGCAGAGACAAACACTCGACACCCAAATTATCAGTAGCGGAAGTAACTATCACCCATCGCTGGGGGATCACTGGGCTTGCGTTTGGACTTCGTTATCTTCCTTAAATTTATATTATTTACATTTTTCCATCCTAATGTCATAAATATTTTATCAGCCATCTTTGTGAATAAAATGAATCTTCGGCCTATCCTGTATCCAAGCCATGAATACAATACAATTCCAGCTGAAAAACCCATCCCGATTACTTTAAAAAAAACTTTTACAGATCCTTCAGCTATTGAAAAATCAGCCATAAAAATAAGGGAAAGTAAAATTATGGTTGTAACAGCACACGACATTGCCGATATCTTTATGACACCTTTCCAATGCGCTATAGTTCCTGCAGACACATGAGGATAAAGCACAATTATCTTTTCTTTAGGGTCCAGCACCGCGAAGCCAATAAATGTATCGGCCAAACGCTCAGCGACTACCTGAACCTGATCCCCTTCCTTGAACGGCCAATTCCATAGCAGTGCTTCCACTGTCTTTCCATCAAGATCAAAACCCACTTTTGTTACTGGTTCCCGGGTTTCTTCTGCGGACATAGCGACCATTCCAGCAGCCATGCCACTCAACCCCATTGCGGCTGCCAATGCACCCGTCGCCGCCATGCCTTCACGATCACCTTGGCGAAAGAAAACCTCAGCCGTAATGTTTTCTACACTCAAATTACGAATGGTCCCGCTGATAACTTGAGTATTTGATTGCTGGCTTAGCATGTTATCTTCTCAAACCTAGGACTTTCGTACGGTCACCTGACTTACTGAATTAGAAAAAGCATGATCTTGCTCTTTCGAATTTTTATCAGGCTGATGAAATTGACCAGTTCCAGCACCCCCTTAAGCGAGATCTACCGCACCGCGTTGCGACTGCTATCCGCTGCACCCGCAGCGCTCCAGCATTAGCACACGCCCTTGGTAGCGTTCCACGTCATGCAGTGTGTACATCATCGGGCTGCCTTCGGTCAGCCACTGCGCAGCGGTAGCTGCTCTAATCGTTGTAGCCAATGGATGCACGCCTCAGCAGAGACAAACTCTCGACACCCAAATTATCAGTAGCGGAAATAGCTATCACCCATCGCTGGAGGGTCGCTGGGCTTGCGTTTGGACTTCGTTATTTTTCTTAAATTTATATTGCTTACATTCTTCCAACCTAATGCTGTAAATATTTTTTCGGACATATTTGTAAAAACAATAAATCGACGACCCATCCTATATCCTAACCAAGAAAAAAAAATAATTCCCGATATAACTCCAATCCCTATAACTTTAAATATTCCACTTATAGAAATCCCCCCCACGGAAAAACTTCCCATCAAAGCAAGACAGCAAGCAATAAATGTTATCGCCGCACCAATTATTAGTGATATTTTAATCACGTTTTTCCAGTGTGCTAGATTCCCCGCAGACAAGTGAGGATAAAGCACAATTATCTTTTCTTTCGGATCCAGAACCGCGAAGCCGATGAATATATCAGCCGAACGCTCAGCGACTACCTGAACCTGATCCCCTTCCTTGAAAGGCCAATTCCATAGCAGCGCTTCCACGGCTTTTCCATCAAGATCAAAACTTACTTTTGTTACTGGCTCTCGGGTTTCCTCTGCAGACATAGCGACCATTCCAGCGGCCATGCCACTCAACCCCATTGCGGCTGCCAACGCCCCCGTCGCCGCCATGCCTTCGCGATCACCCTGGCGGAAGAAAACCTCAGCCGTAATGTTTTCTACACTCAAATTGCGAATGGTCCCACTGATAACTTGAGTATTTGATTGCTGGCTTCGCATGTTGTCTTCTCAAACCTAGGACTTTCGTACGGTCACCTGACTTACTGCGCTAGAAAAAGCCTCATCTTGTTCTCTTAATTCTTTATAATGTGAAGCACTGGCGCCAAATCCAAACCACCCACCTTCATCGATCTTTGCAAAGTAATTCTTCTCGCACCACGTTTGCAATGCATCTGGGCCAATTATCCAAACTAATCCCTGTATTGCTGTAACTGCCAACGTAATCTCCCAACCACCTAGTCGCACTACTATCATGCCTATCTGCTTCATCGCTGCTGAAGCTAATATTTGCTCTCCTTCCTTGGCCGCTGCTGCTCGGATGCCTGCCCTTAGTCCGTCCAAGAAAATTACTACTCCCTTTCTACCTATAGCTTTTTGTAACACAGGCGCGGAATAGGCGAGTGCGGTAAGGAACTGGGATCCTCCAATCGCAAGATTTGCAAGGATTTTAAAGAAAAACAGCCCAGCTAAGGAAAGGTTATTTTTCTTATTATTCATAGAAAAATCTTCAATGTCATAATAAAGAAAAATAAATGTAGAGAAACCACCCAGCCATCCACCAACGGCTTTCATTTTCCCTACGCTACGACTGGCATCTCCGAAAAAATCCTTGCTAATCGTCTCGGCCACACTGGCATACACTTGCACCATGGCCGCCCCAGACGCCACCAGAAGTCCGTAGTCCTTCGCCTGCTTATCCGACTTGGAAAGCAGGTTGATGAAATTGACCAGTTCCAGCACCCCCGTCAGCGAGGTCAGCCGCGCCGCGTTGCGGCTGCTCTCCGCCACCGCCTTCCAGCGCTCCAACATCAGCGCACGCCCTTGATAGCGCTCCACGTTATGCAGCGGGATATCATCGGACTGCCTTTGGTCAGCCGCTGCGCAGCGGTAGCTGATCTAATCGTTGCAGCCAATGGATGCAACCTTCAGCAAAGACAAACTCTCGACACTCAAATTATCAGTAGCGGAAGTAGCTATCACCCATCGCTGGAGGGTCAGTTTCCTTCTTCTTAGCCTTGGTAATTTTACGGAGATCTATATTAGTTACATCTTTCCATCCCAAAGCAGTGAATATACGGCCCGCCATTTTTACGAACGGAGTAAATCTATTACCAATCCTGTAACCAATAGTTCCAAAAATTAGCAATGAGCCAATAACAACCCCTCCAATCATGTAAAACAAAATTCTTATATCAGTTTTCTCCGACGAAAAATAGAGGTATAAAAAAATAGCCGATCCCAATAAGCTAAATCCTACTGTCATAAGCATAATTATTTTAATAACTCGACTCCAGTGCGCATTTCGCCCAGCTGTGACATGCGGATAAAGCACAACAACCCTTACGCCTGGATCAATTACTGCAAAACCAATATAGTCATCACCAAAAGGTTCAACTACTACTTGAACAAAGTCCCCTTCTTTAAAAGGCCAACTCCAGAGAAGTGCATTAATCCGCTTGCCGTCCAACTCAAAACTAGCCCTACAAATTGGTTCTTTTGTCTCTTCAATTGACGCAGACGCCATCCCTGCTGCGATTCCACTTAATCCCATAGCAGCAGCCAATGTACCCGTTGTCGCCATACCCTCTCGATCAGCCGGCTGAAAAAAAATATCTGCCATGGTATTATCTATTTTTAAATTATGAACAATACCACTTATGACTTCAATATTATTAGAGATATTTTCCATCATTTACTAGCCTTTGTTAGAACGACTTTGGGTAATGACCTTACCTAATGCTGTCGAAAATGCCTCATCTTGTTCTATTATTTTTTTATAATGAGGGGTGCTTGAGCCTAGACCTAGCCAACCACCTTCGCTAACTTTTCCGAAATAGTTACGCTCACACCATACCTCCAAAGCATTGGGGCTGATCACCCAAATCATTCCCTGGATGGCCGTGATGACTAAAGCGACCTCCCAGCCACCTAACCTAAGTACCCACGAACCAACCCGCATCATCGTTTTGGACGCCAACGCCTGCTCACCTTCTTTGAGAGCAGCCGCTTGTATACCTGACCTCAAGCTATCGAGAAAAATTACTATCCCCTTTCTTCCTATAACCCGTTGCAGCAGAGGCGACGAAAAAGCTAGAGCAGTCAAAAACTGCGCTGTCCCTACCAAGCCGCCCGCACCAAACTTAAAGAATGAAAGCAACGCCAAACCATAATTTCTTTTATCAAAATTATATTTAATATCCCCAAAATCATAATAAACCCCAACAAACGTACCAAAACCACCCAGCCACCCACCCACGGCCTTCATTCGGCCTACGCCGTGGCTGGCTGCCCCGAAGAAGTCCTTATTCACGGTCTCCGCGACACTGCTATAAACAGATACAAGTGCCGCACCAGACGCCACCAGAAGCCCTTAGTCCTTCGCCTGCTTATCCGAATTGGAAAGCAGGTTGATGAAATTGACCAGTTCCAGCCCACCCGTCAACGAGGTCAACCGCGCTGCGTTACGGCTGCTCTCCGCTGCCGCCTTCCAGCGCTCGAACATCAGCGTGCGCCCTTGGTAGCGCTCCACGTCACGCAGTGCGTACATCATCGGGCTGCCTTCGGTCAGCCACTGCGCAGCGGTAGCTGATTTAATCGTTGCGGCCAATGGATGCAACCTTCAGCAAAGACAAACTCTCCACACCCAAATTATCAGTAGCGGAAGTAGCTATCACCCATTGCAGGAGGGTCGCTGGGCTTGCGTTTTGACTTCGTTATCTTCCTCAAATTTATATTTCTTACATTTTTCCAACCTAATGCTAAAAATATTTTTTCGGCCATTTTTGTAAAAATTAAAAATCGACGGCCTATCCTATAGCCAAGCCAAGCATATAATAATATCCCGGCTCCCCCGACAAGGCCTAGAATTTTAATAATTCCTTTAACAGAACCTCCATTCACTGAAAAATCCCCTAACAATACTAAGCAGCAGAGAATAAAATTCATTATGCCACCTGTTATTGAAGCTATCTTAATTACAACTTTCCAGTGCGCAATATTTCCCGAAGAAACATGAGGATAGAGCACGATTATCCGCTCTTGGGGGTCCAACACCGCGAAGCCAATAAATTTATCCCCCAATGGCTCAACGACTACCTGAACCTGATCTCCTTCCTTGAACGGCCAGTTCCATAGCAGTGCTTCCACGAGCTTCCCGTCCAGATCAAAACTCACTTTTGTCACTGGCTCTCGGGTTTCCTCTGCGGACATAGAAACCATTCCAGCGGCCATGCCACTCAACCCCATTGCGGCTGCCAACGCACCCGTCGCCGCCATGCCTTCGCGATCACCCTGGCGGAAGAAAACCTCAGCCGTAATGTTTTCTACACTCAAATTGCGAATGGTCCCACTGATAACTTGAGTATTTGATTGGTGGCTTCGCATGTTGTCTTCTCAGTCCTAGGACTTTTGCATGGTCGCCTAACTTACTGCATTAGAAAAAGCATCATCTTGTTCTTTCAAATTTTTATCAGGCTGATCAAATCGACAAATTCCAGCACCCACGTCAGCGAGGTCAACCGCGCCGCGCCTCCTTACGCTTGCCCGCGTACTCCGCGTCGGAGAAGGTCAGCTGAGTTATCGAAAAATTCCGGTGGGACCGGTGCACTTTCCTATATCTGGCCCGGGTTATTAAGCCCTTTCCTAAACCAATACATATGATAATGGCCCGACACCTATTAGTTTACAAATTAAAAATTTTTAGTGGCCGACCCAATACTTCAACTCAACATTTAAAAATGATACTAATACCTAAAGCATCTATCCCCTATAAGATGGGAATCTTCCGGTTTGATTTTAATTTTGGTAATTTTCCGCAGGTTTATATCGCCAACATTTTTCCATCCAAGCGATAAAAATATTCTTTCAGCCATTTTAGTAAACTTAATGAAACGCCGACCAATACGGCATCCAATTAAAAAAAACAAGCACATTACTGCTATCATACACAATCCAACAAATGGTAAACTTTTCGATAATGGCTCATCACCAACTGCTGCTAGTGAAAGAAGGCCCATCGTTCCTCCAAAAATAGCCGCCGCCCCACCTACTACGGAAGATAGTTTTATCACGTTTTTCCAATGCGCTTTACTCCCCGCGGAAACATGTGGATAGAGTGCTATAATTTTCTCTTTAGGGTTTAAAACAGCGAACCCAATATAATATCCTTCCGATGGTTCCGCTACTACCTGTACATCATCCCCTTCCTTGAAAGGAAAAGCCCACAACAAAGCCATAACCTTTATATCATTCAAATAGAAAGTAGCATTTGTTACGGGTTCTCTTATCTCCTCTGAGGACATTGTAGCCATCCCCGCAGCTATACCACTCAACCCCAGAGCAGCCGCAAGTGATCCAGCACCAGCCATTTTCGGTTGATCTGCACCACTGAATAAAAACTCTATTGTGGTTGTCTTTAGAACCAAGTCACGTATAGTTCCATTCAACAGCTTAAATTCAGCCTCATTATTTTTCATGCCAACTTCCGAGTTTTTATTAATTTAAAACAGTAACTTTACCGATGGCACCGGAAAATGCTTCGTCTTGTTCTTTTAATTTTTCATAGTGCGATTTACTTTCGCCGAAACCGAACCATTTTCCTTGACTAATTTTTCCAAAATAATTTCGTTCGCACCAGACCTCTAGCTCGTTAGGACTTATTATCCAAACAAAGCATTGAATTGTCGTAATTGCTAATGCTAGCTCCCATCCGCTGATTCGAATTATCCAGAGACCAGCTCGTTTCATGGCATCTGAGGCTAGCACCTGTTCTGCCTCACTAGCCACTGCTGCTTGCAGGCCATTTCTAAGTCCGTCAAGAAATATAACTAAACCATTTCTACCCAGTGTTTTTTGAACGAGTGGAGCAGAGTAGGCTAATGCAGTCAAGAATTGTGATAGCCCAACTACCCCCCCTGCAGTACCTTTAACAAAATATAGAACGGCCATTCCATAGTTGTGCTTATTTTTACTCATTGCAAAGCTTCCAAAATCGTAATAAGCACCTACGAACGTAGCAAATCCTCCCAGCCATCCACCCACGGCTTTCATTCGGCCTACGCTGCGGCTGGCGGTCCCGAAGAAGTCTTTATTGACAGTCTCAGCGACGCTGGTATAAACGGCCACCATCGCCGCGCCAGATGCTACCAATGAGCCATAATCACTTGCCTGTTTGTCTGCCTTGGAAAGCAGGTTGATGAAATTGACCAGTTCCAGCACCCCCGTCAACGAGGTCAACCGCGCCGCGTTGCGGCTGCTCTCCGCCACCGCCTTCCAGCGCTCCAACATCAGC
>Cebus_capucinus_imitator_PRJNA485217_SSR047__coassemble_1054_pt1 | contig 32424 bp, 25 predicted proteins | sample Cebus_capucinus_imitator_PRJNA485217_SSR047__metabat2_high_PE_004 | metagenome-assembled genome bin Cebus_capucinus_imitator_PRJNA485217_SSR047
TGCGCCGCACCAAGATACGTAGTTTGGCGCGTACGCTCTCGCGCACCTGCCAATCCACCGTGGTGCTGTTGCGCAGCTTCTCGGTGATCTCGACGGCGATCTTTTTCAAGGTGTCATCGCCCAACTGCCGCACGGCGCTTTCGTTGTTGGCCAGCGCATCGTAAAAGGCGATTTCGTCCGGATTCAGCCCCAGCGCCGCTTCACGCTTCAGCGCTGCCTGGAAGTCCTTGGCCATTTGGATCAGCTCCTCGATGACCTGCGCCGTCTCCACCGCACGGTTATGGTATTTGCGTAGGGTTTCCAGCAACCGGTCGCCGTACTTCTTCTCCTGCACCACATTATTGCGCGCCCGCGCCTTGACCTCGTCGCGTAGCAGCTTTTCCAGCAGCTCCACTGCCAGATTGCGGCTCTTCATCTGCCGCACGTCTTCCAGGAACTCATCCGACAAAAGACCGATATTGGGCTTTTCCAGGCCCGCCAAGGCGAAGATATCCGCCACCCCGTCCGCCACGATGGCGTTATCCAGGATCTGCTTGAGTGCGCTGTTCTTGTCCGCGTCGGAGCGCTTTCGATCCACCGTGGTGAACTTGACGATGGCGGCCTTGACGGCGGCGAAGAAGGCAATCTCCGTGCGCAGCGCCACAGCTTCATCCAGCGTGCTGCACAGGGAAAACGCCTTGCTCACGGCCAGCATGGCATCGAGAAAGCGCTGCTTGCCGTCCTTCAACCCCAGCATATGGTTGGCCACCGGCACCAATAGCTTCATCGCATCGGTCTCGAACCCGCTGTAATCGAAGCCATGCATCAGCCCACGCACGACGTCGAGTTTTTCCAGCAGCACAGCCAAAGCCTCGGCCGCATTGTGCGCCGGGTCGCCCTTGCCGTTGGATTCGGTGTAGGTCTTGAGCGCCGCCTTCAGTTCGTTGGCGATACCGATGTAATCCACCACCAGCCCGCCGGGCTTGTTGTGGAACACCCGGTTGACGCGAGCGATGGCCTGCATCAGGTTGTGGCCCTTCATGGGCTTGTCCACGTACATGGTGTGGCAACAGGGCGCGTCGAAGCCGGTCAGCCACATGTCGCGCACGATCACCAGCTGCAACGGGTCCGCCGGGTCCTTGAAGCGCTTTTCCAGGCGTTTCTTCAGCTGCTGGCTGTACAGGTGCGGCTGCAGCAAGGGCTTGTCCGCTGCCGAGCCGGTCATCACCACCTTGATCGCGCCCTTTTCCGGATCGGCGTCATGCCAATCCGGGCGCAAGGCAACGAGAGCGTTGTACAGCTCGGCGCAGATGTCGCGGCTCATGCAGACGATCATCGCCTTGCCTTCCAGCGTAGCGGTGCGTGTCTCGAAGTGCTGCACTAGGTCGGCCGCCACCTGTTGTAGACGCGGCTGTGCACCTACCAGCTTGGTCAATGCAGCCCAGTCGCTTTTGGTCTTCTCGCGGGCGGTGAGGTCTTCCTCATCCTCGATGACCTCATCCACCTGGGCATTGAGCGCGTCGATCTCAGCCTGATTCACATCCAACTTGGCCAAGCGGCTTTCATAGAAGATCGGCACCGTGGCACCATCGTCCACTGCGTCCTGAATGTCGTAAATGCTGACGTAATCGCCGAACACCGCCCGTGTGTCTTTGTCTTCCAGCGCGATGGGGGTGCCGGTGAAACCAATGAAAGTAGCGTTGGCCAGCGCGTCACGCATGTGCTTGGCGTAGCCGAACACATACTTGCCGGTCTTGGTGTCCAGTCGCCCTTTCATGCCGTACTGGCTGCGGTGCGCCTCGTCGGAAATCACCACGATATTGCTGCGATCCGACAGCAGCGGGTGCCTTTGCTCATCGTCCAGCAGCGCGAACTTCTGCACCGTGGTGAAGATGATGCCGCCCGCCTCACGCGAGGCCAGTATCTCGCGCAGTTCTTCGCGGCTACCGGCCTGCATGGGCGTCTGTCGGAGCAGGTCTTCGGCGGCGCAGAAGGTGCCGTACAACTGCCCGTCCAGATCGTTACGGTCGGTCACCACCACCAATGTGGGGTTCTTCATCTCCGGCTGCTGCAACAGCTTGCCCGCATAGCAGGCCATGGTGATGCTCTTGCCCGAGCCTTGCGTATGCCACACCACCCCCGCCTTGCGGCTGCCGGGCTGCACCTCCTTGCCATAGGTGGCACGCGGCTCCTGCACTTCCAACAAACCCTTGTTCGGACTGCGGGCGGCGATCACCGTCGCCTTCACCGCCTCGCGCACCGCATGGAATTGGTGGTAGCCGGCGATCTTCTTGATGATCTGGTCGGCATCCTGCTCGAACAGCACGAAGTGCCGCACATAGTCCAGAAACAGCGCCGGCTCGAAGAAACCGCGCACCAGTGTTTCCAACTCGAACTCCAGCAGCGGCCGGTCGTCCTCATTGGCGATCGCCCGCCAGGGTTGCATGCGTTCCTGATTGGCCGTGAGCGAGCCCAACCGCGCCGTGAAGCCATCGCTGATCACCACCGCTACATTGGTGTTGAACAGGTCGCTGATTTCTTCCTTGTAGGTCTGGATCTGGTTGAAGGCATCCCAGATGTCGGTCTGCTCGTTAGCGGGGTTCTTCAGCTCGATCACCGCCAGCGGCAGGCCGTTGACGAAGGCCACCAAGTCCGGTCGGCGCGGTTGCTTGGTGCCAGTCACGGTGAACTGGCTAACCAGCAAGAAATCATTGTTGCGAGGATTGGCAAAGTCGATCAGGTTGACCAGATCACTGCGCTTCTCGTCGCCTACGGAGAATTCGACGGGGATGCCGGATAGCATCAAACGATGCACACGGCGGTTGCGGGCGATCAGCAGGGGTTCGCTGACCGTCAGAAGCGCGTGTTCCGCCTGCTCAAGCGCCACAGCGGGGATGTGCGGATTGATGCGTGTGAGCGAAACCAACAAGTGTTCGCGCAATATGGTCTGACGATAGTCGGAGCGCGCAGGTTGGTCTCCATCGGGTGCAATGTCTGGACCCTGTGCGTACGTCCAACCGAGGCTCCCGAACCATTCAATGCAGAGGTCCTCGAGTTGTTGTTCGGTAATCATCTCCCCTCCGCCTCCTGCTGCTTCACCGCATCCATGATTTGTTCGACCACTTCATCGCGTAGTTGCGATGGATAGCCGTTCTTTCGCAACGTGACTCGGATAACGTTACGCATTCGAGCCTGAGCGTCTTCGCGTTTGTCCCAATCCACAACTTGATGTTTGGAAATATCGCGTGACAGCTCGCTGGCAATCAAGGCAATACGTCCTGGTTCCACTTGCTGCGCGTCAGGACGATTACGCAAGATGGCATCAATGCTGAAAGACGTTTGCTCCGAATCAATGATGGGAGCCTGTACAACGCCCACAGATGGAACAGAAAGCATTTGAACAACTTGATTAGAGATCAAGCGCTCGCGCTCTGCAGCTCGCGCAAGACTGGCTTCCTCTTCCGCTTCGGCGGTTGTGATATTGCAATAATCGGATGCCCCGATCAGATCAGGAAAGAGACTGGCATGGTGCACGTTCATCCGCCTAAGATGGCGCAAGCAAGCATCGCGCCCTTCATTACGGACATAAATCTTGCAGATGTATCGCGCTAATAGATCAGGCTGATCTTCTTCCGATGCGGAGCGTAACTCCTCATCTTCAAAAGCCTCGTCGTCAGCCAAGACGTTCGCCAGCTTGTTTTCTATCGTGGCGTCATAAGGAGAGAAAGTGAACAGTCCAGCCTGATTAACCAACCTCCCGTAGCTGTCCTTGCGCGGCTCCCAAAGCCGAATGCCAGTCTCATCCTGGTGCCCCAGAATAAAACTCTTATTGAGAACGTAAACGACACGATAAGGATCTTCTTCTTCATCCTTGCTGTCAGCCTTAGCAAAGGCAAAAAACAAGGCGACATACGGAGAATAAGTCCAGTCAAGTAAAGGCGTCATCAATCCATGATGCTGACCAATGGACCAAAGCTCGTCATCTTCATCCAAGAGACTATTATCACTAAGTCGACCTCGGATCGCCAGCTTGAATCGCTCAAGCTGAGTCGCTGCCAAATTCTCCGTGACAATCCCATCGTCGGATAGCCGCCCCAAAGTCGGCATCAGACTCCAGTCGGAGCGTCGTTGGCCACGAAAAATAAGTTGTGTTGCAGGGCGATTGAAAAATGGGCTTTCCAATAGCTCATTATAATCCCGCCATGATTCCAATCGAGTTACTGGAATTCGGCCACTGCGTTCGTCGGCCATGACTTCAAAGCACTTTTCTCCATCCTTCCAAACTGGAATTTTCTCAAAGTAGCCTATGCTCTGCTTCTCAGGAAAGCTGCTCTCTTGCTGAGTCATTGACTTTCCTCATCATTGAGATCAGAAGGAACAGTCAATTCACCAGAAAGGAGCCTGGGCAGAAGTGCATCGCGGAGTTCTGTTAGCTGGGAAGATTCTTTAACTTTCGCAACGAGCTGCTCAAACAACGGGGTCACAGCTTCAACAAATATACCCATCAAATCCGATCCGGGATAGATCACCGGCATGGGGCGAAATGCTTTTTTGCTGATTTCCATGAAAGTGGAACCATTTGCTTGGCCTTTGATTTCTTCCATATTCTGTTGGCACCACAAGAGCAAATACAAAGGCGGTAATTTTCCGCCAGGCAGCATCGCAATGTATCCTTGATTGATCGCAACCGGTATTTGCGTGATTGCCAAGTACCCGATGGGAGCGCGCGAAGACATCAGCAGCGTTCCTTTGGAAAGCAGTCCGGAACCGATGCGCGACAAGCCTGCGCTGCTGATTCTTCTTTCCGTCGCTAAAAGAACTGGAGATTGCGCCCCAGACAAGTCTTTGGGAGAGGTCCAGAAGTGCTCTGGTGGGTTCCAGTAGGACTCATTTTTGGTATCTGGTGTGGCACCACCGGCGATTTCCACCATTTCACCGATCGTCGAGGCCCCCCACCGTTTCGGAATCTCCTCCGACTCTGACTCTTCCATTGCATCAGGAAACAGCGCGGCGGTGGCGGCGAGTTCGTCGCGGTGCTCACGGGGCATCTGGTCGAGTTCGGCGTCGGTCTTGCCGCTGATGGCGCGCATGGCGGCGCGCAGCGGGTCTTGGCCTTGTTCAATGGCGGCGATCTTGGCCTTGACCGGATCGAAATCGACAAACCAGGATTTGAAGATGGCTTGCGCCATGGCTTCGAGGGTTTGGTTGATATGGCAATTAAGGTCTATTTTAGAATCAAGAGCATCTAGCACTCTAGCGATTGCTTTTTGTACCGGCAGCGCAGGAATTCTCACCTTTGCTGTATGAAGATGATTTCTATTAACTCCCGGAACGGCCCCCTTATCTGAGTAAGCCTGAAAATCCAGCACTCGTAGGAAATAGCTTATAAAGCGGGGATCATTTCCTTTAAAGTCCCTAACATAAAGCGTCGTGTTTAGCGGCCAAAAATCGCCATCTATAAAAAATACCTCACCTATGGTCCCATATCGCCCCGTCACAACTCCAGGACCTTTGACCATGGCTTCTGAATGGAAATCTGATATACCAGATGATGAGACTATAGGAATCATTCCTATAGATCGCTTTCCTTTTGGAAGGTCATAACCACGCTTTAACTCAATCACATCTCCCAAACTGAGCTCTTTCCAACTGACGTTAGATTGCATAGCCCAATCTCGCCAGATCCTGTCGGATTTCTTCCTCCAACTTCGCACTCTCAACAAACTGCTCCGCCAAATGAGCCGTCAGCCGCTGCATCTTGTCAGCAAACGGCTCGCCATCGTCTTCCTGCTCTGCCGCGCCCACATAGCGCCCTGGCGTCAGCACATGCTCATGCTTGCGGATGTCGCCCAGCTCGGCGGAATGACAGAAACCAGGTACATTTTCGTAACCTTCGCCCTGCTGCCAGGCATGCAATGTACTGGCGATTTTCTGGATGTCGTCCAGGGTAAAGTCGCGCAGCACGCGGTCTTTCATGTAGCCCATCTGGCGGGCATCTATGAACAGGAATTCACCGCGCCGGTCGCGCTTTTTCTTGTCCAGCGCAAAGCCATTGCGCTTGTCTTTGGTCAAGAACCAGATGCAGGCCGGAATCTGGGTATTGGTAAATAGTTGGCCCGGCAGCGCGACCATGCACTCGACGTAGTCGTCCTCGACCAGCCGCTTGCGGATTTCGCCTTCGTTGTTGGTGTTGGAGCTCATCGAGCCGTTGGCCAGCAGCAGGGCCATACTGCCGGTCGGCGCAAGGTGCCAGAGCATGTGCTGCAACCAGGCGAAGTTGGCGTTGCCCTGCGGCGGCGTGCCGGCAATCCAGCGCGGATCGTTGGCCAGCTTTTCGTTCCACCATTCCTTCATGTTGAAGGGCGGGTTGGCCATGACGAAATCGGCACGCAGGTCCGGGTGCAGGTCGTTGAGCAGGGTGTCGGCTGGGCCGTTGCCGAAGTTGAAGTCGATGCCGCGAATGGCCATGTTCATCGCGGCCAGCCGCCAGGTGGTGGGGTTACTCTCCTGCCCGTAGACGCTGATCTGTCCACTCTTGCCATAGGCGGCCTTGCCGCCGTGCTGTGCGATGAACTCCTCGCTCTGCACGAAGAAACCGCCGGAACCCATGGCCGGGTCGTAGACGCGCCCCTTGAAGGGCTGGAGCATTTCCACGATCAGGGTGACGATGCTCTTGGGCGTGTAGTACTGGCCGCCCTTCTTGCCTTCGGCCAGAGCGAACTGGCCGAGGAAGTATTCATAGACGTGGCCTAGGATGTCCTTGGACTTCAGGTCCAGCGGCTGACCCTTGTATTGCTTTGCGCTGAAGTCAGTATTCGAAAAGTGGCTGATCAGTCCGGCCAACTTGCTGGAGTCGAGCTGTACGCGGGCGAAGTCCTTGTTAAGCACGTTTTTCAGCCGGGCGTTCTCGCGCTCGATGGCTTCCATCGCGTTGTCGATCAGCCAGCCGACCGAGCGCATTTCCTCCGGCCCCTCTTTGCCCGGCTTGTTCCAGGGCAGCGCCGCCTTGGGCGGCAGTTGCGCGCAGTCCCGCAAAGTCTGCCAGCGGGCTTCAACGGGCACCCAGAACACGTTTTTCTCGGTGTAGTAGTCGCGCACTTCAAGCTCGGCGACGATGTTGTCTTCGTATTCGAGCGTGCCCGCTCCGCCGTAGTGGTCCGGGTCCATGTAGTAATCATGGGATGGAGCGGTGAACTGCTCGCGCAGTTCACGCTGCCGCTCTTCGAAGGCATCGGACACGTACTTGAGGAAGATCAGCCCGAGCACGACGTGCTTGTACACGGCGGCGTCGAGGTTGGAACGCAACTTGTCGGCGGCGGTCCAAAGCTTCTTTTCCAGGTCGTTGAAGAACTGTTGTTCGATCGGTCTCATGTCATTGCCCTGTATGGCGTCATGCTTTTTTTCCTTGCGGGCCTCGTTGGCTTGCCGCTTGATGGCAGCTGATGGTTCGGTGACGGGTTTTGGCAAGGATGAAATGTTTTCGGCCAAGGCGACTGAGCCGCCGCGCCCGCGTCCAGAGCGGATGCGCCCAGCAGCGATTAGTTGTTGCTTGACGTGTTGGTAGATGCTGTCCGGCCAGCCCAGTGCTTCGAGCAAGCGCTGATTGCCCGCGCTACCGCCGAGAGACGCCAAGGTGCCGATGAAGTGTTCGATCTTTTGTTCTGTGGAAGTCACTTGTGAGTCCTGGGACATCAAGCAGGCCAGTACAACCGCTTGAGCGGTACGATTCGCTTGGTTTCGGCATCGGTGGCGTCGTAGTGCTCTATGAGCGCACGCACCACATGGTCCAACGTCCACATCGCCAGCGGAATGGAGGCTCGGTCGGCCTCGTACTGGGCATCCTTGGTGAAGCCGCCCGTGCTGACATACAGCCCGCGATCGTCCTTGTGCCGACCGCCGAGGAAGCTGCGGATCTCCTGGCTGCTCATCTGTCCTTTGCGGTGCTTGACCTCCACGACGATGCGCGGGTGTTCAAAGCCGAAGCCATCCGGCGAGGCGACGATGTCCTTGCCCCGATCCGAGCCGGGCGGCGACACCTGGGTCTTGTAGCCCATGGCGCGCAGGATCCCGGCAACCAGTTGCTGCATGTCGTCCCAATCGAGTTCGTTGACCCGGTCCTTGATGCGTTCCAGTGCCTGGGACTCGATGTCAGCCAGTGGATCGGCGATGACGTCCTCGGCCTCATCTTCCACAACCGGCAACGGGGTTCCCTTCAGCGCCGCCAGCACTTCAGCTGCCGCGCTGGAGGGGACCTCGAATAGCGTCAGGGTCGAACCCAGACTGTTCTTGGTGCTGGTGCTCAAACTGTCGCGTAACAGTTGCTGCGTTTGCCACTGCACCTGTCGTGATATCGGCATCCCATGCTCGGCCCACTCCGGGTGGTGCTCTGCCGGACCGATGATCTTGCCGATCGAGTACAGGCGATTAGCTGGGGAGTAGGTGATGACCCAATCACCATGCTGGATGTCGTTGACGAAACGCCAGACCTGGGAAGCACCCGACACCACGGTGCCTGGTTTTGCCTGCGGCTCGGCGGACTGGTACAGGGCGATTAGCTGCTTGCGCCCGACACCGGGTTTGGCATGGGCCGCCAATTGAGTCCAGCCCACGGCAGCCACGCCGCGTTCTCGAAATGCGTCATACAAGCTGCCGCCTTCGCCGCGCACCATCCACATCCGTGCCATCGCATTCCCTCTCGTATTCTTCATAGCCATCAATCCAGCACGATCAGAAATTCGCATCAACCGATGCGATCGACTCAACATCTCGAAGACGCGCTGCAATGACACCGTGTCATTGTCCGCCATCAAGCACTGGATGCGCGACACACGCGGTTTGCGAACCACAACGCATGCCGATGACTAAGCAGTTTCCAAGCGCACATGTGCACATTGGTCGCCACGCCCTGCCCCCACCTCACTTGCCAATACAAAAACTCGAAAAAATCTTACCCAGCAGCTCATCGGCGCTGATCCGCCCGGTGATCTGCCCGAGCGCCTCATGGGCCAGGCGCAGTTCCTCGGCGGCCAGTTCCAGATGTTCGTGATCGAGTTCGGCGCGCGCGGCGGCCAGGTGGGTTGATGCGCGCGTGAGCGCCTCGACATGGCGTGCGCGTGCGCTGAACTCACCCTCCACGCTTTCACCGGCTTCGCCCTCGGCGAGCGCACGCAATCGCGCGTGCAGCGTGTCGAGCCCGTCGCCGGTGTTGGCCGACACCAGTACCGCGTCGTTCGCCATTGGGGAGGCTTGCGCCAGCAGGTCGCGCTTGTTGTGGATCCACACTACGCGCGGCACGCCAGCGATCGCCTCGGCGACCGCGGCGCGTCCAGCCTGCGGCTCGCGTGCGTCGATCACCACCAGGGCCAGGTCCGCGCGTTGCAGCTCATCACGCGCGCGGCGCATGCCCTCGCGCTCGATCGCATCACCGCCGTCGCGCAGTCCTGCGGTATCCACCAGGGTCAGTTCCAAACCGTCAAGCCGGATCGTCTCGTGCAGTGTGTCGCGAGTGGTTCCGGCGACGTCGGTGACGATCGCGCGTTCGCTACCGGCCAGCGCGTTGAGCAGTGAGCTCTTACCGGCATTGGGTGGCCCCACCAGCACCGCATGCAGGCCATCGCGTAGCTTGCGCCCGCGTTCGGCATCGCGCTGCAACTGCGTCAGTGCCTGCGCGGCGAGTGCCAGGCCCGCACGCACTTGCTCGCCGCCGAGCGTGTCGATCGGCTCGTCGGCAAAGTCAATCGCCGCCTCGACGTGAATGCGTAAGCCGGTCAGCTGCTCGGCGATCTGCTCGACCCGTTGCGAGAACACCCCGTCCAGCGAGCGCCGCGCGGCACGTGCGGCGCGCTCGTCGCTGGCGGCAATCAGATCGGCGATCGCCTCGGCCTGGATCAGGTCAAGCCGACCATTAAGGAAGGCGCGCTCGCTGAACTCACCGGGGCGCGCCTGCCGCGCACCCAGCTCGATACACCGCGCCAGCAGCCGCCGCAACACCACCGGACTGCCATGGCTCTGCAGTTCCAGCACATGCTCTCCGGTGAAGCTGCGCGGTGCCGCAAACCACAGTGCGATGCCGTCATCAAGGGTCTGCCCGTGCGCATCAACGAAGCGCGCATAGTGCGCCTGACGCGGCACCGGCGCGGCAATACCAAGTCCGGCGGCGATCGCCGGCACATCAGGCCCGGACACACGCAGCACGCCGATGCCACCGGTTCCGGCGGCGGTCGCGATAGCAACGATGGTGTCGTGGTCGGGCATGCGGCAAATCTCGCAAGGGGGTGCCATTTTAGAGGGGGCATCCGCCGCTATGGAGGCGAAAACACAAGACCCGCCGGGCGGCGGGTCTTGCTGGATCACTTGGCGACGTTGTCGTGGATGATCTTGCTCGGCGACTCGCCATGCTGGCGGATCATCCACCATTGAATCAGCAAGCCCAGGCCGCCGTTCACCACCCAGTACAGCGCCAAGCCGGACGGTACGAAGGCCATCATCACGCCAAACACCAGCGGCATGAATTGCATCATCTTGGCCTGCATCGGGTCCATGCCCGGGGTCGGGGTCAGCTTCTGCGTCATCCACATGATGGCGATGTTGATGAACGGCAGGATGAAGTACGGATCGCGCGCGGTCAGATCCTGAATCCAGCCCAGCCATGGCGCCTGGCGCAGCTCGACCGACTCGACCAGCACCCAGTACAGCGCGAAGAAGATCGGCATCTGAATCAGCACCGGCAGGCAGCCGCCCATCGGGTTGATCTTTTCCTTCTTGTACAGCTCCATCATCGCCTGGTTGAGCTTGGCGCGATCGTCACCGTAACGCTCTTTGAGCTGCTGCATGCGCGGCTGGAACTTGCGCATCTTTGCCGCCGACTTGTACTGGGCTGCCGCCAACGGATACAGCGCCATGCGCAGCAGTACCACCAACCCGACGATTGCCCAGCCCCAGTTGCCGATCAGCTTGTGCAGGTGGCTGAGTATCCAGAACAGGCCCTGGCCGATGATCGCCATCACCGAGAAGCGGCTGTAATCGACTACGCGGTCCAGCCCTTTGACATCCTCTTTGGCGATCGCCGCGACCAGCTTGGGACCAATCCACAGCCGCGCTTCGGTGCTGGCGCTCTGCCCCGGCGCCACGGTGAAGGCCGGGCCGCGTAGCTCGGCCACATCACGCGGGCCATCCTGCGCCAGCACATATAGCGAGGTCTGGTCCTTTTGCGGAATCCAGGCGGTAAAGAAGTGATGCTGTAGCAACGCGATCCAACCACCGGCGATCTGGCGGTTAAGACCGCCGTCGTCCGCGTAGTCCTTGAACGCACGGCGCTCATAGCCTTCCTGCGGGCTGTACCAGGTCGCACCGTTGAAGCTGAAAGAATCCGGGTTGGTCATGTTACGGGTGAGGATCGCCGGCACCCGGCTCAGCTTGCGGAACACATAGCCGGTCCACGGCGCGGTGCCCTTATTGATCACTTCATCTTTGATGCTCACCGCATAGCGGCCGCGCTCAAGGGTGAAGGTGCGGCGGATGCTGACACCATCGGGGCCATTCCAGACAAATGGAATGCTCAAGCGGTCTTGACCCTGGCCCAGCGTGAACTGCGTGGTACCGGCCTGCTCCAGGCGGAACCCGTCTACCCCGGGTACAGGAGAGTTGCCTTGGCTGGCCCAGCCACTGGTCGCGCTATAGGGATGCGCCGGCTCATCGGTCAGCAAATCGACCGGGGGCGCACCGGGGTCCTTGCTCTGCGGGAACTTCAGTAGCTCGGCGTCAATCACGCTGCGACCATTCAGCTTCAGGCGCAACACGTCAGTGCTGACCGTGACCACAGGGGCGGTCGTAGCAGCGGCCGCAGTCGGCTCGACGGTGGGGGCCGCGCCGGCATGCGGTACTGCCTGAGCGGCAGCGCCCGGCACGTCAGCATCGCGCGCGGCTGGCACAGCCTGGGTGGCAGTCGGCGGCGTGGCAGGTGCGGTCTTCTCCTTGTTCCACTCCATCCACAGCAGCGCTGCGACCATCAGCCAGGCAAAGATCAGGAATACACGGGTCTGGTTCATCAGGCAGCAACTCGGCTCAGTCGGAACGACGTTCCGGCTCGTTCGGTGAAGGGAAGACAGCGGTCCCGGTGGCCGGCGGCATTGTGCCGTCCGCAGCGGTCCCGGGCAATGCGCGGGCACGGCGCAGCAGTCGCAGTAAGGCCTGGCGGATCTGTTCGTTGCTGGCCTGGGCAGCGGCCTGACGCGCGACCACGACGTAATCGCCCCCTGCCAGCTCTGGCAGGAGGTGACGGACCGTATCGCGTAGCACGCGCTTGATACGATTGCGTCCGACTGCACGCGGATCGACTTTGCGTGATACGGCCATGCCCAACCGGGCTGGCGTGTCAGTCAGGCGCCAGTGCAGGCTCATCAGCGGATCAGAACAGCGGCGCGCCTGATCGAAAACGACCGTATATTCGGCGCGCGTACGAACCCGCGCAGAGCGAGGGAATCGCCTGCGCGGGTGGGATTCGATCACGGTTAGGATTGCCTGGGCCGCGTTCAGCGGCTGGGCAATCAAGCGCTCAGGCGCTTGCGGCCCTTGGCACGGCGACGAGCCAGGACCTTACGGCCGTCGGCAGTCTTCATACGGGCGCGGAAGCCGTGGTCGCGCTTGCGCTTGAGGTTGCTGGGTTGATAAGTGCGCTTGGTGGCCATTGGGGCCTCTGCATGAAGGGATACGAAAGGACCGGAAATTCTATAGAACCCCGCCCCTTGCAGTCAAGCCATTACTCAGTTTCTCCCTCCACATCCGATCTGCACGTTGTGGATGGCCCTGTGAATAAGTCTGGGAAAAACCGCCCCTCGGTGGTAATCTGGCGCATCCGCTTTTTGACTCCCGGGCGACCTGCACGGCGCACGTCTGCGCGCATCGCCCGGCCTTGGATGAATACACTTTGATGGATGCTTGGCACCGCTGCCTGGAACGTCTGGAAACCGAATTTCCCCCGGAAGACGTCCACACTTGGTTGAAACCGCTGCAGGCCGACGAACGCGCCGACAGCATTGTGCTTTACGCACCTAACGCCTTCATCGTCGAGCAGGTGCGCGAGCGCTACCTGGCCCGGATCCGCGAACTGCTAGCGCACTATGCGGGCAACGGTGAGGTCGGGCTGGCGGTTGGTTCGCGACCGAAGCCCCTCGAGCCCCCTGCGGTGCCGGCGAGCCTCGGCGTAGCGGCACCCAGCGCGGTCGCTGCGCCGGTCACCGTACCGTTCGTCAGCAACCTGGACCCGCACTACACCTTTACCAATTTCGTCGAAGGTCGCAGCAACCAGCTGGGTCTAGCCGCCGCGTTCCAGGCCGCACAAAAACCCGGCGACCGTGCGCACAACCCATTGTTGCTGTACGGCAGCACCGGACTGGGCAAGACCCATCTGATGTTTGCCGCCGGCAACGCGATGCGCCAGGTCAACCCGAACGCGCGGATCATGTATCTGCGTTCGGAGCAGTTCTTCAGCGCGATGATCCGCGCCTTGCAAGAAAAGAACATGGATCAGTTCAAGCGTCAGTTCCAACAGGTCGACGCGTTGCTGATTGACGACATCCAATTCTTCGCCGGCAAGGACCGCACCCAGGAAGAGTTCTTCCATACCTTCAACGCGCTGTTCGACGGGCGCCAGCAAATCATCCTGACCTGTGACCGCTACCCACGCGAGGTCGAGGGCCTGGAGCCACGGCTGAAATCGCGCCTCGCCTGGGGCCTATCGGTGGCGATTGATCCGCCGGACTTCGAAACCCGCGCGGCCATCGTGCTGGCCAAGGCGCGCGAGCGCGGTGCCGACATTCCCGACGACGTGGCGTTTTTGATCGCCAAAAAGATGCGCTCGAATGTGCGCGACCTGGAAGGCGCCCTCAATACGCTGGTGGCGAGAGCAAACTTCACCGGCCGTGCGATCACTGTCGAGTTTGCACAGGAGACGCTGCGCGACCTGCTCCGCGCCCAGCAGCAGGCGATTGGTATCCCCAACATCCAAAAGACCGTGGCCGACTACTACGGCCTGCAAATGAAGGATCTGCTCTCCAAGCGTCGCACTCGCTCGCTGGCGCGCCCGCGTCAGGTCGCGATGGCGCTGACCAAGGAGTTAACCGAGCACAGCTTGCCGGAGATCGGTGATGCCTTCGCTGGGCGCGACCACACCACCGTGTTGCACGCATGCCGCCAGATCAAGCATCTGATGGAGACGGACGGCAAGCTGCGTGAGGACTGGGACAAGCTGATCCGCAAGCTGAGCGAGTGATACCGGGCGCGCTCTCCGAGCTGTCGCGCACCTTTGGTACAAATCAGTGCATGATCGGCGGGCAAATCGGGGAGAATCTGTGGATAAACTTGCAGCTCAGAATCCCAGGAAAACTGTCCACAGCTTTTCCCGCGACTCCCGGCCAGTTAATCCATAGGGTTTCATGGGTTAATTATCCTTTAAAATCAAAAACTTAAGGTTGTTTTTCGCGAAATCCACCGCTACCAGCACCACCAAGCTTTTGATTTATTCCATATCTTTTAAAGCATAGGGGCACGGAACCACATGCGTTTCACACTGCAGCGCGAAGCCTTTCTCAAGCCGTTGGCTCAAGTCGTCAACGTGGTCGAACGCCGACAGACTCTGCCGGTGCTGGCAAATTTTCTCGTGCAGGTGCAGGACGGCCAGCTATCGCTGACGGGCACCGATCTGGAAGTGGAAATGATTTCGCGCACGGTCGTCGAGGATGCCCAGGATGGAGAGACCACCATCCCCGCGCGAAAGTTGTTCGACATCATCCGTGCCCTGCCCGACGGCAGTCGCATCACTGTGAGCCAAACCGGCGACAAAGTTACCGTGCAGGCGGGACGCTCTCGCTTCACCCTAGCGACACTTTCAGCCAACGATTTTCCTTCAGTCGATGAAGTGGAAGCGACCGAGCGTGTCGCGGTACCCGAGGCTGCGCTCAAGGAACTGATCGAGCGAACCGCCTTCGCGATGGCACAGCAGGATGTGCGCTATTACCTCAATGGGCTGCTATTTGATTTGCGTGACGCCACACTCCGGTGTGTGGCAACCGATGGTCATCGCCTAGCGTTGTGTGAGACCGCGTTGGAAGATGGTGCGAGCACGAAACGGCAGATTATCGTGCCGCGCAAGGGCGTGACCGAACTTCAGCGACTACTCGAAGGGGGAGATCGCACCCTCGAGCTGGAGGTGGGCCGCAGTCATGTGCGCGTCAAACGTGATGATGTGACGTTTACCTCGAAACTGATTGACGGCCGTTTTCCTGATTACGAAGCGGTGGTGCCCATTGGCGCCGATCGCGAGGTCAAGATTGACCGTGAGACGTTGCGCGCGGCGTTGCAGCGTGCAGCAATCCTATCGAACGAAAAATATCGCGGCGTCCGGGTCGAAGTCTCGCCCGGGCAGTTGAAGATCAGCGCACACAATCCCGAGCAGGAAGAAGCACAGGAAGAGGTCGAGGCCGACACCCAAGTGAGTGATCTGGCGATCGGCTTCAATGTGAATTACTTGCTCGATGCACTTTCAGCGTTACGCGACGAATTTGTGGTGATCCAGTTGCGGGATGCCAATTCTTCTGCGCTGGTTCGGGAGTCTAGTAGCGAGAAATCACGTCACGTGGTGATGCCGTTGCGCCTTTGACGTGCCCGCAGCGTTCCACGTGGAACATACCAAACAGCGCCCGGTAAAACCGGGCGTTTTTTTTGGGGTTTCTGCTCGTTACCGGCGTGCGTATCTCCCCACATGTTCCGACGTTGCTCACTAGGCTCATTAAGCTTCAAACGCTTTTATATATAGGATGTCTGTTGTGGTGGTGGCGCCAGATTTCGTGGAATAGTGGGTTATGTGACTGATAAACAAAGAAATTTAGGTGTCGAAACCCGGTCTATTTCTGACCTTGAACCTGGGGGAAAGGTGTGGGTAAGTCGGCTTCGGGCGATTTTCCATCTCGCTTTCCCAGATTTATCCCCAGGTTGTCCCTAGCTCTGTTATCTGCGTCCTGATCATCCCGCGCATACGCGTTGTATTGCTTCCCGTATGCTGTACGGCCGCCACGGGCTACCCGGTGGCCTGTACTCAGCGTGTCATCCAATCCTGCATGCGTATCGATCGCCTCGTCCTTCACCACATGCGTCGTTTTGAGGCGGCCGAATGGTCGCCGAGTCCCAGGATCAACGTGATTACCGGGGACAACGGCGCAGGCAAAACCACATTGCTTGAGGCACTGCATTTGATGGCCTATGGCCGTAGCTTTCGTGGTCGCGTGCGCGATGGGCTGATTCGTCAGGGGGCTGCGGCTTTGGATGTTTATGTCGAATGGCATGAAACGCTCCCGAGCACCTCGACGCCGCTGCGACGACGGGTTGGCTTACGTCACAGTGGACAGGAGTGGAAAGGCCGACTGGACGGACAGGATGTGAGCCAGATGAGCAGTCTGTGTGCTGCTCTGGCGGTGGTGACCTTTGAGCCCGGAAGCCATGCGTTGATTAGTGGGGGGGGCGAAACCCGCCGAAGGTTTCTCGATTGGGGATTGTTCCACGTGGAACCTGACTTTTTGCCACTTTGGCGACGCTACACGCGTGCGCTTAAGCAGCGTAATGCGCTACTGAAGCAGGGAAGTGTCTCGCACGCAGCGCTCGACGCCTGGGACTATGAGCTGTCCGATGCTGGTGAGGCGATTACTTCGCGCCGTTCCGCTTACTTAGATCGCCTTCACACGTATCTGCTGGCGTTGGCACAGCGTTTCGCGCCGGATCTCGCGCTCACCGGTCTGGCGTTCTCTCCTGGGTGGCGACGTCACGAGGTCCCACTGTCCGACGCACTCTTGTTAGCTCGCGATCGCGATCGCCAATATGGCTATACCTCGGTGGGTCCGCATCGCGCTGATTGGCATACTGAGTACGCGGCGATCCCCGGACGAGAGGCGCTGTCGCGCGGTCAGGCGAAACTGACCGCCCTCGCCTGCCTGATGGCGCAGGCGCAAGACTTCGCTGCGTTACGCGGTCAATGGCCTGTACTCTCGTTGGATGACCTGGGGTCGGAGTTGGACCGTCATCATCAACGCCGGGTGATCGAGTATCTGTCGGCCATTCCGGCGCAGGTGCTCATCACTGCCACTGAGATACCGATGACATTGTCGGAACAGACGGCCGACTATTGCGTGTTCCACGTGGAACACGGCACGGTCGCTCCGGTATTAACGCGATAAACGCCGCACGAGGTACATCCCAGTCAGGCAAGCGAGCCAGGTTCTATCCAGCCGGTGACAGCCGTGTGCGCTCCCTACTCACGCCCGTCCGGGACTGTCTGCCTGGCCTTCCTCCTGACGGACCGCGCGGTCATCTAAGACTGACCGTGGCGACGAGCCTGACTGCTATAATCGAAAAGCTATCCCATTCTTCTTTGGCGGGATGCGGCTCCCGCCGCGTCTCGTCAATGCAGCGGAGCTTACGGCAAGCGAATGACCGACGAACAAAACACGCCCCCGACCCAGGGTAACTACGACGCCAACAGCATCACCGCGCTGGAAGGGCTGGAGGCCGTCCGCAAGCGCCCTGGTATGTACATCGGTGACGTTCATGATGGTACCGGCTTGCACCACATGGTGTTCGAGGTCGTCGACAACTCCATTGACGAGGCGTTGGCAGGCCATGCCGACAGCGTTGTGGTGACCATTCATGCCGACAATTCGGTGTCGGTTTCGGACAACGGTCGCGGTATTCCGGTCGGCAAGCACGAGCAAATGAGCAAAAAGCTCGACCGTGAGGTGTCCGCCGCCGAGGTCGTGATGACGGTCTTGCACGCCGGTGGCAAGTTCGATGACAACAGCTACAAGGTCTCCGGTGGCCTGCACGGCGTCGGCGTTAGCGTGGTCAATGCCTTGTCTGAAAAACTGTTGTTGGACATTTTTCAGGGGGGCTCGCATTACCAGCAGGAGTTCAGTAACGGTGCCGCCGTGGGGCCGTTGAACAAGCTCGAGGACAGCGGTAAGCGTGGTACGACCGTACGGTTTTGGCCGTCGGTGGTGGCGTTCCACGGCAATATCGAGTTCCACTACGATATTCTGGCTCGGCGTCTGCGCGAGCTTTCATTCCTGAATTCCGGCGTCAAGATCGTCCTGGCGGATGAGCGTGGCGAGGGCCGTCGCGACGATTTCCACTACGAAGGCGGCATCCGCAGCTTCGTCGAGCATTTGGCGCAGCTGAAAAACCCGTTGCACCCCAATGTCATCGCGGTAACGGGTGAGCACAACAACATTACCGTAGACGTCGCGTTGCAGTGGACCGACGCTTACCAGGAAACGATGTATTGCTTCACCAACAACATCCCGCAAAAGGATGGCGGCACTCATTTGGCGGGCTTCCGCGCGGCGCTGACCCGGGTGCTGAACAACTACATTGAGCAGAACGGCATCGCCAAGCAGGCCAAGATCAGCCTGACCGGTGACGACATGCGTGAAGGCATGATCGCGGTGCTGTCGGTGAAGGTGCCCGATCCCAGCTTTTCTTCGCAGACCAAGGAAAAGCTGGTTAGCTCGGACGTGCGTCCGGCCGTTGAGAACGCCTTTGGCGCGCGCCTTGAGGAGTTTCTGCAGGAGCATCCGAACGAGGCCAAGGCGATTGCCGGCAAGATTGTCGATGCGGCGCGCGCGCGCGAGGCCGCACGCAAGGCTCGCGATCTGACGCGTCGCAAGGGTGCGCTGGATATCGCCGGCCTGCCTGGCAAACTGGCGGACTGCCAGGAAAAGGACCCGGCATTATCAGAGTTGTTTATCGTCGAGGGCGACTCGGCGGGAGGATCGGCTAAACAGGGCCGCAACCGTAAGAACCAGGCGGTGCTGCCGCTGCGTGGCAAGATCCTCAACGTCGAGCGCGCGCGCTTTGACCGCATGCTGGCCAGCGCCGAGGTCGGCACGCTGATTACCGCGCTTGGCACCGGCATCGGCAAGGACGAGTACAACCCGGACAAGCTGCGCTATCACCGCATCATCATCATGACCGACGCCGACGTCGACGGCTCGCATATTCGCACGCTGCTGCTGACGTTCTTCTACCGGCAGATGCCGGAGCTGATCGAACGCGGTCACGTCTACATCGGGCTGCCGCCGCTGTACAAGCTCAAGCAGGGCAAGAGCGAGCTGTACCTTAAGGACGACGCGGCGTTGAACGTCTACCTGGCGAACAGTGCGGTCGAGGGCGCTTCACTCATCCCCGCCGTGGGCGAGCCGCCGATCGAGGGTGTGGCACTGGAAAAGCTGCTGCTGGCCTATGCCAATGCCAAGGATGCGATCACCCGCAACGCGCATCGCTACGACGCGCGTTTGCTGGAAGCGCTGATTGACTACACCCCGCTTGATTTGGTGCATCTGCGCGCGGCCGGCGAGAACGCGGGTCTGTCTGCGCTCGCGGCGAGTCTCAATCAGGGGAGTCTGGGTACCCCGCGTTACTCGATCGAACTGCAAGAGCCCAACGATCAACGCCCGGCTGCGTTGCTGGTGACCCGCCGGCACATGGGTGAGGAGCTGATCCAGGTGCTGCCGCTGGCTGCGTTCGAGACCGGTGAGTTGCGTCCGCTGCACGAGGCCTCGCAGCTGTTGCACGAACTGGTGCGCGACGGTGCGCAAATCCGCCGCGGTAGCAAGGCCCAACCGATCACGCGCTTCGCTCAGGCGCAGGCCTGGTTGCTTGAGGAGGCCAAGAAGGGCCGGCAGATCCAGCGCTTCAAGGGCTTGGGTGAAATGAATCCGGAGCAGCTCTGGGAAACCACGGTGAATCCGGACACTCGCCGTATGCTGCAAGTCCGCATCGAAGATGCGATCTCCGCTGACCAGATTTTCAGCACCCTGATGGGCGATGTGGTTGAGCCGCGACGCGACTTCATCGAAGACAATGCGTTGAAGGTGTCCAACCTGGACATCTGACACAATGGAGGGCGTGAGGTTGCGGTGCGTAAGGGCGCCGTGATCTTGTTCCTTCCATGGATTCTGGACCGTGATGAACGAGCTGCAGGCACCCTCCTCCACCGTTGTGGTGCCGGCTTCCCCGCGTCGTCACTCCCCCGTCCTGGGTTTCATCATCGATCTGCTCATTGGCCTGGGCGTATTGGTGATGGTCAGCATCGGCTCTGGCTTGGTATGGGGGGTTTACCGCGGTTTTGAACTGGCACTGCTGGCGCGCCAACGAGGTGTTGTTGCTGCCCCTGAGCAGATCGCCCATGCGATAGGTCAGCCCGGTGCGCTGGCGCAAATGCTGATGGCGTTGGTCAGCACCGCATCGGCGGCATTGGTCCTGTACTTTGGCCGCCGCCGCGCCAGCGCGGCCGAATGTCAGGCGTCGCGGGAGGCCATTGCGCGGGGCGCCACCTGGGGATGGATCTCAGCGGTGGCGCTGGCGATCTTCGCCTTCAGCATGATGGTTGGGGCGCTCGCCGAAAGCCTAGGGGTGCATCCGGTCCCTACCAATCAGGCGTTGATGGAACAGGCCATTGTCCTATCCCCAACATTCTTGGTCGTGTTTGCCGTGGTGCTCGCCCCGGCCTATGAGGAACTGCTGTTCCGCCGGGTGCTGTTCGGGCGACTGCTGGCGGCCGGACGGCCTTGGCTGGGCATGCTGTTGAGCAGTCTGGCCTTCGCGTTGTTGCACGAGGTACCTGGTCTAAGTGGCAATGGCCCAGCAGCGATCGTGCAACTGTGGTTGGTCTACGGTGTGATGGGGGCCGCCTTTGCCTGGCTTTATTGGCGCACAGGGACGCTGTGGGCTTCGATTGCCGCGCATGGCCTTAATAATGCGGTCGCGCTGGTAGCGCTGCACTGGTTTGGCATCCATTGACACTTGACGAAAAGTTAAGACACACCCAACCACAATAACGTCGGTCCCATAGGGAAATCCGATGAAAAACGTGCTGTTGGTAGGACTGCTCATCTTTGCGCTGGGGGGCTGTGCGACGACCACCTCGCCGACCGGACGCAGGCAGGTCATTGGCGGGGTGTCGCAGCAGCAGCTTGATCAGCTCGGTGCCCAGGCCTTCGCCGAGACTAAGGCGAAGGAAAAGGTCAGCACCAACGGCCAGCAGAGCGCCTACGTCAAATGTGTGGTCAACGCGCTGGTCGCCCAGCTGCCACCGCAATGGCGCGGCACGCCCTGGGAAACGGCGGTGTTCGTCGACGCCGAGCCCAACGCGTTCGCATTGCCGGGAGGTAAGGTGGGCGTCAACACCGGCATTTTTAACGTCGCTAAGAATCAGGATCAGTTGGCGGCGGTACTTGGTCACGAGATTGGCCACGTGATCTCACGCCATCACGAGGAGCGTATAACGCGCCAAATGGGGGCGCAGACCGGATTAGGCCTCCTTGGTGCGTTAGCCGGCGCAGCTTACGGTAGCGGGGCGGCGAGTGCGGTTAACGAGCTAGGAGGCATGACCGCGCAGACAGCGTTTTTACTGCCCGGTTCGCGTACTCAGGAAAGCGAAGCCGATGTCGTCGGCCAGCGACTCATGGCGCAGGCCGGGTTTGATCCCGCTCAGGCGGTCAACCTGTGGCAAAACATGATCGCCGCAGGCGGTACGCGCCAACCGCAGTGGCTATCCACCCATCCCGACCCGGCCCGTCGCATCCGCGAACTGCAGCGCGACACGCCGGCATTACTGCCGGTGTACCAGCAAGCGCGTCGTGACGGCCGTGTCCCACACTGTAATTAAACGGAAACTTGCGTAATCACGCACAGAAACCGTTTTCTTGGTGGAAAAGTTTCTGCTAAGTTTGCGGGCTAGCCTCTCGTACAGCCAGCGTTCCACATCCGTACCGTCACGTGCGGTCCAGCCGAGGTCATCATGAAATTGCCGCTTCGCAAGCAAGCACTGTTGTCTTTGTTCATTGCCGCATCGCTGGGTGGGGCCGTCGTCGCCGATGCGTTCGCGCAGTCCGACGTGCCATCGTCCGATCGCCAAACGCGCAAATCAAAAAATGACGCCAAGACTCAGGACCTGTATCCGCAGGCCACCCGGCAGGCGCCGAAGATCAAGACCTCTTCGAAGATGAGCAGTAAGCTGCAGAAGCTGATCGACACCTACAACAAAGGTGAGGACTACGCGGCTGTACGCTCTCAGGCAGATGAAATCATCGCCAACACAGGGGCCAACGACGCTGACAAGGCACTGGCCTCACAGCTGGCTGCGCAAGCGGCCTACAACCTCAACGACGCCGCTGCAGCTAAGACCTATCTGAAGCAAGCCATTGACCTGAATGCGCTGGACAACAATGGCCACTATCAGTCGATGCTGATGTTGGCCCAGCTGCAACTGCAGGACAACGAGTACGACGCCGGCCTTGCCACACTCGAAAAGTATCTTGCAGAAACCCACTCGCAGCGGCCTGAAGACCTGATTATCAAGGGCCAGGCGCTGTACCAGACTGAGAAGTACGCTGAGGCGATCCCGGTGCTCAAGCAGGCGATTGCCGCGTCGCCGGATCCTAAAGACAGCTGGAACCAGCTGCTGATGGCGTCCTACGCCGAGGCTGGCCAGACTGCTGAGGCGATCGCCGTTGCCGAGCAGTTGGCCACCAAGAGCCCCAATGATAAGAAAGCCCAGCTCAATCTGGCTAGCATGTACATGCAAGCCAATGAGATGGATAAGGCCGCTGCGGTGATGGACAAGCTACGCGCCAGCGGCCAGCTTACGGATGAGAAGGAGTACCGACAGCTGTACTCGATCTACGCCAACGCGCAAAACCACGAAAAGGACGTCATCGCGGTCATCAATGAAGGCCTGCAAAAAGGCATCCTTAAGCCCGATGACTACCAGGTCAACCTGGCACTCGCGCAGGCCTATTACTACAGCGATCCGCAGCAGACCGACCTGGCCATCGCAGCCTGGAAGAAGGCCGCACCGTTGTCCAAGGATGGCGAGACCTACCTCAATCTGGCCAAGGTACTGCACTCGGAAGGCCGTATCGCGGAGGCCAAGGAAGCGGCCAAGCAGGCGCTGGCTAAGGGTGTGAAGAAGCCGGACGACGCGAAGAAAATTATCAACTTGAAGTAGGTCGAAAAATAACCCCCGAAAAGCCTGTGCATAAGCGGTTACAGGCTGCGGGATTGGTATAAGCTTGGAGGTTCCTGCGGCATGAACGCCGCCCTAACCGGGATCGAAGGAACGAGATCCAGGACCCCCACTGAAAGAGCCATTGGCGCATGACGGAACAATTTGTTGTCCACGGGTATCGCCGGGACGAAGAAAACCAGGGTTTGAGCTGGCCCCGAATCTTCGGTATTGCCTTCGTAATCGCGCTGCATCTGGCCGCCCTGATGCTGCTTCTGATCCCCGCGGTGGCTCCTAAAGCTCCAGCGGAGAAAGAGCGCAACGTCACGGTGACCATCGTCGACGCGCCACCCCCGCCGCCGCCGCCTCCACCTCCCCCGCCGGAAGATAAGCCACCGCCGGTGAAGAACCTGTCGCCGCCGAAGCCGTCGCCGGTGCCGCCGCCGCCGGAAGCGCCAGTGGTGGATGTACCCGAACCGCGCCCGGCTGATATCGTCACACCGCCCGCGCCGCCCTCGCCGCCTGCGCCGCCGACCGACGTCAGCGCCAGCGTGGATATTTCCTCGCGCAACATGAATCCCCCGAAGTACCCGCCGGCTGCGTTCCGTGCAGGTATCCAGGGTGAGGTCATCTTGATCGTCGACGTCGATGCCAGCGGTAACGTGACCAACGTGTCGGTTGAGAAGTCCAGTCGCAACCGCGACCTCGACCGTGCCGCGATGGAAGCCGCCCGTCGGTGGAAGTTCAATCCTTCCGTCGTGAATGGGCAGAAGGCGGCGGGCCGCGTCCGCGTTCCGGTCAACTTCGCGCTTAATAATTGAGCGTACGGGCTGGCGCCTCGGCCAGCCCCCTAACACTCTGTCGTTTCTTTAGCACCACCCTTCATCACCACACACAACAAAGGTAAGCGTCATGCTGCAGGAACTCTTCATCGCCGCTGCTGCCGGGGGCTCGAACCCGTCGGCTGCCCTCTCGCAGATGGGCTTCGAGCACCTGATAGGGGAAATGACCTCAAACCCGGGTGATTTCGCCGTTTCCTGGGTCGTCCTGATCGCGCTGATCGTCATGTCGGCGTCTTCCTGGTACTGGACCATCATCAATATCTTCCGCGCCAGTCGTTTGAAGGCCGCCTCGGACCGTGTTGTCAGTGCTTTTTGGGACGCCCCGAACGCACAGGACGCAATTCGCGCGATGGAAGAGCAGCCGGCTTCTGAGCCGTTTTCGAAGATTGCCCTCGACGCTGCGCAGGCCGCCGCTCACCACCAGCGCGCAGAAACCAGCGGCGCCGGTCTGGGCGAAAACCTGAGCCGTTCGGAATTTGTGGATCGTGCTCTGCGTCAGGCCGTGACCCGTGAGAGCGGCCGTCTGCAGACGGGCATGGTGCTGCTGGCGACGGTGGGTGCGACTTCGCCGTTCGTCGGTCTGCTCGGTACCGTGTGGGGCATCTACGGCGCTCTGATCAAGATCGGCGCCAGCGGCAACGCCGGCATCGAAGCGGTGGCCGGTCCGGTCGGTGAGGCGCTGATCATGACCGCGATTGGTCTGTTCGTCGCTATCCCGGCGGTGTTCGCGTTCAACTTCTTCTCGAAGATCAACACCTCCACGATCGCGAAGTTCGATACGTTTGCTCACGACCTGCACGACTTCTTTGCCACCGGCTCGCGCGTCCGCTAAGACGCGCTTGTCGGTAACCAAACGACGTCATTGCATTGATTTAGACGGAGCCCGTTATGGCCTTCAGTAGTGGAAACAGCAGCGGCCCAATGGCCGACATCAACGTCACGCCCCTTGTGGACGTGATGCTGGTGCTGCTGATCATCTTCATCATCACCACGCCGTTGATGACCCAAAAGGTCAAGGTGGAATTGCCGAAGGCCAACCTCACCCACAAGGAAGAGGACGACAAGCGGATCAGTCCAATTACCATCGCGGTGCATGAGAACGGGGACCTGTTCTTCAATGACGAGCCGATTTCCAAGGACGCCTTGGAGTCGCGCTTGGCCACCGCTGCACAGCAGACCCCACAGCCGCCGCTGAATCTGCGTGGCGACCGCACGACCAAGATGAGCACGATCAACGAGGTGATGAAGATCGCTCAGGGTCAGGGCATGTTGGATATTGGCTTTGTCACCACTAAAGATCGAGGGCAGTAACCATGGCTTTCAGTAGTGGAACCAGCGGAAAGCCGATGGCGGATATCAACGTCACGCCGTTGATCGACGTGATGCTGGTGTTGTTGATCATCTTCATCGTGACCGCGCCGATCATGACGTACCCGATCGCCGTGGACCTGCCGCAACGGGTGCTCAACCCGCCGCCACAGACGGTGGAACCGCCACCGCCGATCGAGCTTCGCATTGATGCCGGCAACCAGGTGTACTGGAACAATAGTCCGGTGGCGGTGACGGACCTTCAACAGCGGATGGAGGAAGTGGTCCAGTCGGACCCGACCAACCAGCCGCAGCTCAAGATCGACGCTAATGCGGATGCCGAGTACGAAGTAGTGGCCAAGGTGCTGGCCGCTGCCAAGAATGCGGACATGAAGAAGATTGGCTTCGTGCAGTAATGATCAAGGTGTGTCGCGCGAGTGCGGCATGCCTGCAACAATCCGCGCTCACCGGCGCGGCGCAGGACCTAAACAGTCATGACGCGACTGCAAACGCCACCGGCAACGGTGGCGTTTTTTTATGCAACGTAGGGGGAGCTCAGGACAGTACGTGAGGGCCAGCGCGTGCGCAGCAGCGGTTCTTGATCGTGATCGTGCATTCCCAGCGTTCCTGTCGCGCACGCGGCGTGCTCCGACGAGGTTACGGGAAAAAATTCCTCGGAGGCGGCCCTTGTCACGATTAGCGCGAGGTATAGCTCGGTGGGCAGACACGGTGACGTTGCGGGCGCACATTAATGCTGCGCGATGATGTCCAGGTAGGCGTGTATGGTCGCATCGAGACCGGCGTAAAGCGCCTCGCCAATCAAGGCGTGGCCAATCGATACCTCCTGTACACCCGGGACCACGGCCAGGAATGCACCGAGGTTGGCCTGGGAGAGATCGTGACCGGCGTTAATGCCGAGTCCGATTGCTTGGGCGAGCCGAGCAGCATGAGCAAACCCCGCCAGACTGGCCTGCGCCTGACCGCTGTCGTACGCCGCGGCGTAGGGACCGGTGTAGAACTCGATCCGGTCGGCGCCAAAAGAGGCTGCGCGAACCAGTTCCGGGTTGTCGGCATCGGCGAATAAGCTGACCCGGCATCCGAGCTGCTTGAAGGCGGCGATCAGCGGCGGTAGCCGCTCGGCCTCATTAATAAAGTCAAAGCCGTGATCGGAGGTCAGCTGGCCGTCGCTGTCCGGTACCAAGGTGACCTGTTCGGGGCGGGTCTGTCGGCATAGTTCGAGCAGACCCGGATAACCTTCGCGGGGCGGTGCGAAGGGATTGCCCTCGATGTTGAATTCGACCGCGCGCGCGCGCGTCAGTGAGGCTAACGCGAACACGTCTTCTGCGCGGATGTGGCGCTGGTCTGGACGTGGATGGACGGTAATGCCGTGCGCGCCGGCGTCGATGCAGGTGCGCGCGGCGCGCACCACGTCCGGATCGTGGCCGCCGCGGGAGTTGCGCAGTACCGCGATCTTGTTGACGTTGACGCTGAGCTGGGCAGTCATTGCGTATCCCGGTTAGCTTCGCCGGAGTGCCGTGTTGTGTCTTGCCCAGCCGGGCTGGCAAGGACAAATTCACGCACACGGTGCAGCTCCGTCGAATTCACCATAGCGCCAAGGTCGTGCTGCAGGTTGCCGATGCGCGAGGCATACCAGCCACGTGCCCAGGCCAGCAGTAGTAGGAGCGCGGCCAGCAACGACAGCACCAACACCCCGATGTGCGCAGTGTTAAAGGCCAAGACCAATGCGGCCAATGCCAAAAGCAGGAACAGCCAGTGCATATCGACCTCCCCGGTCAATGGAGCGGTGCAGTGTAGCGCTGTGTCCGGTTGAGGTTCCAAGTGCCGGCCGGCCGCTTCAGAGCAGCGGCGAGGTCAGCCGCGCAAACGCCTCCGGCAGACGTGAACGTAGTAACGGTCGATGCTGCTCGAAACGCACCTCCTGGGCCTGCCTCATATCCTGGGCGAGCAGCGCGGCCAGTTCGCGGCCCTTGGTACGGTCGCGCAACAACATCGAAACTTCAAAGTTGAGCCGAAAACTACGGTTGTCGAAGTTGGCACTGCCGATGATGCAAACGTCATTATCGACCAGCAGTGCTTTGGTATGCAGCATGCGTGGGCCATATTCGAAGATGCGCACGCCGGCCTGCAGTAGCTCGTCGAAATACGAGCGCGCCGCGTAAGTGACCAGCCGCGAGTCACTCATTCGCGGTACCAGCAGGCGGACATCCAGTCCGCTCAGCGCGGCGGAGGTCAGTGCCATGCGTGCCGCCTCGCCGGGGACGAAATACGGCGTGGCCAGCCAGACCCGTTTGCGAGACTGATAAATCGCCATCACATGCAGGCGATGGATCGCTTCCCAGGCCGAGTCCGGGCCGGACACCAGAACCTGTGCCTCAATGCGGCCGTCGCGGCGTTGCGGCATCTGCTCGGGCCACAGGTCCTGTGCGACAAAGCGTTCACGGCCCTGCCCGGTCGCGTAAATCCAATCCTCCAGAAACACGAGTTGCAGGCTGCGCACGACATGGCCTTCTATGCGCACGTGCAGATCGCGGTAGGCATCTGCGCGCAGGGTCTCGTTTTCATCGTCAGTGACGTTGATGCCGCCGGTAAATGCCACTTGGCCGTCAATCACCACGATCTTACGGTGGGTGCGCATGTTCACCCAGGGGCGCTTAAACGGCTTGAGCAGCTGCACCGGGTGAAACCAGGCAGCCTCGCCGCCGGCTTCGAGCAATGGCTGCAAGAACCGGCGATGTACGCTGGAAGAGCCTGCGGCGTCGAGCAGCAGTCGGATCGTGATGCCGGCGCGGGCACGCTCAATCAGGGCGTCGCGAATGCGAGTGCCGCTGCGGTCGGATTGGAAGATGTAATACTCGAGATGGATGTGGTCACGCGCCTGCTCGATTGCTTCGAGGATCGCGGTGTAGGTTGCCGCGCCGTCTACCAGCCAGTCCACGCGGGTGGCGCTGCTGGGGGCCAGCCCAGTGGTGGATTGCACCGTCTTGGCCAGCTCGGTGCAGTCCGCATCGGTGGGACACAGGCTACTGTAGTGCTCCATGCCTGAGCGCGCACGGCCACGGCGCAGACGCTGGCGTTTAATCTTCTGCGGCCCGAGCAGGTAATAGATCAGCAGGCCCAGATAGGGCAGCGCCGCCAAAGACAGCACCCAGCTCAAGGTAGCGACCGGCTCGCGCTTTTGCAGGATGATCCAGCCGAGGATCCACAGCAAATACGTGACATAAGCGGCGGTAATGTAGGCGCCGAGATGGGGAATGTCCGTGAACCATTCCCACGCATGTTGGAGAGTCGCGAGCATCTGTGGATTTTAGGCGTAATCGGATCGCGGCCCTGCGATAGTGCGGCCATGAACCGCATGTTCAGTCGCGGCGTTTGAGACGCCCGCAGCGTAGCCTGGGCCGATGACACAGCCGATCAAGGGACGCGGTTCAAGTGGGTACCTGCCGGGACGTTTCGAGCGCACGGTCAGCACGGCGGTGGACGATGGCTGGTGGCAAGGCGAGGACGAGGCTTTTGCACCCCAGAACCCGCGCACACAGGTGACGGAGGAGCGGGCGCGCAGCATCATCACACGCAATCAGTCGCCAGACCTCCCGTTCGCGCAGTCGTTGAATCCTTACCGTGGCTGTGAACACGGGTGCAGCTACTGTTTCGCGCGTCCTAGCCACGCCTATCTCAATTTGTCACCCGGGTTGGATTTCGAGACCCGTTTGTTCGCCAAAACCAACGCCCCGGAGTTGCTGCGGCGCGAATTAGCCCGGCCGGGCTACAGCCCCAGCCCGATTGCGCTGGGCATCAACACTGACGCCTACCAGCCGATTGAGCGCAGGTTGCAGCTAACCCGCCGGCTGATTGAGGTGCTCTGGGAAGCGCGTCACCCGTTCACCCTGATTACCAAGAACGCGCTGATTGTGCGTGATTTAGACCTGCTGGCGGCGCTGGCCAGCGAAGGGCTGGTGCATGTGTACATTTCGGTAACCACGCTCGATTCGCGGCTGTCGGCACGGCTTGAACCGCGCGCCGCAGCGCCGCACGCGCGACTACGCGCGATGCGCACATTGCATGAGGCGGGGGTGCCGGTCGGGGCGATGTTCGCGCCGGTGATCCCATGGATCAATGACCCTGAGCTTGAAGCGGTGCTGCGCGCGGTTGCCGATGCAGGCGCAAGCTCTGCCGGCTACGTAGTGCTGCGGCTGCCGCGTGAGGTCGCCCCGCTGTTCCGCGACTGGTTGCAGGCGCATTACCCACAACGCGCCGTCCACGTCATGAGCACGATCCAGCAATTGCGCGGTGGAAAGGATTACGACAGCCGTTTCGGTAGCCGCTTCAGCGGCGAGGGGGTGTATGCCGATTTACTGGCGCGTCGGTTTGCGCTGGCACTGAAACATAGCGGACTGGCGCATCGTGGCTGGCCGCCGCTGGACACGGCGAAGTTCCGGCGTCCTGAGCCACCGCCCCAGGTCAGGTTCGCTTCGCCACAGGGCGAGCTCTTCTAAGCCGGCCTTTCCCGCGCGTTGCACCTTACCGGGAGTCGGGAGGGCTAGCGTAGAGCGTCTGTGCCTGCTGAAACAGGATCCAGCTGGTGGCGATGAATTTGTCGCCACCGATAGGTCGGTTGCCGCGGTGGGTATGGGTAAATGCGGTGGGCGCAATCAGCAGGCTGCCGGTACGCGGCTGCAGCTTGCGGTGCTGGAACAAGAATTCGGTTTCGCCCTGTTCGAACTCCTCGTTTAGGTAGAGCGTCCATAACAGGTGACGGTGCAGCGTCTCGGCAGTCGCATCGCGCGGATACAGCTCGCAGTGCCAGTAAGGGTAGCCCCCCTCGCCTGCCGCGTACCATTGCAGATTGATCGCGCCCGGCCGCAGGCAGGTGCGTGCGAGATCGGCCAGAGCCGACTCGTCTAGATCGGCGAAGTGCTCGGCGGCTAGCCGTTGTGTCTGTCCGTTGTTGCCGGTGATTTGCAGCATCAACGGCGAAATCAGCGCCTGTGGATAGCGGCGCAGATAGCGCAGTAGCCCACAAAACACGGCTTGTTGCAGATGCTGCTCGACCTCGCGCCAGTCCGCCAGCTCGCTGATGCGCAGGTCGCGGCTGCGTTTAAGCTCCGGAAACACACCGCCACCGACTTGACCAGGCTGCAGTCGGTCGCTGTCGCGTAGGCGTTGTACGAGCATCGCGCAGAGCTCGCGCGGCACTGCATCTTCGAAAATTTCGATGAAATCTGTATTTATCATAGTTTTTAACTATATAAATGCCCGTTGGAGTCTGCACGCTAACGCGGGCGCTAGTCTGCCCCTGCCCCCCCAACACCGATGATCCGTACACGGCCGCCTCATCCAGATGCATCCGTCGGTGTCATCCACAGGCGATTGACGCGGACGGCGTAGTCGGTGTGCGTGGTTGGCGTTTCGAGGAACGCTGTGGACGGTCGAGTGTCACCTCCCCCGCCCCCCCCCGCAGACAGCGCGTTGTGCGAGCGTTTGCAGGGACGGATAGAAAAAGCCCCGCTGATGCGGGGCTTTTTCAGGCAATGCCAAGACTTCGATCAGAACTTGTAGTTGAACGAAGCGGCCAGCACGTCGCCGCTGACGTCGTAGCTGCCAATCACACTGTTGAGCGTAGCCGTGGTGCTGTCCACGTGCGGATCGCTGGTGAACAGATGGGTGTAGCCCAGGTTCCATTCGGTGTTCGGCGAGGTCGTCCAAGACACGCCCAGCGAGACCCACTTGCGCGAAGCGTCGGGCACGCGCACGTCACGGTTCGCGTCGGTGGTCGGGGTCTGGTCATAGCCCAGGCCGCCACGCAGCGTCACTGCGTCGTTGAGCTTGTAGTCGGCACCGATCGAGGCGAAGGTGGTATCCCGGTAGTTGAACTCCAGCGGCAGCACTTGGCCACTGTTTAGCGCAACGTTGACCTTATCGAACTTGCTCCACGCGGTGCGGCTGATGTCGGCCATGACCGACCATTGGTCGTTGATGCGGTGGAAGAAGCTGGCGGTGGCGCTGGCCGGCAGGCGGACCGTGGCGCGGCCCTTGCTGTCGACATAGTAGCCCGGCTGGGCGACCGACAGCACAGCGGCAGCAGTGGCCGGAACGGTAAAGTCGGCGGTGCCGCCGGTGATCTTGTGATCTACCTGCGAGCGGTAGCTGAAGCCGATGTTGGTGTTCTCGTCGATGCTGAACAGGCCACCCAAGGTGAAGCCGACCGCAGTGTTGTCACCCTTGATACGCACCTTGCCGTCGGCGCTGCCCGGTGTGGTCAGGCCAGTGGAGGCCAGCGCGCTACCGAAATCGATCGCATTGCTCAGGTCGATATCCAGACGCTCGGCGAACACCGAAGCGCCGAACGACACGTACGGGTTCACGTCATAGGAGAAGGCCAGGTTCAGGTCGATCGCCTGCAACTCGGTCTTCAGTCCGTTGTAGCGGCCCTTCCAGTTGCTGTCGTATTCGGTCTTGAAGCCGAACGGCACAGTCAGCGAGGTGCCGAAGTGCATGTTGTTGTTTTCGCCAAACGGCAGGTGGAAGTACACCGCCGGGATTGGCGCGATCATGCCGGCGTCACCGCCGTTGCCGCCGGACACCGCGCTGCCGGTCGCATAGCTCGACGTGCCTTTGAACTTGGCGCCAAAGCTGACCGCGCTGAGATCGAACTGCAGCTGACGGCCGTCCAGCAGGCGCATGCCGGCCGGGTTGTTGGCGATGATCGCCGCGTCGCCCGGGGCGCTGCCGGAACCGGCGAAGGCACGGCCCTGTGCCTTGGCGCTGTTTTCCTTGAGCTGGAAGGCGGCCGCATGGACCTGACCGAAGGCCAGCACGCCGGCAATGCCGACGGCCAGGGTGGTGACGCGGCTGAAATGGGAAACGTTGGACATATCTACTCTCCGGAAAGTCCTGGAATTGTTCATCAAGCGCCCTACAACGATCGGGTCACGCAATGTGTCGATCTGTTGCGCCGGAGACCCCTCCCGACATACGACGCCGTACGCAGTATACCGATGTCGCTTAACTGAACAATAACGTGTGGGTTCGTTCAGCGATGTCGGGGTTGATGATGGGTTCAGCACAGTGAAGCCGGTATCGTGCCGCACCATGTTCGTGTCGATTCCCTCGCGCAGGAAACCCGCGCTTCGCTGGGCAGTGCCGCTGTTGTTTGCGGCAATCTGGCTGGCGTTTGTGTGGTCGATCAGCCGGCCGGTGACTGCACGTGATGCGCTGTGGTTGGATTGG
>Cebus_capucinus_imitator_PRJNA485217_SSR047__coassemble_1056_pt1 | contig 32040 bp, 27 predicted proteins | sample Cebus_capucinus_imitator_PRJNA485217_SSR047__metabat2_high_PE_004 | metagenome-assembled genome bin Cebus_capucinus_imitator_PRJNA485217_SSR047
GGCCCAACGTGTAGATGATCCCTGCGGGTCGGCATCCGCCAGGACTGTCCGTCTGCCCTGCAGCGCAGAATGCGCCGCCAGGTTGGTGGCGATCGTGGTTTTACCCACGCCGCCCTTGGAACCCGCCACCAGGAATGTCTTCATGCACGCCTCGCTTCCGCAAACGAGCGGCCAGCGTACACCGCGTGCCGATGTGGAGATAGTCGCAGTCGATGACAGTCCGGCGCCCGTGGCGTACCTGACCTGGGTAGAGCCACTGGCCCATCAGGGGTTTGACCACACAGGCAAATCCCAGCCAAGCTAGCTGGTGAAACTGGCGGTGTCCCTATCGAGTAGGTCAAGCCGCCCTTCGCACCAGGCGATCCGGTGAACGTGTGCTCGGACCGGCCTGTACACATTCGTCCTCCCGTTGCCGTTGGGCTCCCGATGATGGTTTCCAGACTACCGCTAGCCCTGTTGATGACCGCATCGCTGAGCGGTTGCTATCCGATCTACCTAGAATCGGCGCGGCTGCGAGAGTCGTACAGCGAGTACCGGGAAAAGCACCAAGAGAACAGGCCATTCAAATCTGACGCGGAGAAGTACGCGCCCAATCCAGCCAAGCCTGTTCCGTCCGTGGCGGGCATGGGTGACGACGTGGTCGGGCGGCTGCTGAGGATTAAGTTTGAGGACGCCGCGCCGGTGCAGACCTTTGGGCTACCTGATGTCAGCCAGAGCAACGGCGTGCTCGACAATCCCCTCACCGGGCTGCTGCACCGGGGCGGTGGCGGAATGTCGGCCACCGTCGTGCGACAGCTGTACGACGGCCGCCTGCTCATACACGGCGAAAAAGCCTTGTCAGGCGACGATACCGGCTTCCTGTTGCTGGAAGGCATCGTCGACCCGAGCAACATCGACAATGGTACGGTGCCTTCTAACCGTATTGCCGAGGTACGCCTACAGTACCGCAGTGACCATCCCGGCCCGCGTCCAGCCGAGTTTGTCGAGTTGGAGCATTTCTTCCAGGCCAGCGATCAGACCCACAACCGCTGATCGGGTGCCGCCCTTGCCCGGGTTGCAGGGTTTTTGCCTTTGCCCTCAAGCAACCCGTAAGCCGACATACTTAACGCTGGGGAGCCGGTGCCGCCGATACCACCTAGGTTCTCAGCCTGACCGGCCCAGGTCCAGCCGCCGGTACAGCGTGCTGCGACTGATACCGAGCCGGCGTGCGGCCTGCGAAACGTTGCCATTGCAGTCGTCCAGGGCGGCGCGCATTGCCGCCGTTTCCAGACTCTCAAGACAACCGTTGTGGGTCGGCGCCGGCGGCGGCACATCGGTGGCCACATACACCGGCAGGGCATCCCGATCCAGGGTGTCGCCTGGCTCGCTGAGCGCGACCAGAGTACGCAGGCAGGCCACCAGCTGGCGCAGATTACCTGGCCAGGTGTAAGCGGCCAGCGCGGCCAACGCTTCGGCGGCGAGGAAACGTCCCTGACCCAAACGCGCCCACAATGCCTGAACCAGGGCAGCACGCTCAGCATGGTCGCGCAACGCCGGCAGCCGCACCACATGGTCGGCGATGCGATAGTACAGATCGGCACGGAAACGACCGTCGGCGATGGCCCGCTCCAGATCCTGGTGGGTGGCGCAGAGCAGCGCAAAATCCAGCCGGACCGGCTTGCCGCCGCCTAGCGGTGACAGCTCACGCTCCTGCAGTACTCTCAGCAAGCGCGGTTGTAGAGCCAGCGGCATGTCACCGATCTCGTCAAGGAATAGCACCCCGCCGTCGGCCTGACGCAGTAAACCGGGGTTGCCGTGCTTGCGCGCGCCGGTAAATGCGCCTTCCTCGTAACCGAACAGCTCAGCCTCAATCAGGGTCTCTGGCAAGGCAGCACAATTGACCGCGACAAACGGCTTGCCGGCGCGCGCGCAGCGCCGGTGCAGCTCGCGCGCAAAGACCTCCTTGCCGCTGCCGGTCTCGCCCTGGACCAACACCGGCAGGCCGGCGTCGAGCACTCGCCGGGCACGGGTCAGCAAGGCCTCGGCGGCAGCGTCAAACAACGGCGCGCCCGGATCGACAACGCTCGCCCGCGACAGCGGTGCGCGCATGCGCCGCAGTCGCGCCTCGCCTGCGTCAAGCTGGCCATAGAGTGGCCGGCCCTGACGGTCAAACAGCGCGCCGTCCTCGCGCAGCCGTGACAGTGGCTCCTCGAACAATGCCTCGTAGCGTGCATGGCCGATTTCGTAGCGATCCAGCCCGAACAGCTGCAGGCCGGCGCGGTTGGCGGCCACCAGTCGTCCGGAACGAAACGCCAACAATCCCTCGTGTGCGGTGCCTAGCAGCGCCGGATCGTGATGGATACGCAGCAATTCGGCGTCGGTGATGCCCTCGTCAAACCAGCGATGCTCGATGCTGGCGACCGCGCGCCGTGCCAATCCCAGCGCATGCAGGTGCGCAATCCGCGCGTCACCGGAGATGTCGAGCACGCCAACCAGCTGACCATACGGATCCATGATCGGCGCCGCCGCACAGCTCAGGATCCCGTAGGGCGCCAGGTAGTGTTCACCGCCACGCACCTCGACCGAGCGCGCCTCGACGATTGCGGTGCCGATTGCATTCGTGCCGACGACGCTTTCGCCCCAGCAGGCGCCGGGCCTCAGTGCGACCCGGCCGGCCTTGTCGAGGAAGCCAGCGCTCCCTTCGGCATCCAGAATCCAACCCACTTCATCGGTGAGCAGCACAATGCTGCCGGTCGCGGCAGCGTCAGCCGACAACCCCTCCAGCTCGGCATGCGCCAGCCGCCACAGGCGCTCGTGACGCTCGCGCATCTCGCTTAGCCGGGCCACCTCGACGGGTTCGATGGCCGGCGTGACATCGACCGGTAGGCCGGCGCGCTGGCAGCGTCGCCATGACTGCAAAATGGTGTCCGGCACCTGCCCTACTGGGGCGCTACCACGTTCAAAAAACGAACGTCGAGCCTGCCCGAGCTTGGATTGGGTCACCGTCATTACTGCCTCCTACTGTCTCATTTTGCGACATTCCGAACGATCACTGTCCCGATAAACACCACAGCTGCGAGCGCAACGCAATCGCTAGACGTGATGCGGCGCAACACAAACCGCGGCGATCTACCGCAGCGATGAGACTGGATCGGTTGACGCGACGCAGCAGCGAAAAGTTGGCATCGGCCTTGCGGATAGCGATGCACCCCTCAGGGCAACTGCTCATTCGCAATCGGAGATACCAGATGAACGCCGTCACGTCCGCCAAGTCGCTCGCCACCGACCCACAGTCGATCTTCAAGTCACGCTACGGCAACTTCATTGGCGGCCGCTGGGTCGAGCCGAGAAGCGGGCTGTACTTCGATAACACCACCCCGATTACCGGCAAGGTCATCACCTCGGTAGCCCGCTCCAACGCCGACGACATTGAGGCCGCACTCGACGCAGCGCATGCGGCCAAGGAGGCGTGGGGGCGAACCAGCGCCAGCGAGCGCGCCAACGTACTGCTGAAAATCGCCGACCGCATTGAGCAGAACCTCGAACTTTTGGCCTATGCCGAAACCTGGGACAACGGCAAGCCGGTGCGCGAAACGCTCAACGCCGATCTGCCCCTTGCGGTAGACCATTTCCGCTACTTCGCCGGTGCGGTCCGCGCCCAGGAAGGTGGCATCTCCGAGATTGACCACGACACCATCGCCTACCACTTCCACGAGCCACTCGGCGTGGTTGGACAGATCATCCCGTGGAACTTTCCGCTGCTGATGGCGGTATGGAAACTCGCCCCGGCATTGGCCGCAGGCAATTGCGTGGTACTCAAGCCTGCCGAACAGACCCCGGCGTCGATCCTGGTGTTGTTGGAGGTGATCGGCGAGTTGCTGCCACCGGGCGTGCTCAACGTGGTCAACGGGTTTGGTCTGGAGGCCGGCAAGCCGCTCGCCTCGAACCCGCGCATCGCCAAGATTGCCTTCACTGGTGAGACCACCACTGGCCGGTTGATTATGCAGTACGCCAGCCAGAACCTGATCCCGGTGACCCTGGAGCTGGGCGGTAAATCGCCCAACATCTTCTTTGCCGACGTGATGGCCGAGGACGACGACTTTTTGGACAAAGCGGTGGAAGGCTTCGTGCTGTTCGCGTTCAACCAGGGCGAGGTCTGCACCTGTCCCTCGCGAGCGCTGATCCAAGAGTCGATCTACGACCGATTCATGGAGAAGGCATTGGCACGCGTGGCCGCGATCAAGCAAGGCGACCCGCTGGACCCCAACACCATGGTCGGCGCGCAGGCCTCTTCCGAGCAGTTGGAGAAGATTCTCAGCTATATCGACATCGGCAAACAGGAAGGCGCGCAGGTGCTCGCCGGCGGCGAGCGCAACACGCTCAGTGGCGAGTTGGCCGGTGGCTATTACGTCAAGCCCACCGTGTTCAAAGGCCACAACAAGATGCGCATCTTCCAGGAGGAGATCTTTGGACCGGTGGTATCGGTGACCACGTTCAAGGACGAGGCTGAGGCGCTGAGCATCGCCAACGACACGCTCTACGGCCTTGGCGCCGGCGTGTGGAGCCGCGACGCCAGTCGGCTCTACCGGGTCGGCCGCGCGATCCAGGCCGGGCGCGTGTGGACCAACTGCTATCACGCCTATCCAGCGCATGCCGCGTTCGGGGGCTATAAGCAGTCGGGCATCGGCCGCGAAAACCACAAGATGATGCTCGATCACTACCAGCAGACCAAGAACCTGCTGGTCAGCTACTCACCCAAGGCGCTGGGCTTCTTCTAAGCGCGCAGGCCCCGGTCCGATCGGAGCGCCCGTCGCCTCCGGTCGCCACCGCAGAGCCACGGATTGACCCGGATCAATGAACCGGCCTGTGGGCCGGCCTAATTTACTTTCCACTCGCTTTGCCCCAGGAATCCTGCACTCATGAACAACACGATGAAAGCCGCCGTGGTCCGCGAATTCGGTAAACCGCTGGTGATCGAGGAAGTGAAGGTGCCGCGTCCCGGCGCTGGCGACATCCTGGTCAAGATCGAGGCCTGCGGTGTCTGCCATACCGACTTGCACGCCGCCGAGGGCGACTGGCCGGTCAAGCCGAACCCGCCATTTATCCCAGGCCACGAAGGCGTCGGCCATGTCGTCGCGGTCGGCCAGGGCGTCACCCACATCAGAGAAGGCGACCGCGTCGGTATCCCCTGGCTGTATTCGGCCTGCGGCCACTGCGAGCACTGTTTGGGTGGCTGGGAGACACTATGCGAGAGCCAGCAGAACGCTGGCTATTCCGTCAACGGAGGCTTTGCCGAGTACGCGCTCGCCAACGCCGCCTATGTCGGCCATCTGCCCAAGGGCGTGGGCTTCGTCGAGATCGCCCCGATCCTGTGTGCCGGCGTAACGGTCTACAAAGGTCTGAAGGTCACCGACACCAAGCCCGGCAACTGGGTCGTGATCTCTGGGATCGGTGGCCTGGGGCATATGGCGGTGCAGTACGCCAAGGCGATGGGTATGAACGTCGCGGCGGTCGATGTGGACGATGCCAAACTCGACCTAGCCAAGCGACTCGGCGCCACCGTGACTGTCAACGCCAAGACCACCGACCCGGTCGCCTATCTGAAGAAAGAGATCGGCGGCGCCCATGGCGCCCTGGTCACTGCGGTGTCACCGAAGGCATTCGAGCAAGCGGTCGGCATGGTCCGCCGTGGCGGCACGGTCGCGCTCAATGGCCTGCCGCCGGGCCAGTTCCCGCTCGACATCTTCGGGCTGGTGCTCAATGGCGTAACCGTGCGCGGCTCGATCGTCGGCACTCGCCTGGATCTGCAGGAGTCGCTGGAGTTCGCCGAGCAGGGCAAGGTCGCCGCGACCGTCGCCACCGACACGCTGGAAAACATCAACTCGGTGTTTGAGCGCATGCACGCCGGCAAGATCGAAGGCCGCATCGTGTTGGACCTGGCAGCATAGTCGTCAGAGCACACCCTGGCCCATGACCGTGCCGTCGCCCACTCAAAGCCTACCCCTCCAAGTCATGGCGACGCTTCCGGCGTTGCAGCTGATTGAGCAGCTGCGCGCTCGGCATGGGCCGGTGCTTTTCCATCAATCCGGCGGCTGCTGCGACGGGTCTTCGCCGATGTGTTTCCCGGTCGCAGAATTCATCGTCGGCGACCGCGACGTGCGGCTGGGCGAGATCGGCGGTGCTGCGTTCTACATGAGCCCATCTCAGTTTGAGTACTGGAAACACACCCAGCTCATCGTCGATGTGGTCGAAGGCCGTGGTGGCATGTTCTCGCTGGAAAATGGCCATGGCGTGCGCTTCCTGGTGCGCTCACGGCTGTTCGCGGACGCCGAGTATGCCCGCTTGGAAGCGGCCGGCCGGGTGTGACCGGCGCGCGCTCGTCGCGATTACGCCGGTACTTGGCCTTAATACCCTTGCGGGAACCCGATCGCCACAAGCCGGAAACGTGGCTTTGAGCACGCTCAACGTCCCTGGCCTATGCGCCGTCTGATAGCCTCAACTTGCTTGGCAGTGAATGCGCGACCGTGCTGTCGAATCAGCTTCAGGATTTGGGCATGGGCAGCGGATGAACGCCGCTGAAGCTCCAGGGTGGCTGCACGTTCGATCTCAATCCAATCCGGCGGGGCTTTGGAGCCGGAGCCTGGTGGGTGTTTGGCGATCAAGATGGCGGTTCCTACAAGGGGCTCTCTAATCCAAGGGGGACACTGACTGGCTCATGCCACTGTACCTAGATCCTGCGGACTTGAGCGTTAGGCACTACGCCTGTTCAAGCCGCTGGCACCACACCGCTTGAGAACACTCCCATATCGGGCGACTACTAATCTGCGCGGAATGATCGCAACCTTTCTGCCAATTCAGCGTCGCGCTCCGTGAATCGTCCCACAACCGGCGACGCCATTTCTCACGCCTGGGTAACGCTGGCAGCGCTACAGCTTGACGCCCCCTCACCGATGCCCGGAGCCACGCGATGCGCACCTTCGAACGTCGCCCCGACCGTCGCCTGTTCGTGCCACCTGAACCGGCTCCCCGCGCGCGCCGCGCCGGTACCGTGCCGCAGCCCGAGCCCGACGGCGTGGCACAGGACTATTCCCACTACAGCCTGGCTGACTACCAGCGCCGCCGCCGCCGTGGCGGTCCCAGTTGGCGCGATCTGCACCCGGCCTACGCGTTTGCGTTGATGACCCATGCCGCCGACTGGCCACGCGCGTCGGATGCGGGTGTGGAGGACGAGCTGGCGGCGCAATGGGAACGTATGCGCGGGGCCTCGCGGCTGAGCTGGCGGCGCGCACGGCCGGTGGTCGAGGATGCCTGGCTGGCGCTGGATCACATCCCGGTGGCGGCGGTACACGGTGCGAGGCATTGATCGGCGACCGATCTAATCGGCCGTGCCGGGTAAGTGGACGGACTTGCGCCGTTGGCACTGACAGGTAAGGTGAACGACACCTAGTTGCGCATTCACGGCCCGGCACGCGCCATCTTTCTGCTCCATTTCAGAACTGGCCGGCCGCTTCAATCGTGATCCACGCGCGTAGCGCAATGTATTGGCGCCGAATTGCTTACTACGGGGCTAACGCCCATCAGCGGGCAGGCCTCATCGCACGATCTCAATGCCTGCCGCAGCCATCACCCCAGTGGCGGTGCTTGGAGGTCTGGCCAATACCGGGGTTGAAGGTGTTGGTTGGGTCCAACGTACGGTAGTGCCGCTCCAGCGCCGGCTTGGCCCGGTACAGGTGACCGACGTTGTGCTCGGCAGGATATTCGGCGCCGCGGTGGTCCAGCAGGGCCCACATCGCGTGTTCGATCGCTAGCGGATCGTTGCCCTTGCCGACAATGTAGTCCTGGTGGAAAACGTGGCAGAGGAAGTGCCCATAGTAGAGCTTAGTGACCAGCGCAGCTTGGATCTGCGACGGCAACGTCTCCACCCAGTCGCGGTCGTCACGGCGCAACGCCACGTCCAGCGCGACAATGTCCTCGACGGTTTTGCGATGCACTTCGCGATAGCGTATGGCGGCGCTGGCAACCGCAAAACGATGCGTAAACGCTTTGCGGCCCTCCTCGGCATCACACAGGAAGTAGCCGCCAACCGAGCTAGCCGCGAAGTACTGCTTGAGAAAATAGTCCACGCGCGGCGCGTCGCTATGCGTGACTCGCAGCAGCAGATGGTGCTCGTAGCGCTGACGAAACTGGCGCATGCGCGGTGGCAGTGGGCTGGGCACTATATTCATGACCGCCTGAATCAGGCGATCGCTAAGCCCGCGTAGGCCGAGCGACTCCAGCACCCCATCAATCCGATTCTTGAGCGCGTTGGCCTTGGGCACCCAATCGGTACCGAGACGGTCGATCAGCAAGAAGGCATCCTTGCCGTATTTCTCGCCGATATCGAAGGCGTCACGATGAATGTATTCACCGGCGATGGGCAGTTCGGCCAGCGCCGTCAGCAACTCACGGCGAATCGCGGTGAGATCGCCGGGATCGTTGCTGCCGATGTAGAACACCGTGCTGTCCTCACGCGGAAAGGTATCCAGTCGCACCGCAAACACGCACAGTTTTCCGGCTGAACCGGAGGCCTCGTAATGACGTGCCGGGTCGGCATTGAAGCGCGCTGGGGTCGGTGCGTCGACGTCACGTACGTGATCGGCGTAATGCGGGTCGGAGGCGGCGCGTTGCGGGTCGTCGATCACGTCGGCCTCGACGTAATCACCGGCCTGCAACCGCGCCAAGATGTGCTCGGGCTGCTCGCCCAAGCGGATGCCGAGGTGATTGACCAGCTGCAACCGACCGTCGGCATCCACTTGCGCAAAGAGCGCCAGCTGGGTGTAGGCCGGACCACGACGCACCAGCGAACCGCCGGAGTTGTTGCAGATGCCGCCCAGCACCGAGGCACCGATGCACGACGACCCGATCACCGAGTGCGGTTCGCGCCCCAGCGGACGCAGCCTCTGCTCCAGCCGATCCAGCGTCGCTCCGGGCAGACACACCACCTGACGACCATCGTGCAGTAGCTGCACACCGTCGAGCCGGCGCGTGTTGACCAGTACGATCTGCCGGTCGTAGTCATCGCCGTCGGGGGTGGAGCCGCCGGTCAGTCCGGTGTTAGCGGCCTGCATCAGCACGATGCGCCCCGCCGCCACGACTGCCTGCAGCACCCGCCACAGCTCCAGCAGCGTACCGGGCCGCACCACCGCCAGCACCGGCCCGTCACCAAACCGATAGCCCTTACGGTAGTGCCGCGTCGCCTTATCGCCGGTGAGTACGTGGGTGCCGCCGACCGCCTCACGCAGTTGCTGAAGTAGCATGTCGGATGAAACCGGGGAAGAGGCGTTCATGGCAGTGTCTCGGTAAAGCTCGGCAAAGTAATTATCGCGCCAGTGCCGCCCTGTGCCTGCGGCAGAATGTCACAGCAATCGGTCGCGCTGGACTCGCCCTACGCAGCTGGATCAGCTCGGGATCTTAGCCAGCGAGTCGCGGCCGATCTCAGCGATCGACTTGGCGCCAGTCAGCGTCATCGCCACGCGCATTTCCTTTTCAACCAGATCGAGCAGATTCTCGACCCCCGCCTGGCCGGCAGCGGCCAACGCATAAACGAAGGCACGGCCGAGCAGCACGGCATCAGCGCCAAGCGCGATCATCCGCACCACGTCCAGACCGTTGCGGATGCCCGAGTCGGCCAGCAGCTTGATCTCGCCCTTCACCGCATCGGCGATCGCCGGCAACGCGCGCGCACTGGATAGCACGCCATCAAGTTGGCGGCCGCCATGGTTGGACACCACGATGCCGTCCGCACCGAAACGCACCGCATCGCGCGCATCCTCTGGATCGAGGATGCCCTTGATGATCATCGGCCCCTTCCAGAGCGCACGGATCCACTCCAGGTCTTTCCACGAAATCGATGGGTCAAAGTTATTCGACAGCCAGCCGATATAGTCCTGTAACCCCGTCGGGTGGCCACGGTAGCGGGAGATGTTGCCCAAATCGTGTGGACGCCCGCACAGGCCGACATCCCACGCCCAGCGCGGATGCAGGGCCGCTTGCAGCATGCGCCGCAGCCCGGCGTGGGGTCCGCTCATTCCCGAGTGCGCATCACGGTAGCGCGCGCCCGGGGTAGGCATGTCCACGGTGAAGACCAGGGTCGTCACTCCGGCCGCTTGTGCACGTTCCAGCGCGTTGCGCATGAAACCGCGATCGCGCAGCACGTAGAGCTGGAACCATATCGGTCGGTCGATCGCCGGCACCACTTCCTCAATCGGGCAGACCGATACGGTGGATAGCGTGAACGGGAGGCCTCGAGCCGCCGCCGCACGCGCGGCCTGCACCTCGCCACGGCGGGCATACATGCCGGTCAGGCCGACCGGCGCCAACGCCACGGGCATGGACAGGACTTCGCCAAACAGCTCGGTGTGCAGCGACAGGTCGGACATGTCACGCAGAACGCGCTGGCGTAACGCAATGTCGGCCAGATCAGCCACGTTGCGCTGCAATGTGTGCTCGGCATAAGCGCCGCCATCGATGTAATGGAACAAAAACGGCGGCAACCGGCGTTGGGCTGCGGCGCGGTAATCGGTAGAAGCGGAGATAATCATAGTCAAGGCGTTCAAAGCGAGGGGGAACGGTTCACGGTGCAGTGGGCACGGACGGCAGCCGCGAGGCACGGGCGCGCCGCGCCTCGTTTTCCTCAAGCGCGCGCAACGAGGTGTGTACGAACTCCAGATGCGTATGAGTGGCGTCGCGGGCACGCTCGGGATCACCGGCAAAGATTGCGTCCATCATCGCGCGGTGTTGCACCGACAGCGGCTCGAAGGTACGCGGTGACAGATACAGCTTTTCGCGGCTTTGCGAAATGTTGGTCTGCAGCAGCTCAAACAGCCCGCGCATCACCTGTAACAGCACCAGGTTGTGCGAAGCCTCGGCGATCGCCAGGTGAAAGTCGGCGTCGGCGCGCGCCTCACCAGCTGGATCGTGCCGCGCGTGCGCGGCCATCATCGTCTCGAACGCGGCGCCGATCCGTGTCCGGTCACTATCGGTGGCACGCAACGCGGCATGCCAGGCGGTCGCGCCCTCTAGCGCGTGGCGGACCTCGAGCACATCAAAGCGATAGTCCGGATCGCCCTGGAACAGCGGCAGATAGAGCTCTAACGGTTCAGCCAACACCTGTGCAGGTCCTGGCGATGCCTGTACATAGGTGCCGCCGCCCACCCGGGCACGCAGCAGACCTCGGCTGGACAGCTGTGCGATCGCCTCACGCACAGCCGTGCGCGACACCCCCAGGTTCAGGGCCAGAGCACGTTCGGCCGGCAGCCGGTCACCCGGACGCAAGGAGGCGATCAATGTGCGCAACTGCTCAGCCACACGATCGGAGAGGCGGGAGGTATTCATCGGGATAGTGTCCCCCTACTCCCCCCATCGCGACACCACCGCCGCGTGGCCGCGCCTGGCGCGCGACGGCGCGCTGCCAGCCCTAGCCTGATCCGCATTGGTCTGCTCACGGAATCATCCACGTCAGCACATAGGCCTGTAGCGTGGTGATCACGCCGACGATCACGGTAAAGATCAGACTGTGCTTGACAGTAAAACGGAACAGGTCCGATTCCTTGCCAGCCAGGCCCGCGGCGGCGCAGGCGATGGCAATCGACTGCGGCGAGATCATTTTCCCGGTCACCCCGCCGCTGGTGTTGGCCGCCACCAACAGGACATCGGATACCCCAATCTGCTGTGCGGTCGTCGCCTGCAACGCGGCGAACAAGGCATTGGATGAGGTATCCGAACCGGTCAGAAACACCCCCAGCCAACCCAGGAACGGCGAAAAGAACGTAAAAGCGCGGCCGGTGTGGGCCAGTGCCAACGCCAGCGTCGCCGACAGCCCGGAATAGTTAGCGATGAACGCGAACGCCAGCACCATGCCGATCGAATAGATCGGCACGCGCAACTCCTTCAAGGTCTGGCCGAGCGTCTCCAGCGCAGCGGCCGGCTTCATCCGTAACAGCGCGATACTGATGATCGCCGCGAGGATGATCGCCGTGCCTGTCGCCGATAACCAATCGAACGTGTAGATCGCCTCGTAGGCGGTGGGGTGCGCGACCACGGGCGGCATCTTCATTACCCCCCCATCTAGATGCGGCACGTGCAGCTTGAGTACCCACGCCTGAAGCGGGCCGCCCGCGGCGAACAACGCCTTGAACGGCTTGATGCTCCACACCGTGACCATCGCGGTCAGAATCAGAAAGGGTGACCAGGCGCGTATCACCTGGCCGCTGCGTTGCTGCGGTGATGCCACCCCATCCTGGACAACGTCAGCAGTATCGAAACGGAAGATCCGCCGTGGCTTCCACCACCGCAGGAATACCGTCAGGCACACCAACGACACCAACGCAGCGGTGATATCCGGCAGTTCCGGACCGAGGTAGTTGGAGGTCAGGAACTGGGTGATGGCGAACGAGCCACCCGCCACCAACACCGCAGGCCAGGTCTCCTTGACCCCACGCCAGCCGTCCATGATCGCCATGATCCAAAACAGCACGATCAAGGTCAGTAACGGTAGCTGGCGGCCGGCCATCATGCCAATGTGCATCGGATCCAGCCCCGTAACCTGCCCAGCGACAATGATCGGGATGCCCATCGCGCCAAACGCCACCGGCGCCGTGTTGACGATCAAGCACAATCCAGCCGCATACAGCGGTTTGAAACCCAGCCCGACCAGCAGCGCGGCGGTGATCGCTACCGGCGCACCGAAGCCGGCCGCACCCTCCAGAAACGCGCCGAATGAAAAACCGACCAGTAGCATCTGCAATCGCTGATCCTCGGTCACGGATAGGATCGACGCACGGATCACATCAAACTGGCCGGTCCTCACTGAGACCTTGTAGAGGAACACCGCGCCGATGATGATCCAGGCGATCGGCCACAGCCCATATACGAAACCGTAAAGGCCCGCAGCCAGCGCGCGCTCCAGTGGCATCCGGTAGAACAGCAGTGCCACGCCAAGCGCAATTGCCACGGTAAGCGTGCCGGCCAGCCAGCCTTTCATCCGCAGCACCGCCAGAGCAACAAAGAAAAACGCGATCGGCAGCAGCGCGATCACACTCGACAACCCGAGGTTGCCGGCCGGATCGTAAAGTTGTTCCCAGGCCTGCATTGCCCACTCCCATGGGACGACGCGGTGACCGCGCACGGTCTTCCGCGAATCAGCGGAGGCGATCCCTTACGGAATTCGCCGACATATTGGTCATACCAAAATTATCCAATGGTGCGACCAAGTGCCGCGAATTAAAGGCACATGCCCGGCGAAGGTCAATTAAGCCTTTGGTTGTAGGGGACTATGGCCGCATATTGGTATTACCAATATGCGGCCTCGTCGTTCGGTGCGCGCTCGGCGCAGCGCCTGCCGCTGCGCTAATCGACGCTCACCTGCCAGAAGTCACGTCCTGCCCCCCACCTATTGCTGCGCAGCCGGCAGATCGTCAGCATCACGGTATGTCCCGTCTGCTGCGCGCGCTGCTGCAACCTCTGAACCTGACCGGGCTGACCACGGTCGCCGCAGTCGCGCTGTCGTTCGGCCTGGAGGCACCCTCCTATGGCCCGCTGCGCTGGTTGTTGCTTGGCTCGTTCGCCACCGCCTTCGTCGGCCACGACCTGCCCGTGCCGTCTCGGCCTTGGCGGCGGCCGGCATCGCTGCTGGTGCAGGCCGCGGCCGCGTTTGGGCTGATCTGGCTGGGCCCGAACACCGTTGCCGCGCCGGTGCTGCTGGTCGTGGTAGTCGCGCAGGCGGCGATGCACTGCGCCCGTGTGGCGCTGCTGTTGATCGTGCTGATACTCAATGCCGGGTTGTATGCCGCGCTGGTGCGGGCCGGCGTTGAGCACGCCTGGCTGCTGGCGACGATCTATGCCAGTTTCGAGGCGTTCGCCGCGCTCAGCGCACACTACGCCAGCCGCGCCACCCGTGCTCGCGACGCACTGGCCCGTGTCAACGCCGACCTGCTAGCCACCCGCACATTGCTGGCCGACAGCGCGCGCGATGCCGAACGCCTGCGGCTAGCGCGCGAACTGCACGACATCGCCGGGCATAAACTGACGGCCATACGGATCAACCTGCGCATGCTCGCCGCGGACCCGCAGCTAGCCGGTCGCAGCGAGATTAGCGCGGCCGAGGCGCTGTCAGCCGAGCTCCTGGCCGACATCCGCCATGTAGTGCAGTCGCTGCGCGACGATCAAGGGCTCGACCTGGAGACCGCACTGCGTGCACTGGCCGCGCCGTTGCCACGGCCGCGACTACAACTGGTCATCACACCGCAGGTGCAGGTCACCAATCCGGCGGTCGCCGAAGCGGTGCTGCGACTGGTGCAAGAAGCGCTGACCAACACCGCCCGCCACGCCGATGCCTCCCGGCTACAGGTCCACATCGATCAGGTCGACGGTCAGCTCCACATCGACATCGAAGACGACGGCCGTGCCGTCGCGACGATCCACGAGGGCAATGGCATCGCTGGCATGCGCGAACGTCTGGCGGCGCTGCGCGGCCGCCTCGAACTCGGCCGCACCGCGCAGGGCGGTCTGCATCTTTCCGCGACGCTTCCCGGATGAGTCGGGCCCTCACCATCGCGCTGGCCGACAACCAGTCAATGATCCGCGCCGGTCTGCGCATGCTGCTACAGAGCCAAGGCATCGTGGTCGTGTTGGAGGCCGAGGACGGACAAGCGCTGCTGGATGGACTGCGCACCACACCGGTCGACGTGGTGCTCAGCGACATCCGCATGCCCGGGATGGACGGTATCGCCACGGTCGCCGCGCTGCGCGCGCGCGGCGACCGCACCCCGGTACTGCTGCTGACCACCTTCGACGACAGCGATCTGCCGCTGCGCGCCCGCGAGGCCGGGGCGCAGGGGTTCCTACTCAAGGACGCCGCGCCCGAGGAGCTACGCGAGGCAATCATGCAGGTCGCCGCCGGCCGGACCCTATTGCAGCCGGTCAGCACCGCGCCGCTGCGCTCGCGCTACCCGTATCCCGACCAGGACGCGGCACATGCTCGTTTCGGAGCCAGGGAGGTGGAGATCCTGCGCCTGCTCGCCGGTGGCTACTCCAACAAGGAGATCGCCCGCACCCTGTTCCTAGCCGAGGGCACGGTCAAAAATTACGTCTCCAGCATCCTGGAAAAGCTGGGCACACGCGATCGCACACGCGCCGTACTCAAGGCGATCACCCTGCGCGTGATCTAGCCGCTGGGTCAGCGCCGCATCCGTGACGCATCGCGCTGCACGTCAATAGGTCACCGATCAGGGCGTGTCGCTGCGGGTGTACAACCGCTGTCGGCTCAACGGCACGCCCAAGCCCGGTGCATCGACCGTGCTGGTAATGCGCAACCGGCGACCGTCCCCTTCGAGATGGTAGGTAAGGGTCTCCAGCGCGTCAGGATGGTCCAAGGTGACCACCAGATCGTCGTCGATCCGTTGCAGGCGGGCATGGGTCTTGCCATCGGCCAGGACCACCGGCTGGCCATTGACCGGTAACTGCAACAAGCCCCTGGGACCGGAGGCAAAGATCACCGCGCCGGCGCCACCGGCGACCAGCAGGTCATCGACCGCCGGGGTGAGGGTGCGCGACTCGGCGCTCTCAAGCTGCTCAGGCACAGGTTGGCTCGGCGCGGCGCCACCGCCCCCCGAAGGCGGCGCCCCGCCCCCTGATCCCGGTCCACCGCCGCCGCCGCCACCGCTATCCATGCCGCCCATGCCGCCCATACCCCCGCTGGGCGGCGCGGCGCGGGGCGCCTGCGTCTGGCCGGCGTCCGGGCCCCCCCGCTTGGACAACTCACTGCGGGCGAGAATGCTGTTGGCCTCTTGATCCGGCTTCCAGCGGCCCTCGAATCGTTCAGGCCCCTGCACGCTCACGGTCGGCAGGGTCTGGGTCACAGCGAGCAGCAGGGCGAGCAGGTACATTCGGCAAGAGAACCAGCAATGATGAGCGCCGATGCTAGCCGTGCCCGCTGAAGCGTGCTTGACTCAATGCGTCCGTGGCGTCATCCATCGCCATAGGGATTCGGCTTCGCCACCCGCTTATTGCGCTTCGGCGCGGCGAAAGGGTGGAGTCCAGGCACCGACATCAGGTTCGGAACATCATCGGGAGCGCTTTTTTCTCCATGACCTAAATAGGTACGGATTGAGCAGTTGCCGATGTTTCACACTACAGGCTATGCGCGGCATCCTGCTGTTGCGCATACACCACCAGCCGCAGGTGCCGTTCTTCATCAACGGTCAGCGAGGTGTGCTCGAAAAGCTCAGACTTGCCGTTGATCCTCAAGGTGCGCACGCCGTTACAGCGTGCGTGAACATCGTGCTGCCGCCAGCACGCTTTGAACTCCGGCGACACCTTTTCCAATTCATCCACCAGTTCATGAATATCAGTCTGTCGCACAGCGCGGGCAAAGTCGCGGCGGAAGCTTGATAGCATCAACGGGGCTTGTTCTTCCCAGAGGTCCACGCGCTCGCGCAGAACCGGATCGGTGAATAGAAGCCAGAGTAGGTTTCGCCGTTCCGGCGCATGCGCGTCAAAACCGAAAATCGCATCAGCGGCCGCATTGAAGCCCAACACGTCCCAACGCAAGTTAAGCACGAAGGCCGGGTGCGGCAAATCGTGCATCAAGCGTCGCACCAGCGGTGGTAGTACGCACCATGTCTTGCCTGGTTCGGCCGGTGGTCGTTCATGCGCCAGCAGAAACAGGTGCCGTCGCTCAGCCGCGTCCAGTTTCAACGCTCGCGCCAAGTTGTCCAAAAAGGTGGCCGACACACCGATATCGCGCCCCTGCTCCAACCAGGTGTACCAGGTCAAACCGACACCGGCGAGCGCGGCGACTTCCTCGCGCCTAAGCCCTGGCGTGCGTCTGCGCCCGCCGCTGGGCAAACCCACATCGACAGGTGCCAGTCGTTCGCGGTGCGTCCGCAGGAAAGCCGCCAAATCAGCGCGGGTCCGGTCAAGAGTGCGCATCGCTAAGTTATTGCGCTTAGTAATAGTATAAACAGTTAAATTGTAACCAGCTAAGACGGGTTTGAGAATGATCCTGTCTCAATCCCCGGATACCCCAGATGAGCTCAAGTCGCCGCTTTGCGATGAGGCCCGAACACACCGTCACTAGTCCACCTTGGCTTGGGCTATCCGTGCTGCTGCTGGCAGGTTTCGTCACCATTTTCGACCTGTTCGTGGTCAACGTAGCTATCCCCAGCATGCAGACTGGACTGGACGCGAGCTTCGCGCAGATCGGTTTCGTCGTGGCCGGCTATGAGCTAGCGTTCGGCGTACTGCTGATTATTGGCGGGCGACTGGGCGACCAGTTTGGCCGCCGTCGGTTGTTCATCATCGGCATGGCGGGCTTCACTTTGGCCTCGGCTTTATGCGGACTAGCACCCAGCGCCGGGCTGCTGATCGGCGCACGGGTATTGCAGGGCCTTGCGGCGGCTTTGCTGTTCCCGCAGGTCTATGCGTCGATACGCGTCAACTTCGACAACGACGATAGCCGTCACGCCTTTGGCTTGCTGGGCATGACGCTGGGTCTGGCCGCCATCGCGGGCCAAGTGTTTGGCGGATGGCTCGTGCATGCCGATCTCTTCGGGTTGGACTGGCGCAGCATATTCCTCATCAATATACCCATCGGAGTGTTCGCCGTGGCTACGGCACGTCACATCCCAGAATCCCTTGCGCCGCAGCGCTCTACCTTGGATTGGATGGGCGTGGTGTTAGTCAGCATCGGACTTGCATTGCTACTGGTGCCACTGATCGAAGGGTCCGGACGGGGTTGGCCCGCGTGGAGCCTGTGGGCGCTATGCGCTGCGGGGATTTTGCTTGCGCTATTTCACCAGCAGCAGGAGCGGCGGCGGATGACGGGCCGATTGCCATTGGTTGATATGCGTCTGCTTGCCCAGCGCCGCTTCGCGCTCGGCGCGCTGTTGGTGTTGCTGATCTATTCCACGTCGAGTTCTTTTTTCTTGTGCTTCGCCTTGCTGATGCAAACCGGGCTGGGACTTAACCCCCTTCTCGCGGGTAGCATCTTCGCGCCGTGCAGCGTCGGCTTCGTCATTGCCTCGATGGCAGCACCAAAGCTAGTGAAACGCTGGGGAATCCGCGCCATCGTCGTGGGCGCGCTGATCTATACGGTTTCGATCGGGTTACTAATCGCACAGGTTCAGATCGCGGGTGCCGGGCTGGTACCCATACGGCTTATTCCCGTGCTGGTAGTGCTTGGTGCTGGCCAGGGATTGATCATGACGCCGCTGCTAAATCTGGTGTTGGGCTTTGTTGACGAACTCCAAGCCGGGATGGCCTCGGGCGTGGTTTCCACCGTACAGCAAGTCGGCGCGGCGCTGGGAGTGGCTGCGGTCGGCATCTTGTTTGGGACGGCACTCGACAGTGGTAGCACGACACCACAGGCATGCCGGTATGTCTCGGCTTTCGTCATGGGCATGCTCTACTGCTTAGCGGCCGCGCTGCTAGTCTGCGTGCTGTTATTGATGTTGGCGAGAACGCCGACGTTGGCGAACCGATAATGGAAGGCGCACGGTGGAACTCAGCGAAGCTGCAGTCCAAGGGCATGATGAGGCCATCTCCATATCAGAAGGTGGCCTGATAGTAAGCAGGTTGCCTGAGCCGATGGCGGTACCGGAATCGATCAGCCCAGTTTTCTCGATGAAAGTGATGCAAGATCAATCCAGGAAGAACCACCGCTTTCGGTTGTTGAACATTCTGCCGACGCTCAGCTCCATGACCCGACAACGCCAGCTGCACAGTCCCTAATCGGATCGTTTTGCCCGCTCGGCATAGTCGACAAACGCGCCTTCCGCCGGGTCGTACCAGCGGATCGCTCCGCCACGGGCTACCTGGAAACGGTCACGCACTGGACTGGTCTGCGGATCGCCCGGGCAGCCTGCGCCGTGACGCTCACGCACGGCGATATCGAAGGCGCCATTCTCGTCATTGGCGTCGTCTTCGAGCTCGAAGACGCTGCAATCGTCGGCATAGACCTTGTCGCGTTGCAAGCGCGCGGCCAACAGGTCCAGCGCCCGCTCGGCATCGCCCGCGCGCGCGGCATGTGCGTCTTCAGGCATCGCGCTGACCAGCGGCTGCCCACGTGGTGAGGGGACCTCGGCGGGCGGTTTGCAGGCCGACAGCAGCGCAAACAGCGCCGGCAGGGCGCAATGGCCGATCCGCTTCATGCAACTCCCCTCAATAAGCAGCAACATCCCGCTGGCGGCCGCCGGCCGACCTGCATCCAGCGCAGGCGCTTGCGGATACGCCTATTGTAGGGGCTCAGCGGTGCCGCGCCAGCGTCATAACCGGCCTGCATCCAGGCCCGACCTGCTCACAAACCCTGCAAACAGGTCGTCCTGCTGCGCTAGGACGAGCGCGAAGCCGTCAGGGTCGGTGCGTCCAAGTCCGCCAAGGTGGTGGCGACCGCGTGCGCGATCGCGGCATAGCCGGCATCGCCCGGATGCAAGTGGTCACCGGAGTCATACACGGGCAGCAGTCGCGTGGGGTGCGCCGGATCACGCAACAACGCATCGAGATCAGCGACCGCGTCGAATCCACCGTCCTGGCGAATCCAGCGGTTCACCACCTCCCGCGTGTGCTCCTTGTCGGCACTGTAGTAGCCGATGATGGCGCCGTCCGAAAGCGCGCCTTCGAACGGCGGCAGGGTCGCGCCGACGATGCGCACCCCGCGCGCGCGCATGCGGGCAATCAGTTGGCGGTAACCGCCGATCAGCGACGATGCATCAAGCGGCGGCGCCTGTGGTGCCAGCATCGTGCCCGGCCAACCGATGTCGTTGATACCCATCAGCAGCACCACGGTGTCGATACCCGGCTGCGCCAACACATCACGGTCCACACGTGCCAACGCGCTTTCGCCCATCAATCGCGACAGTAGCTGCGCCCCGGAGATACCCGCATTGGCCACCGCAATACCGCGCTCGGCGAGCGTTTCAGCCAGGTAATCCGGCCAACGATGATCGGCGCCAGGGGTAGAGCCGTTGCCGTCAGTGATCGAATCACCCAACGTCACTACCAGCCGCGGCGTGGCGGTCTCAACGTGAATCGCACTGACAAACAGACGTACCTGGGCCGAGTCCGTCGCGGCCAGGATGGTGGCCGCAGTGACATCACCGTCGGCAAACCAGGCGTCGTCCAGCCCCTCCCAGTGAAAAGTCGCTGGCGGCGTCGGCTGTGGCAAGTACACACTGAGCGCGACACGACCACCGGCCGCGACCGGCAGGGTCACCGGGTCGCTGATCCAGCTGGCGCCGGCGGGGATGCTGACTGACGCCTGCCCGTCAAAGCTCAGCACGCGTTCTGTTCCGGCGACGATCGCCGATCCGCCAGCGGCCTCGGCAATGCGCGCCGTGCCGATCACCAGCGGTGTGCTGCCGTAATTATTGGACAAGACCACGCGCAGGCGCTCGCCGCCGACGCTGACCCGCACCCGCTGGCGCACCGTCTGGTTCCACAGGTGATAAGGCAGCTTGGTCGGCAGCGGGAACGTACCGTCCCAACGCGGCTGCGGGCTGGCATACCACGCGGTAACCCACGACGCTACCGGCGCCGACGGGCACGGCGTCGGCCGCTCGTTGTGAATGGACGTGGACATCAACGCATCTCCCCGGCGGTCACCCCGCGTAACGTACCGCGCTCCAGCTGCAGCGCCCACACCGCCAGCAGCAACGCACCAAGCGGCACCAGCGCGCCGATCCACGGCAACTGTGCCAGACCTACGCCATGCGCCAACACGATGCCACCCAACCAAGCACCGAACGCATTGCCCAGGTTGAAGGCGCCAATATTCAGACTCGACGCCAGGCTCTGCGCGCCGCTGGCCTTCTGCAACACCCACAGCTGCAAGGGCGAAACGGTGGCGAACGCGGCCGCGCCGAGCAGGCCGATAAATAACACCATCGTCCAACGGCTGTGCAGCACCAGCCCCATCAACGCCATCACCAGCGCGAGTGCAAACAACGAACCGAGCAGCGCCGGACGCAGCCGGCGGTCGGCCAGACGTCCACCGAGCAGGTTGCCGATGATCATGCCCACGCCGAACACCAGCATGATCGGCGACACCGCCGCATCGGCAAAGCCGGTGAGCCCGGTCAGGATCGGTTGGATGTAGGTATACACGGTGAACATGCCGCCAAAACCCAACACGGTGGTCAGCAGGCCCAATAGCACCTGTGGACGGACTACTGCGGCCATCTCCTGGCGCAGCGAGGCGCGTGCTGGCGCGGCCGCCGCGCGTGGCACCAGCGAGGCGATCACCACGGTCGCCACCACGCCGACTGCGGTCACCGCCCAAAACGAAGCGCGCCACCCCCAATGCAAGCCGATCCAGGCCCCGGCCGGCACCCCGAGCAGGGTCGCCACGGTCAGCCCCGTGAACATGATCGAGATCGCCGAGGCCTTGCGATCGTCGGCAACCAGCGACGTGGCGACCACCGCGCCGACCCCGAAGAAGGTGCCGTGCGCCAGCGAGGTGAGGACCCGCGCCGCCATCAACGCAGCGTAGTTAGGCGCCAGCGCGCAGGCCAGATTGCCCACTGTGAATATCACCATCAGCGCCACCAGCACCGCCTTGCGTGGCAATCTGCCGGTCATCGCGGTGAGTAGCGGCGCCCCCACGAATACCCCCAGCGCATAGCCGGAGATCAGCAGCCCAGCGCTGGGAATGCTGACCTTCAGGTCGGCAGAGACCTGCATCAGCAGCCCCATGATGACGAATTCAGTGGTGCCGATGCCAAAGGCACCGGCAGTGAGGGCGTAGACCGCCAGCGGCATGCGCGGGGATGGGTGAGCAGACATGGGGGTGTCCAGTTCAAGGGAGTGTGTCAGCCTGCGACTTTCGTTTTAAAACAAAAACGCCCAGTATCTGAAATAGCTTTCAATGAATCGTTGATAATGGATCGGATCGGCGATATCGCCCTGTTTCTGCGGGTACTCGACCTGGGCTCGATCAGCGCCGCCGCGCGCAGCCTGGATCTGTCGGTGGCGGTGGCCAGCCAGCACCTGAAGCGGCTGGAACGCGCGCTAGGCGTGCGCCTGCTGCATCGAACCACACGGCGGCTGCATCCCACCGCGGAGGGCCAAGCCCTGGCCGAGCGCGGCCGGATGCTGGTGCAGGACCTGGAGGCACTGGCCGAGGGCCTGCGCGAAAGCGGCCAGGGCGTGTCCGGCACACTGCGGGTGACGATGTCGGCCTCGTTTGGGCAGCACTACATTTCACCCCTGCTGCCGGAATTTCAGGCGCTGCACCCGGGCATGCGAATCAGCGCACATCTGAGCGATGACGTGGTCGATCTGGTCAAGGAAGGCTTCGACCTGGCGATCCGGATCGGCCCGCTCGATGACTCGCGGCTGGTGGCGCGTCGAATCGCCTCCAACCACCGAGTGCTGTGCGCCTCACCGGCCTACCTGCGCCAGCGCGGCATCCCGCGCACCCCAGCGGAGCTGGCCGGGCATGCCGGGGTGCTGCTGATGGGCCGAGACGGCCGCAACGACCTGTGGACGCTGACCACACCCGAAGGTGGCCTCATCAAAGTACGCATGGAAAGTCGCTTCGAGAGCAACTTTGGCGAACTGTTGCGTGATGCGGTGCTGGCCGGCCAGGGCATTGCGATGCATTCGCTATGGCACGTCGCCGACGACGTGCGCGCTGGACGGCTGACCGTGGTGCTGCCGGACTATCCGCCGCCCACCACCCAGGTAAGCGCGGTGATGCCGGCGCGACGGCTACAACCGCCGCGGGTACGCAGTTTCGTCGACTTTCTACTCAGGCATCTGGGCGAATCACCGCCGTGGGAACGCTAGCGCACGTCATCCATGCCCCGGTAGATCGCGCGGATCCAGCAGGGGCCACCACCATGCGCATTAAGCGCCATCATCATGTGACGCCGATGCCAGCTCAGGCGCTGGATTTATCTGATGTGTAGACGATGCCGTGGATCATCGCGACGCTCGGCTCGGCTGTGCTGGCAAAAGCCGAAGTAGGCGCATGGACTGCGCTTATACATCGCCGTCATCGCTCCAGCCCTCGCCACTGCCGCGCTGGTATATCTGCTCACCCTCGAGCACCGCACCGGCGGCATGCGACGGCGCTGCACGCAGCCGAGCGTAGATCGGGGTGAAGTCCGCCGCAGTCGCCTGCATCAGCTGCTCAAAATCGTCGATCACAAAGTAGCTCTTTTGGTAGCTATCAATGCGGTAACGGGTGCGCATGATCCGTTCCAAGTCGAAACCGATCCGATTGGGCCCTGATGATTCCAGCGAATAAAGCGATTCGCCTTTGGATGAGACGATGCCGGCACCGTAGATACGCAGCCCGGCCGGTGTATTGATGAGCCCGAACTCAACCGTGTACCAATACAACCGGCTCAGCTGTTGCAATGCGTCCGCGCCGATCGCGTGCGCTTTAACTCCGCCGCGGCCGTAAGCTTGCATGTAGTCGGCGAACAGCGGATTCATCAGCAACGGCACATGGCCGAACAGGTCGTGGAACAGATCCGGTTCGGCGATGTAGTCAATCTGCTCGGGACGGCGGATCCACCAGGTCACCGGAAACCGGCGATGAGCCAGGTGTTCGAAGAAATCGAGCTCCGGCAACAGCCCCTCGACACAGACCAGGGTCCAGCCCGTCGCCGCGGTCAATACCGGGTTGAGCTGATCGAACCGCGGAATCGCGTGCGCGTCCATGCCCATCTCGTCCTGCGCACGCAAGAACGCCTCGCAGGCGCGGCCATCCAGCATCTCGCGCTGACGTGCATAGAGCGTGCCCCAGGTCCGGTGATCCTCGGCCGAGTAGCTCTTCCACGGCTGCTCGACCACCGCGGTGGTGTAGACCGGCACGCTGCCCTTGTCGGTGATGCGATTTTCGACGCGGCGGGGGACGGCATTCATCGCAAGACTCCGGCAGTGACTCGGCTCCAACGCACGATAACTGAGGGCGGCCGCAACAGGCTTGCGAAGTTGCGCGAATTGTCGTGTTTGACGCAATCTTATTGCGCCTTTTGTTTGTACAACACAACATATGCCCGCCTCGCTCCCGCTGGACCGCACTGATCTCCGCCTACTAGCGCTGCTACAAACGCAGGGGCGCACCAGCAATGCCGACCTGGCCGCGCAGATCAACCTTTCGCCCTCAGCCTGCCTGCGTCGCACCCAGCGGCTGGAAGCCGCGGGCGTCATCGCCGGTTATGGCGCGCGGCTTGAAGCACGCGCACTGGGATTGGGGCTGCAGGCATTCGTGCGGGTACAGCTCAAGCAACATGGGCCGGCTGACATCGCGCACTTTGCCGAGGGCGTGCGCGCTTGGGACGAGGTGGTGGCGTGCTGGGCACTGTCCGGCGACATGGACTACCTTCTGCAAGTCCAGGTGCAGGACCTGGAGCACTTCTCGCGCTTCTTGCTTGATCGCCTACTCAACGCCACCGGCGTGGCCGACGTCAATTCGAGTTTCGTGCTGCGCACAGTGAAAGATCCGATCGCACTGCCGCTATCCCACCTGGATTAAAGCCCTGCGACAGTCTGCACATGGAGGATATTGCAGGCCCTGACTATAGTCGCCATCGCACGGCGAATGGGGTCGTCGGCGCATTTGACGATGAGAACCAGGGAAATGATGAGAACCAGGGAAATAACGTAGACATGGAACTAGGCGAGCCAGCGCGCGGATCACGCGTGACCGGGGTGCTTTTCGCCAGCGGACCGGGGTTCTGGGAGACCCGTCCGGCGTTCTGGCTGCTACTGGCGGCGATAGCCGCCTGCATGGTCTGCGTTTCGCGAATGCTCGGCTGGGGCGGGCTGTCGCTGCTAATGGGCGGGGCTTGGGTCAGCCGGCGCGGCTGGCGCCGGCGCGAAGGGCGGCGACTGTCCTCAGAGTAGCGCGAGGGATGTTCGTGACATGAATGACACTGTGTGTCAATGCTTGTCACGTTGCTGAGAACGATTTACATTCCTATCGATACGGATCTCACCGTCCGGCTCTTCGACCCGCTCTGCCCGCCCTTCAGGGCCAGCCAGCGAGCAGCGTTCCATTCAACCCTGTGCCTTGCGGACGCCCTGGTGGATAGCGCCCGCGTTCGCGAGCGCGCGCCATACGACCGACACTGCCATGAAGCCTTCCGCTGCATCCCCCCGCCTGCTGTGCGTCGCCATGCTGGCCGCGACCACGCCCACATTGGCGGCCGAGGCGGCGGCCGACGCCAAGACTCTGGATAAGGTCACCGTCACCAGCGCTCGGGCCCAGCGTGATCCGTCCACCACCACTCGACTGCCGATCAGCGTGCGGGAAACCCCACAATCCATCAGCGTGATCGGCGTGCAGCAGTTACAGGAGCAATCGCTGTTCGATATCGATGAGGTGATGCGTAACGTCGTCGGCGTCAACGTGTCCTTCTACGACAGCCAGCGCCCGCTTTACTACGCGCGCGGCTTCCAGATCACCGACTTCCAGGTCGATGGTCTGCCGACTTACAGCAACAGTACCAACCAGGAATACGACACCGCCTTCTACGACCGCATCGAAGTCATCCGCGGCGCTAACGGCCTGCTCAGCGGCACCGGCGTGCCGTCGGCCACAGTCAATATGTTGCGCAAGCGTCCCGGCAAGGACGTTGACGCCTCGTTCGCGGCCACCACCGGACGCTGGGACTTCCATCGCATGCAAGCTGACGTCAACGCGCCACTGACCGCCGACGGCCGCTTCCGTGCCCGCGTCGTGGCCGTCTATGAAGACCGCGATGGGTACTACGACCGCTACCATGAACAAAAGTCGGCGGCGATGGCGGTGCTGGAAGGCGATCTCACCGACTCAACCACGGTGACCGTGGGCTACCAGAAGCAGGACAACAACCCGGTCGGTTCGACCTGGGGCACGATACCGTTCTTCTTCAGCGACGGTCGCCATGCCCACCTGCCGACCTCGACCAACCTGGCGCCGAACTGGACACGCTGGCAGCGCAACACTCATACCACCTATGCGCAGCTGCAACACCGCTTCGGTGAGAACTGGAGCCTGAAAATCAACGCAGCGCGCACTCAGGGCGAGGTCGCCAGTGTGCGCGTGTATGGATCGGGCTACCCCGATCCGGTGGACGGCAGCGGGGTCTATCTGCAAGCAGGGGTCGGTCAGTCTCACGACACCCGCAACGCAGTGGACGCCTACCTCAGCGGCACGTTCTTCGCGTTCGGACGCGAACACGACCTGGCGTTCGGTGCCAGCTGGCAAGACCTGGAGGAAACCACCCCCAACCTGACCATGACGTTCCCGAACGATTGGACTCGCTGCGGGCGAGGCGCGTGTTACTACATCCCCAGCCTGTCACACTGGGATGGTGATATCTCTGCGCCGAGCTATACGCGCACCGGCGCCTGGCGTCAGAGCCGCACCACCCAGAGCGGGGTGTACGCCTCCACGCGGTTGCGTCTGGCCGAGCCACTGTCGTTGATCGCCGGCCTGCGATTGAGCACCTGGAGTACCCGCGCTCACAGTTTCAATAGCGCCGGCGCCTATACCGGTACAAGTGGTGCTTACAAAGTCAAAGATGAAGTTACCCCGTACGTCGGACTGATGTACGACATCGTCCCGGATGTCTCGGTCTACGCCAGCTATACCGAGATCTTCAATCCACAGAACTACAAGGACCGCAACAACAACCTGCTCGACCCGGTGCAGGGCAGCAATCGTGAAATCGGCCTTAAATCGGCATTGCTCGACGGCCGAGTCGCGGTCAACGCCGCGCTGTTCGAAGCGCGCCAGGACAACTACGCCATGCTCGACAGCCGCGTGCCGCTACAGTCGCTACCCGACGGCACCTCGGCGTACGTGGGTGTGGACGGCACCAAGAGCCGCGGCGGCGAGATCGACATCGTGACCGAGCCGCTACCGGGCTGGCACCTTAACGCCGGCTACAGCCGGGCCAAGGTGACCCGTGCGCCTACCGACCTTATCTACGCCAATTTGCCCGTGCACACCGTGCAGGTGTCCACGCAGTGGACCGTACCGGGCACCTCGGAGCGCCTGACCCTGGGCGCTAACGTCATGTGGCAAAGCAAGCTGGAGGCCTTCAACGTGAACAACCCGGTCTACGGTGCGGTCACGGTCAGACAGGACGCCTACGCGCTGATCGGCCTCCATGCCAACTACCGCATCAGCGATCAGTGGACCGCCAGCTTGACGGTACGCAACGCGCTGAACGAGAAGTACTGGGCCAACCTGGACTACAACAACTACGGTGAACCGCGCTTTATGGCCCTGACGCTGCGCTGGAAATACTGAGCCGTCATCGCCGTGGGCGAATCAGTTGCCGGCACCACAGCCGGCATCCTCACCGCGCAGCTTCTGCCAACGCGAACGGTTATCCAAACAGCGCTGCTGCGCCTGAGCCCGAGTCGCTTCAGTCTGCTCGGCGGCGGCACGGGCGGCAGCGCTGCGGCGGGCCTGCAGCTGCGCGATGGCCGCGCGGATCTGCGGCATCGCCGCCATCGCCGCACGCTCACCCTCCAGAATCGCGGCATTGCGCTGGGTAAAATCGGCCGCGCCTATGTCCAGCACTTTAGGCCGGATCACGATGTCGGCGCGCTTGAGTTCAGCCTCGCCCAGCCGTTGCCCCATGATCGCGATCGACTGGTTGACTGTGCCCAGCAGGTCGCCGGGATTTTTGCCGCTGGCCCGGCTGGAAATATCCACCGCAATGACGAAGTCGGCGCCCAGCTGACGCGCAGCATCCACCGGCACTGGGCTGACCACGCCCCCGTCGATGTAATGGTAACGGCCGATCGTCACCGGCTCGAACACGCCAGGAATACTGCTGGACGCGCGTACCGCCTGGCCGGCGTTACCGCGTACAAACACCGTGCGCTCGCCGTCCTCCAAGCGGGTGGCGACCGCCGCGAACGGTTTGGCAAGCTGTTCAATCGGCCGGTTACCGAGCTGCTGATTGACGTAGTCCTGCAACTTTTGGCCCTGTACCAGACCGCCGGAGAACAGTCGCACATCGCGGATGCTCGCCTGATCCAGCGCCACCGCCTTTTCCTGCATCTGGAAGGCGTTCATACCACTGGCGTAAAGCGCGCCGACCACGCTGCCAGCGCTAGTGCCGGCCACCACCGCCGGCTCCAGGCCGTTGGCTTCGAGCATTTTGATCACACCGATGTGCGCAAACCCCTTGGCAGCACCACCACCCAGGGCGATGCCAATCTTGATCGGCGCCACCTGCGCGCTAGGCGCCACCGGTGAGGTGGCGGGCGGTTCGGAACGGAGGTTGCCGCCGCAGGCGGCTAGCAAACAGCTCAGGGCAGCCAGCAGGGACGGCAGCAGGGAACGCGCGTGCATCGTGGGCAGCGAAAGTGGCGGGACAAGCTCAGCAGCATATCGGCTGAACCATCCCACGTTCATCCCCCGGCCGCGACCGGCAAGCCCGCAGTCAGCCGATCGGACCGACCCCGCCTCTAAAACCGGTTGTCGCCGTCAAGGATCCGGCCCAAGCCGCCCAGGATTGAGCCCTCGCCACGATCCTGGCCGCCGGCCTGCGGCGCGGCTTGCAGCATGCGCCCAGCCATCCGCGAGAACGGCAGCGACTGTAACCAGACCTTACCTGGGCCGGTGAGCGTGGCCAGGAACACGCCCTCGCCACCAAAGAACATGCTCTTCAGCCCGGCCACCCGGCGCACATCCATATCCACACTGGCGTGGTAGCCCACCACACAGCCGGTATCCACATCGATGCGCTCGCCGGCGGCCAGCTCACGCTCCACCACGGTGCCGCCGGCATGCACGAACACCCAGCCGTCCCCCTCCAGTTTCTGCATCACAAAACCCTCGCCGCCGAACAGACCGGTCAGAATCTTGCGTTGAAACGCAATGCCCAGCTGCACGCCGCGCGCACCGGCCAGAAAACTGTCTTTTTGACAGATCAGCCGGCCACCGTGGTCAGTGAGATTGAGTGCCAGGACCGTACCTGGGTACGGTGCCGCGAACGCGACCTTGGCCTTACCGCTGCCGGTGTGGGTATACACCGTGGTGAACAGACTTTCGCCGGTCACCACGCGTTTGCCCGCCGACAGTAGCTTGTCCAGCAACCCGCCTGAACCGCTCTGGCCACCATGCGAGCCATCGCCGAACACGGTGTCCATCTGCACCGCCGCGTCCTTGTACATCAGCGCGCCGGCCTCGGCGATCGCGCTCTCCCCCGGATCCAGCTCGACCTCGACAAACTGCATGTCGTTGCCGACGATGCGGAAATCGATTTTATCGGCGCGCTGGCTGCCGGCGGTCAGCGGCGGTGGCACGCCGGGACCGGTGCCGCCGAGCTCGGCGATCTCGCGCACTGGCGTCCACCCGGCCATACCCTCACGCCAGCCCATTGCGGCCGGGTAGCGCCGGACATGCGCACGCGCAGCCTCATCATCGAGCGGACCGGTACGGTCGGAATGTCCAGGAACGTGAAAATACCACTGGGCCATGGGCAAGCTCCTGCTGGGCGTAAGGGAGCGCCCAGTCTAGGCGGCCCGGCCTGACCACCGCTATCTATCGCCCCCTACGTGCGCCTGCGCGTTCGCGTTAAGCCGTACAGCATCTACAACGCACTGGCCGGTCGCAGCTTCAGCGCAGCAGCTTCGGCCGCGCAATCCAGTGCCGGTTTCAAGCCCTGCTCACGCGCGGCGGCGATCTCCTTGCGTGCCGCAGCCAGGTCGCGTTCGAACCTGGCATCGTCGTGCAATCGCGCGACCGTCGCCGCCCCCATAAAACGTCCCTCAAGGATGTCACTCTGCCAATGCACGTTACAGACCAACCGGCTCTCGCCGTAATTCCGGCCACGCGCCTGGATCGCATCGGCGTGGTCGGGATCGATCTCACTCAGAATCAGTGCCCACGTCCAGCCGATCGCAGTATGACCGGACGGATAGGAACCGTTTTTGCGCAGTCCCGACTCGTCTTGCGGCGTACAGGTAGGCTGGCCGTTGACCATGAACGGACGCGGGCGCCGGTAGTGATTCTTGGCCGTCTTGGTCGCGGCGCTGGCATCGATGCGGCTGCGTTCGAGCAAGGTATACAGGCGTGGGGTGTGCTGGCGGTCGATCGGCACGCCAACCGCGCAGGCAAAGTGGTCAGCACCGGCCGGGAAACTCAGATCAGCGTCGCGCGTGGCCTGAGCGAAGCGCACGCTGTTGTGCAACGCCAACGCCTGCTGGCTCACCGCCTCATCCAGGGCGTAACCGGGCGATCCCGGGGTCGGCGGCGGCGGCACCAGCGACAGGCTATCGGGCACCGCATGGGCGGCCAAGTAGCCCACTGTACTGGCGTCCCCCTCGTGAGCGCTGCCCGCTGTCGAACGGGGGGTGCTGGAACAGCTCACCAGAGCGAGGCCGGTCAGCAGAAAAGAAAGACGCAATAACGAAGTCATAAGAGTTCTTAAATTGAATTGAATGATGACGGAAAAGCAGCACCGTTAGCCCGCCGCCATGAAGGCACATGGGCACATGCACGCATCACAGGTGCAAATGCCCCCAACAGGGGCACGCCACACCATGACAGATCGGCGTCCGGGGCCGGAATAGACTAGCCGTGGCTTACCACCGCCGAATAGCAACCGTTATCGCAGCGCACTCGGATCGGGCCATCAAACACCGCCGAGAGCGTAGCGTCAGTTAGCAGAACATCACGCGCGTCGTCGGCGAAGATGCGCCCGCCGCGCAGCAGGATCACGCGCGCGATCTCCGGCACGATCTCCTCAATGTGATGGGTAACCAAAACCAACGTGATGCCCTGTTGGGCCAGGTGGCGCATCGTCTCTACCAGATGCTGCCGTGCAATCAGGTCCAGCCCGGTCGACGGTTCGTCCAGCAGCAACGCCTGTGGCCGGTTGACCAGCGCGCGCGCAATCAGCACACGTCGCGTCTCACCGGCCGACAATTCGGCATACGCGCGGTCCAGCAACGGCAGCGCGCCTGCAAGCGACAGCGCTTCGCGCGCGCGCGCGCGCATCGTCTCGCTGACCTCGCAATCGACCGGCACCACATAGCTAGCGAAGAACCCCGACAGCACCGCGTTCTCTACAGTCAACCCCGGCATGTCAGCCAGATTGACACTGAGATCGCCGGTGACGATGCCCAACTGCGAGCGCAGTTGCTCCACCCGCCAGCGAACCTGCCCCATCACGCTCACCGGTGGACGCTCCGGGGACGGTCCTGACGGACGCGCCAACGGGTATAGCTCACGCGTAATCAGCTTGATGAACGACGACTTGCCGCAGCCGTTGGGGCCTAGAATCGCGGTGTGCTGGCCGGCCTCGATACGCAGGCTGAGTTCGTGCAGCACTTCTACCCCGCCGCGTATGACGCTCGCGTGGTCCAGTTCGATCAATGGTGGCGGGACGGCATCGGCTCGCATGCGTACGGAACCTGACACTAAAGCTGACGAAACGGCAGTTTAGTGGGTGCCTGCGCCGGATGAGTGAGTGCACCTGAACGACATATGCCGGTCCCAGGTGAATTTTGCCGCCAACCGCCTCATTATGTCTGCACCCTTCGTACGCACCAACGTCGCCTCGCCCGTCAGGAGCCTTCGTATGCTGCAAGATTCGATTCTCGACTTCCTTGCCGGCGGCCTGCTCGCACCGGGCTGGTGGGGCATGCTCGCCGTGCTGCTGGTCTTCACTCAGCTGACCATCTTCGCCGTCACGCTGTACCTGCACCGCAGCCAGGCCCACCGCGGTGTCGACTTCCACCCGGCGCTGGCCCACCTGTTCCGCTTCTGGGTGTGGCTGACCACCTCGATGATCACCCGCGAGTGGGTCGCCATCCACCGCAAGCACCACGCCAAGGTCGAGACCGAGGACGACCCGCACAGCCCGCAGACTAAGGGAATCGGCCGGGTGTTTTGGCGCGGCGTGGAGCTGTACCGCGAGGCGCGCACACTGCGCGCGGACATCGAACAGTACGGTCGCGGCGCGCCGGAGGACTGGATCGAACGGCATCTGTACACCCCACACGCCAACCTCGGGCCCGTCCTGCTATTCGTGGTCAACACAGCACTATTCGGTCTGCCCGGCG
>Cebus_capucinus_imitator_PRJNA485217_SSR047__coassemble_1058_pt1 | contig 31941 bp, 25 predicted proteins | sample Cebus_capucinus_imitator_PRJNA485217_SSR047__metabat2_high_PE_004 | metagenome-assembled genome bin Cebus_capucinus_imitator_PRJNA485217_SSR047
CACTTGACGGGCTCGGTTGGCTCGGTGGGGCTGGCCGATGTCGCCGGCGCCGTTCCGGTCTTGAGTGACTGCCCATGTTCCAGGCGGGCGCGCACCACAATGTCGATACGACGCAAGATTGAAGCCGCCATATCGCGTTGCAGTTCGTCGACCAGCATCTCGCGCTCAGTCACCGTACCAGTGGCATTGGTCGGCGGCGAAACGTAGTCGCGCGACATCTCGATCACTTGCTGCGGCACTAAGACCGAGCCATCCGGTGCCAGCATTGTGAAGACTACCGCGTAGCGCAGGCTGTACTCCTGTGACCGCCCCTCCGCGTCGATCGCGATCGACCGATCCCCCCACCGCTCAGACAACACCTTCAGCTGGGCAAATCCGCTCTTGGCGTCCTCGTCCGCCAAGGGCACTCGCGACGCCCACAGGTTGCGTTTGATCAGTTTGGACAGTTCGCTGTACTGCGACGTCGATACCACCTTGACCGCCGGCACATCGGGCGGCAGGGCCAGCTTAGTGCGCAGATGGAAGCCGCAGGCGGTCAGTCCTGCGATCAGGACCAGGACGATGAGGGGTCGGATCATGGATACAGTCTGGATGAGCGGGCCGGAGGCAGCAACAGGAAACAGTGCGTCAGCCTGCCCGAAGCCGCGTGAACACTACTTGAGACGCGGGTTTGATGCCTGGAAGTGCCTCGCCGGGGAGGTCGCGAGGCATTGCCGGATGAAACCGCCGCTCTCTTTGCAATTTGACAGGATCATTCACGCGCAGCGCCAAAGGTGGATAGAGCCCCCGCAGTCCGAACGCAACTGTCAGGCTTTATCTGACCGGCTGCACATCGTTGCGGCTAAGCCGCAACGATGTTGACGATCTTGCCCGGTACAACGATGACCTTGCGCACCGTCAAGCCCTCCAGGAACTTGGCGGTGTTCGGCTCGGCCTTGGCCAAGGCCTCAACCTGATCTTTAGGCGCGTCGGCAGCGACTTCGATGGTGCCGCGCAACTTGCCGTTGACCTGCACCGCAAGGGTCAACGCATCGCGCACCAGCGCAGCTTCGTCCACCCGGGGGAAGGGTACATCCTCCAGCAGCGTCTCGGCATGACCCAATGCCTGCCACAACGCATGACTGGCATGCGGAGTAATCGGATTGAGCAACAGCACCATCGTTTCCAGCGCTTCCTGGCGCACTGCCCTGCCCTGCGCGCTGACATCGTCGAACTTGGCCAGCGTATTGGACAGCTCCATCACCGCAGCGATCGCGGTGTTGAAACTGTAACGGCGGCCGTAGTCGTCGCCGACCTTGCCAATGGTCTCATGGGTCTTGCGACGCAGCCCTTTGTGCACCGCGCCAAGCGCGGCCACATCCAACGCCGGCGCCACGCCTTCGGCGGCATGTTTATGGACCTGCGTCCACAGCCGGCGTAGGAACCGTGCCATGCCATCCACGCCAGCCTCGTTCCATTCCAACGACTGCTCGGGCGGGGCAGCAAACATCGAGAACAGGCGCATTGTATCGGCGCCATAGCGGGCGATCATCGCCTGCGGATCCACACCGTTGCTCTTGGACTTGGACATCTTTTCGATGCCACCGATCAGCACTGGCTGGCCGTCGCCGTTGTGCACGGCCCCCACCACGCGCGCCTTATCGTCGCGCTGCACCTCAACGTCGGCCGGGTTGATCCAGTCCTTGGAACCATCGGGGTTCTGACGGTAGAAGGTTTCGGCGATCACCATGCCCTGGGTCAGCAGATTGACCGCGGGCTCATCGCTATCGACCAGCCGCGCATCGCGCAACAGCTTGTGGTAGAAGCGGAAGTACATCAGATGCATGATCGCGTGTTCGATGCCGCCGATGTACTGGTCCACCGGCAACCAGTAGTTGCCGCGCTTGTCGACCATATCCTTGGCACCCGGCGAGGTGTAGCGCGCGTAGTACCAGCTCGACTCCATGAAGGTATCGAAGGTATCGGTCTCGCGCTCGGCCGGACCCCCACATTGCGGACACGTGGTCTTACGCCATTGCGGATCAGTCTTGATCGGCGAACCGGTACCGCTGAATTCCACGTCCTCCGGCAACACCACCGGCAGCTGTTCCTCCGGCACCGGCAACGCGCCACAGGCGTCACAATAGATCACCGGGATCGGACAGCCCCAGTAGCGCTGACGGCTCACGCCCCAGTCGCGCAAACGATAGTTGATGCGCCGCTGGCCCTGCCCCTTGCGCTCGAAGCGCTCGGCCAATGCCTCAAACGCCCCCTGGTAGTCAAGCCCATCGAACTCGGCCGAATTGACCAGCTCGATCGTACGGGTCTTGTCGCTATACCAGTCGCGCCACACCTGTGGCTCCCAGCTACGCTCCTCGTCGTTACGCGCGTCCTTGAGTGCAATCACCTGTCGGATCGGCAGTGCATATTTGTTGGCAAACGCGTGATCGCGTTCATCATGACCCGGCACCGCCATCACCGCGCCGGTGCCATAGCCCATCAACACGAAGTTGGCGACCCAGATAGACACCTGTTCGCCAGTGACCGGATGCACCGCCTTCAGGCCGGTGTCCATGCCGCGTTTTTCCTGGGTCTCCAGCTCGGCCTCGGAGACGCCACCTTTTTTCAGCTCGTCCAGGAACGCGGCCAGCGCCGGATTGGCGGCGGCCGCTCGCAACGCCAACGGGTGTTCACCGGCGATCGAGACAAAGGTCACCCCCATCAGCGTGTCCGGACGGGTGGTGAACACCCGCAGCGGATCGAGCGCGCGGCCATCGCCGTCGAGCACGTCAAACTGGATTTCTAGGCCCTCGGAGCGGCCAATCCAGTTGCGTTGCATGGTTTTGACCGACTCTGGCCAGCCGTCAAGCTGGTCCAGCCCGTCGAGCAGCTCCTGGGCGTAATCGGTGATGCGCAAGAACCACTGCGGGATCTCACGTTTTTCCACCAGCGCCCCCGAACGCCAGCCACGGCCATCGATGACCTGCTCATTGGCGAGCACGGTCTGATCCACCGGATCCCAATTCACCACCGCATTGCGGCGGTAGGCCAGGCCCTTGCGCATTAGCCGGGTGAACATGCGTTGCTCGTGGACGTAATACTCCGGCCGGCAGGTAGCAAACTCGCGTGACCAGTCGATAGCGTAGCCCAGCGACTTGAGCTGACCGCGCATGTGATCAATGTTCTGGTAGGTCCACTTGGCCGGCGCGACCTTGTTTTTGATTGCCGCGTTCTCGGCCGGCAACCCGAAAGCATCCCAGCCCATGGGCTGCAACACGTTGTGACCGGTCATGCGCCGGTAGCGGCTGATAACATCGCCAATGGTGTAGTTGCGCACGTGGCCCATATGCAACGCACCGGACGGATACGGCAACATTGACAAGCAGTAGTACTTGGGTTTGTCCGAATCCTCCTTGGCCTCAAAGGCACGCGTGGCGTCCCAGAATGACTGGGCGGAGGATTCGACCTGCTGCGGGTCGTAGGCGATGATTTCGGCAGAGGACATGGAGGCGGTCGGCACGCGGGACGGCATAAAGCAGTAAAGGGTACCGCAGTGCAGCAAGGCGCTCCACTCGCCCCACCGCCGCAAGTGACGCCGGCTTCCCCGAACCGCTCGGGTTGGCCCTGTAGTTCCAACCTTAAGAGTCGCCGTGGCGGGGCTTATTCAGCGTTAGACGCCCCCCTCAGGCGCAGTAAGAGCGTGACCAAGGCCACAGCCCCCCGGCGAGCGCCCACCAGCCTGCCCACACCAAGAACGCTAGTCGCTGAGCCAACGGCGCCGGCAACCAGAGCCCGGGTGGCAGCAGCGCCAGCAGTGCGACCAGCGCGGCCGCCAGCAGGCTGACGACACCTAACCGCGCGCTACCAGACTGGCCGCGCAGCCACAGTCCCAAGATTCCAGCGCCAGAGATGAACGCCAGCGCCCACAGCAGCCAGCTGGTGGCGTGATATTGGCTGGCACGGCCGTCCAGATCGGTCGGGTCTAGTGGTAGCAGCCCCATCCCACAAAAGGCCATCGCCGATAGCAACAACAGCTGCAAGCCGATCCGCGGACCACGTTCACGCACACCGGCAACCAGCATGCCCAGCGCCCCGGTAGCCGCTAGTAGCCCCGGCAGTATGAAGCCAAGTGCCGAAAACGCCCGCGCATGCGGGATCCCGGTCGCCCCCAGCAACGCTATCGGATGCCGCCACTGCGAGTATTCGGGCAGCGCCAAGCCGAACCCCACCACCGCCAGGACCAGGCTAACCACAACTAGACGGGCCGCCCAGCGCCCCCACATCGCGACATTTACCACCCACATCTCCTGCGGCCGGCGCCCGCGCCACCCCACGTGGCGCCTCGTTGCGCGGACCCATATATGGTTATTCTCGCCGCTGCCGCTGTCGCCGGGAATGGCCCCAATGCGGCGATTCAAAGGCATCGCGCCCGCCAGACGGAGGATCGTCGGCCCTCATGACCACGCACTGCCCCACGCAACCTGGCTTGAGTCACAGCGCTTCGTCGCCATACTGGGAGCTTCACCGCCATTGATGTGAACCCCCATGTCCGACACGCCACACGTATTCGACGCCACCACCGAGACCTTCGAAACCGAGGTCCTGCAGAAGTCGCTGCAGGTGCCTGTACTGGTGGATTTCTGGGCCACTTGGTGCGGTCCGTGCAAGACCCTGGGGCCACTGCTGGAGAAGTTGGCGGCCGAGTACCACGGTGCGTTCGAGTTGGCCAAAGTCGATGTAGACAAGGAGCAACAGATCGCTGCAGCGTTCCAGGTCCGCTCGGTACCGACCGTGTTTCTGGTCAAGGGCGGCCAGCTGGTCGACGGCTTCCCCGGAGCGCTGCCTGAAGGCCAACTGCGCGAGTTCCTGTCTCAGCACGGCATCGTCCCGGCCGAGGCCCCGGTAGAAACCGAGACGGACGCCACGCCGCTTGATCCGCATGCTGAGGTCGCGCGCCTGCATGAGGCGGTCGCCGCCGAACCGGAGCGCGACGAGCTCAAGCTTGACCTGGCACTGGCACTACTCAAGATCGGCGAGACCGAGCAAGCCGGCCCACTGATTGAGGCGCTGCCGGCCAACCTCGCCACCGATGACCGCGCCGTACGCGCCAAGGCACGGCTCGGCTTCGCCGGCGCGCTCAAAGATGCCCCGTCGCTGGACGCACTACAGTCGGCCGTGGCCACCGACGGCGCCGACCTACGCGCCCGCCACCTGCTAGGCGTACGCCTGCTGCTCGACGGCCACGACGAGGCCGCACTCGAGCAATTCCTGGAGGCCCTACGCCAGGACCGCACCTTTGATGATGGCTTGCCGCGCAAAGCGCTGATCGACGCATTTCGAGTGATTGAGGACGAGGATCTGGTGGGCCGCTACCGCCGCAAGATGTCCGCGCTGTTGTTCTGAGCACTGCCGCTCGCGGAAGGCGCTCAAGTCTCTTCCGCGAGCGGCCAGTGCGTCAGCTCTCGCACGCAGGTGATCGGCCCACCCCGATCTCCCCTCGCTGAAAGCCTCAACGTTCTGCTTGGGCCTTAACGTGTGGCCGCCGTTCTGGTGCACCAGCGTTCGCGTTACCCAACGGGCCGCGACTACCGCCATATCCGGGTCGAACGGCGCATACGTTCCGTGGAAGCGCAATCATGTTTGCACCTAACCCACCTGTGCGGATTCGAGAACGAGGGAATCAAGACCGCTGTCCAAAAGGTCGCGTAGGTATGGCGCATACGCTATTCCCTGCGTAAGCCGCCCACTGGCCCTGTTCAGCGGGTTGTACCCGCCTCGCACGCTCGCACACAATCGGCCAAACCGTCATTTTGACACGCCGATGCCTACCCACCGTCTCGCCCTGGGCTGTGCCGCCCTGCTGACCTGCACCTGCGCCCAGGCCAGCACACCCTACCGTAGCCCACAGCAAATTATCGATGCCGCGCCTGCCTCGGCCTGGCGCACGCTGGACCCGGCACGCACGCTTTACCTGGAATTAGAGACCGGCCGGGTGATTATCGAGCTGGCACCGGAGTTCGCACCAGAACACGTAGCGAACATCCGCACGTTGGCACACCAGCATTTCTGGGATGGGCTGAGTATTTACCGTGTGCAGGACAATTTCGTCGTGCAGTTCGGCGATCCAGACGGCGAAACACCTGGCAAGGCCAGATCGCTGGGGACCGCCAAGACCCACTTGCCAGCCGAATTTCACCGTCGCGCGGCCGGACTGGCCTTCGATCCGCTGCCCGATACCGACGGCTGGGCACCACAAGTCGGCTTCGTCGCCGGCTTCCCAGCCGCACGCGACCCGGAAACCGGCAGCACCTGGCTGGCGCATTGCTATGGCACGCTGGGCGCCGGACGCGACAAGGCCGACGACAGCAGCATCGGCGCGGAGCTTTACGTGGTCATTGGCCAGTCACCACGGCAGCTCGACGACAACATCACCGTGGTCGGACGCGTGGTCCAAGGCATGGAACTGCTCAGCACGATCCGGCGCGGACCGCCGCCGATGGGCTTCTATGAGGATCCTGGGCAACGCACGCCGATCCGTTCGATTCGCTTGGCCAGCGAGCTACCGCAAGACCAACGCCCCCCCTTGCAGGTACTGCGCACCGACAGCCAGGCATTCCGCGACGCCACCGAGGCGCGCCGCAACCGCGTCGATGACTTTTATAAGCGCCCGGCCGGACACATCGACCTATGCAATGTCCCCATCCCGGTACGCACACCGCCATCCGCCTGAGCCGCACTCCGTATTGAGCGTGGTCTGGCCACCCACAAAGTCGCCCGCACCACGCGCCCTGTTTGCGCATTTACGCCACGTCTCTCTCGCGCGGCGATGCCGCCACGGACGGCGCGGGATAGCTACGCGCACTCTGGCACCGGCAACCCCAGCCATTCCCGGTAGAACGCCTCAATGTCTGGCTGGAAGTCGTGGATCACCGGATACCATTCGGTCGGTGCCTCGACATCCAACAAGTCGCCACTGAGCGGACAATAGTACTCGCGGATCGTCTGCCAGCCTTGACTGGGCGCCATCAGCCGTGGATAGATTTCATCGAGCGCCTCCTGCTGGTCACGCACGTAAACAACCGCATGCAGCTTCCAGTTCTCGCGCCAGTCGCAGAACACGTGGCCTGCGGCCGATTTGATCACCCAGCGACGGGTATCACACGCCTGCACAATGTAAAGCTTAGGTCCCAACGGCAGAATGATGCGGTCATCCCAGGGAACTCGCTCCTGTAGTACGGACAGGTAGTGCTCGAAGCGCTCGGGGTCTTTCGGCGTGGACAGCATTTGCTGCAGAGTGTCGCGGTCGATGCTGCCATCCACCAGGTCGGCGATTTTGCTGCGTTGGTAAGCCATCGTGATCTCTCCTCACTCTTCGACAAACTGGACGGTACGTACATCCGGCAGCTCGGAAAGATCCATGTGGTACTGCGAGCCATAGTGCGGGATACCAATTTGCGCCTCACTCAGCTGCCACGAATCGGGCAAATCCCAAAACCTGCGGAATTCCTGTTCGAACTTCGGGCCAAGCTTGAACGAAGCAGCAAACATCTGCTGTACCTGGGAGCTAGCGCGTTTGCTCAGGATTTTCTCGCGCTCGGCCTGCATCCATTCGCGCACCGGTCTGGCCCGCGCCAACCGCTGCTTGCGAATCTGCTGGCGCCTGCGGGTGGTGGCCTGAGCATCAAGATGATAGTGACCGTCACCGCTAGCGCGGGCCACAACGCCATACACTGCATCGGCGAAGCGCGGCAGCACATAGCCGCCCTCCAGATCCGCTACTACTGCATGCGGATCACGGTCCAGCGGATCGCCAAAGCCGGGGCCACCTTTCATCGTGTTGAGGTAGAGGTCGTAGTCCTCGAACATCTCCTCGGTGGTGATCGCCTGCTTGTCACGCTTGATGATGGCATTCGGAATCAGCTTCTCGTAGCCACGTTCATCCGGATCGACATCGCCCCCCAGGGGGACCGGCCGACCCTCGGCGATCAGCTGTTTTAGCCCAGTCTGGTGGGCGGCAAAGCGGTAGCCCGAGGCCGCCGGGAAGCCCCCCATCAATCCCCAATCACTGCTGATGTGACCATTGCCCATGAAGAACATGGTCCAGTCCTTGGCATTCCAGACCATCCGCAGGCTTTCCCAACCGCAACCACCACGATACTTGCCTGAGCCACCGGAGCTGGCTTTGATCTGCCGGCCTAGGTAGATCAAAGGCTCGGCCAGCTCCCAGATCTCCATGTCGCCCATGTCGCCCTCTGGGTTCCAGATCGCCGCCGCATGGCTGATGCCGTCCGCAAACGCCGAAGCGCCGACACCGTTGGCCGCACATTCGAACGAATTGACCGCATGGATCTCGTCGTATTGATTGAAGCCACCACCCTGCAACCAATTAGACGTATTCGCGTTGCCCGCGTTGACCTCTTCCAGATAGCCACGGCCGAAATAGGCGCGCGAAAGCCCCCGCCACAGTGCCGTCCACGCCGACACCAGGAAATGCCAGGAGTAGGAAAAAGCGACACGCCGGTCATCCGGATTCATCCAGGTGCCCTTGGGCAACCGGAATTCGGTGGCGTAAGCAGCGCCGTCATTGATCATTTCCGACGGAATCAGCGTTTGCGTCATCATCACCCAAATACCCGAGGTAAAGCTGACCTGGTGGGCGTTGTAGGTATGCCAGCCCCACCGGCTAGCGCCCTCGAAATCCAGTCGCCATGTCCCGTCGGCACGGATTGTCATCTCCGAGGGCGCATGCATGATCGTATCGACTTTGGCAAAGTCGGACGGTACACGCACGTCCTCGTGGTTGTACGGCACATCGACAAAACCGACCTGCCGATAAACTCCCGGGATAGTCATCGCCTTGATTCGCGCCAGCAAGCCACGACGGCCATGTTCAACCGCCTCGTAAGCGAACCTCCAATAAGCATCGATGCCCTCGGAAGCAATGACCTCCGTCACCAGTTTGCGGATCATATGGCAGCCGGCCACCCGCGTACGCTCATCCAGCATCCAGTAACGGGTCGTGCGCACCATGCGCTGACTTTCGTGCAACCAGTCCCGGTGCAGGGTGTCGTTGCTGCCGATCTTGCGGCAGGTGATCGAATAGCCATCGCCGAAGCGCTGAATCTGCCCGGTGGCCATTGAACCGGGCCCTACTGCGCCAGTGTCGATCACGTGGGTGACGCCCCCCACCCAGCCCACCAGCTGGCCCTCCCAAAAGATCGGCACGATGGTATGAATGTCACAGGGGTGCACATTGCCGATCAGCGAATCGTTGTTACAGAAGATGTCCTTATCGGCAATGCCGGGATTGCTCTCCCAGTCGTTCTCGATCATGTACTTGATCGCGGCGCCCATGGTGCCGACGTGAATGATGATGCCCGTAGAGGTCAGCAATGAGTCGCCCGCCGCGTTGTAGAGCGTGAAGCACAGCTCACCTTCCTGCTCGACAATCGGCGAAGCCGCGATCTTCTTAGCGGTCTCGCGCGCATCGACTACACCGGCGCGCAGGCGCGAGAACAGCTTGTTATAGAGGATCGGCTCGCCATCGCGTAGTTCTAGTGTTTCCAGACCCGCGTAATAATGGCTGTCGCGAGTCGCCTTGAGGATGCGTTCGCGGTGCTGCCTGAGCGTTTCACCGCCACGCACAATGCCGGGTGCAGTGACGTCAACGTTTTCTAGCTTATTCATGAGCTTCTCCGCTACGGATTGGAACACGCCCCGTGTCGCGTCAACGGCGGCGCGGTCAGGTTGATCAAACTTCTTTGAGGTGGAACAGGCGGTGTCCATCCAGCCAAGTCTCAAAACCATCGGGCACCACGAAGGTGGTCGCATCCGATTCGATCACCGCCGGGCCAGTCACGCGGTTACCCGGCCTGAGCAACTCCATCCGATACAGCTGCGCATCGACCCAACGCTTTTTGCGGTAAAATTTGCGCGTGCCGAGAAACGCGCTCTTGTCCGGCGTGGCGTTGCCCAAAGGTTCCTTGGGAATTTTGGGTTTAGGTATCGGCACACTGCCGCGCATGATCGCACCGGTAACCGAATAGCCCAGCTCGGGCGAGCGTGCAGACTCCGCATAGACCCGGCCGTAAGTGTCGTTAAACGCCTGCTCAAGCACCAACCAGTCTGCTTCGCTACCGGCGTCGGGAATCGGCGATTCAATCTCCAGATCGTTGAGCTGGCCGCGATATTGCATCCGGTAGCCGGGCTGCAGCCGCACCTGCTCGGGCGCGTAACCATTAAGTCGAAATTCTTCCAGAACCCGCTCGCTCAACTCGGTCCACGCCGCTTGCAACACCTCGGCCGCGGCCACTCGCCGCTCGGCCGCAGCCTGCTGAGCCAGATTGATATCCAAGCTCTTGTCATAGCGATATTCGAAATCAGCCGCTGCACAACCAAAGGCAGAGAAGCCAGCCGCCCAGGCCGGCACGATCACATCCTCAAAACCAAGCCCTTCGGTGTAACCATAGCTATGCACCGGACCGGCACCGCCATAGGAGAAACAAACGAAACTGGATGGACTATAGCCTTTGCCAGAGATCATCGCGCGGATGTAATCGCGCAAATCCGAGTCCAACAACTCAATCACCCCGGCCGCCGCATCCTCCACAGCGAGTCCCAGCGGATCGGCCAGCTGCTGCTTGATCGCCTCGTAGGAGCGCTGGCGGTCGAGCTTGATTGCACCGCCGAGGAAGTTGTCGGGGTTGAGGTAACCCAGCACCATGTGGCAGTCGGAGACGGTAATGGTGTCGATGCCGCTCTCTGGCCAGCAAACCCCCACCCGGTAGCCGGCCGAGTCAGGTCCAAGCTTGATTGCCCGGGTATAGGGATCAAGCCGAATAAAGCTGCCGGCCCCGGCACCGACCGAATCCATCGCCACCAGCGGCAGCGAAAGCACCAGCCTGGCCATGTCCGGATCATTGCGAATCGTCATCTCACCCTGGGTAATTAATGCCACATCGAACGAAGTCCCGCCGATGTCCGAGCAAGCGATGTTCTTGTAGCCGAGCACCTCACCCAGATATTTGGCGCCGATCACCCCACCGATCGGTCCGGACACGATCGTGCGCGCCAGCTCTTTGGCCTTCCAGGAAATGGTGCCGCCATGCGTGGCCATGACTCGAAAGTCGAAGCCGGTACCGTGTTGCTTGAACGTACTGGATATCTTGCTGAGCGTCTGCCGCGACGGCTCGGCGGCATAGGCTTCCAAAATGGTGGTGTTGGTGCGGTGGGTCTCCTTGCGCACCGGGTAATAGTCGGTGGAGGCAAACACCGGAATGGACTTGCCCGCGGCGCGGAGCTCCTCCAGCACGATATCGCGCACTCGGCGTTCATGCGTTGGGTTTTTGTAGGAGTGCAGCAGGCTGATCACGATGCCCTCCACGTCCTGCCCGATCAGCTCACAGGCCGCGTGGCGTGCGCTGTCCTCACGTAACGGGATCACGACTTCTCCAAACATATCGCAGCGTTCGACCACCCCACGGGTTAGCTGACGCGGCACCAGGGGTTCATCGAAGTAGTGTGTATTCAGGTGGATGCGATCCTCGTAAGCAAAGCCCAGATAGGCCTGAATCGCACGTCCCATGCGATGGAAGTCCTCCATTCCGGCATTGACGATCAACCCGCAGCGCAGCCCTTTACGCTGTACGACACGATTGAGCAGCGCGGTACCCGAGTACACCCCGGTCTGTAGCTGCGGCAGTGCCTGATCCAGGTCCATCCCCCAGCCAGCCAGTCCGTCGATGCTGGAGGCGATCAGTCCTCGCACCTCATTGTCGGGTGTGCTCTGCGCCTTGCCGACCACGAACTCGCCGTCACTGTCGACGAAAAAAGTGTCGGTCATAGTGCCGCCGGCGTCGATGCCGAGCACTTGGACGTTTCTGATTGCGGTCGACGTTACGCTCATTTTCGATCTCACTATTGAATTCGATGGACAGGCACGTGCAAGGGGGAAGGTGCACGGATGCATCTCGCATCGTTCGTGCCAATGTCATCAGTCAAAGTGGCAGCGGCATTGCACCGGATAGCCCAGGAGGCTGCTGTCCGGATTTCGGACAGTGGGTGTCTTGATTCCGCCCGGAATCGCGTCAGTGCCTGAAGAATTTGTTGCACCGCAACTTTCTGCCGTCCGGGACTGGGGTGTAAATAGCGCGTGCGATGCGCCCGGCGCATGGCACGCTCACGCCCCCCTTCCCATCGTGAGCAGGAACCGCAACTGGAGCCCCCGATGGAAGATCGCCAGATCCGGCGCGCCTGGGAACGCTTCATCGAACACGGCAAGGCCGACGCGTCGGTCCCGACCGCCCTGCTCGCCTCCTGGACGCGCTCGCAAAATCACAACGTGGCGGCTGATCGCAATGCCACTACCGCATTGAGCGAGGGTGAACTGCACCGACGCCGCCACAGCCAAAGCCGTCTGATGGAAGCGGCATGTCCGGCGCTGCAGCAGGCCGGGGATCTTTTATCGGCAACTCAAAGCATGTTGATCCTGGCCGACGCCGAAGGAGCGGTTCTGAGAACCGCTGGCGATCCGCGTGCCATCACGCGTGGCGAGGACATCGGATTGCGTGAGGGCGGTGTTTGGAGCGAGAACGCGATCGGCACCAACGCGATCGGCACTGCGCTGGTCGTCAATGCACCGGTAAAAATCCATTCGTTCGAACATTTTTGCAGGCCTGTTCAGCGATGGACCTGTGCTGCCGCGCTGGTGCGTGATCCCCGTAACGGGCGCACGCTGGGCGTTGTCGACCTGTCCGGCCAGCCAGACGCGGCATGCCTGCGCGACCTGGCCCATGCGGTGTCGGTCGCTCAACAGATCGAGGCGATACTCAAATGTCGTCTGGATACCGAGAACGCCTCGGTATTGCAACATTTCCTTCAGCGCCGTAACGACTGGCATAGCGACGGGCTGATCGCAGTCGACAGCGCCGGCAAAATCATTCACGCCACCGATGCTGCGCGCCGTACCCTGCAAATGAGCGGCAGCGCGCTGATCAAAGAAGACCGCATCGCTCTGCTCGCACACACCCCGCCGGAACGTTGGATGCCGCTGCTCCGCCAGCACTTGCCCTACTGTGAGCTGGATCTAGTCACCGAGCAGGGCCAAGGCATCGGTGCCGTGATTGCGTTGCCAAGCCGACAGCGCGCTCGGCAGCTCGAGGTGCCATCCCCGCGACGTACCGCGACGCCACCACCGGGACTTGCGGCCATCATCGGCAATAGTCCGGGCTTACGCGCGGCGCGCGACAGAGCCGCGCGGATCGCAACGATCGCCGACGCTCCCGTTCTGATCGAGGGCGAAACCGGAGTAGGCAAAGAGCTATTCGCCCGCGCCATTCACCATGCTGCCAGTGCCGATGCGCCGTTCGTGCCCGTCAATTGCGGCGGTCTACCGCGCGAACTGATCGGCAGCGAGATCTTCGGTTACGTCCGCGGCGCCTTTACCGGTGCTGACAGCAATGGACGTCCCGGCAAGCTCGAGGCTGCCGCAGGTGGCAGCTTCTGCCTGGACGAGATCGGGGAGATGCCGATGGACCTGCAGCCTTACCTGCTAAGGGCGCTCGAAGATGGAATGGTCTATCGCATCGGTAGCCCAACCCCTGTGCAGGTGCGGACCCGGGTAATCTCCATGACCAACCGCGACCTGCTAACCGAATCCGAACACGGCCGCTTTCGTAGCGACCTGTTCTACCGGATCGCGGTGCTGCGACTGCGCGTTCCACCACTACGCGAACGCGGCGACGATATCGTCATGCTGGTCGAACACTTCGCCCGTAGAGCCGCCGAACGCAGCGGCTTGCCGGTGCCACACTTCAGTACCCAAGCGCTGGATCAACTGCGCCGCCATCATTGGCCTGGCAACGTGCGCCAACTGCGCAATGTGGTCGAGGCTCTGGTGTACCTGTCGGAACATCACCGTGTCACCCTCGACGACCTACCGCCGGAGGTAATGGCTGAGCAACCGCATGCGCCGTCCGGTGACCTGCGCAGCGTCGAACGCGATGCCATCGTCGGAGCGCTACGCACCTGCCATGGCAACTTGTCCCAGACCGCACGAATGCTCGGGATCGCGCGTTCAACGCTTTACGCCCGTATTCAAAACATGGGCATCGGCTCCTGAGCCCCTCTATCGCCCAGCAGGGGCACTCATACCCGCGACGCCAGATCTGGCCTCAGCGTATGCGCTGGCTGAAAGCCACACTGCCAAGAATCAATATGCCGGCCAGCACCATTGTCCAGGTCAGCGGTTCGCCCAGGATCGCCCAGGCCAGCAACGCACCGAATACAGGAATCAGGTAAGTCACGGTAGACGCGCGTGCCGGGCCGATGCGCTGGATCAGCCGGTAATAAAGCAGGTATGCCAAACCGGTACAGACCACGCCAAGCGCCGCCGCGCAGCCCCAGGCGGTGGCTGGCACCGGTCCCCGTGGCCGGTACGACCACGCCAGCGGCGCCAGCAGCACTGCGCTCGCGCCCAGGGTCGCGGCAGCCGAAGCCGCAGGTGGCAGGTCGGCCATGTGCCGCTTCACCAAGTTGTAGCCGAACCCGTACAGCAGCGCCGCCGCAGCCCCCGCCAGCGCAGCAGGACCGACACTCAACCCGCCGGCCTTACCAGTGGCCAGTACCACCACCCCGGCAAAGCCAATCAACAGCGCGGCCGAACGCCGCGTACCAATCTTCTCGCCGAAAAATACAAACGCCACCAGCGCGGTAAACAGCACCGTCATCGCATTACAAATCGCCCCGATCGCCGCTGGCGCGCGCTCGGCTCCCCAGGCGAACAGCAAGAACGGCAGCACCGCGTTGAGTACGCCAATCACAATCAACATCGGCCAGCGCCGCAGGGGAAATCGCGCCCGTTCCAGCCACAGGAATGGCAGCAGCACTACCGCCCCCAGCGCCAGCCTCACTTCAACCAGCGCGAGCGGTCCGAATACAGGTGCGGCGATCCGCATGAACAAAAACGAGCAGCCCCATATGACCCCGAGAACCCCCAACTCGGCCGGCGTGCGCCAGGCGCCTACCGCCGCCGGCGCCAGCACCACATCGCCCTGGCGCACGCCATTCATACGGTCACCGCCATCGAAGAGAACACCAGCGGAAGGGCAGCTGCGGATGACATGGCAGACATGAGCAAGACCGTGGGGAGACGTACTGAGCATCCGCCCGACCAGCGGCCACGACAAGCGAGTAGTATCGCAGCGAGCCACAAATATCATTCATGCCGGAACGAAATCGGCAGTAACTCGTCGGTCCTTCGCTACCGCCTCAATCTCAAGCCCCCTGCCGATGAAGCTGCGCCCCACCCTGCTGCCCGCGCTCGGCGTGTTCGCCGCCGCGGCGCGTCATCAGAACTTCGCTCATGCTGCCGAAGAGCTTCACCTCACCGCCAGTGCAGTCAGCCACCATGTGCGCAAGCTGGAGGCACTGCTCGGCGCGACCTTGTTCCAGCGCCACGCACGTGGGGTCAGACTCACCGCCGAAGGCCGCCAGTTGGCCGACGCCGCTAGCGCCGCACTCAACGACATCGCCGCCGTCGCTGGCAACCTGCACCCACGTCCGGACGCGGCGCCGCTGCGTATCGCCACGCTACGCTCGCTCTCATATTGCTGGCTGCTGCCACGGCTACCGCGCTTTTGCCGCGCACACCCGCACGTGCGGCTGGAGATCCAGACCGACAGCGCATTTGCGCGCTTCGAAGAGGGCGGCCCAGATCTGGCCGTTCGCTACGGCGAGGGTGCCTGGCCCGGGCTGACCGCGTATCACCTGATGGACGAAGAACTGTTTCCCGTCGCCTCGCCCGCGCTACCTCAGCTGACCGAGATTCACCGCGCACGCGATATCGCCGCACTCCCCCTGCTCACTGATCTGTCGCCACAAAGCTGGCGCGACTGGTTCCGCGCCGCTGGCGTGCGTGGACTGGAACTGCCACCGATGCACACGTTCAACGACAGTACCGATGTCATGCGCGCGGCGGTTTACGGGCTCGGCGCCGCGCTCGCCCGCAAGCACATCGCCCAACCTTACCTGCAGCGCTACGAGTTGGTACGACTGCCCGGACCGGCGCTGCGTGCCCGCCCCGCCTACTACATCGTTTACCCCACGCATCGCACGCCGAGTCCGGCCGCCTCACTATTCATCGACTGGCTCAAACGCGAGGCCGGCGATGAGCGCACCCCGATGCCAGCGCTACCTGCCGAACTGGTCGGGCAGCCCCCGATCTCTCCTCGCGCTCGCAACCGTCGAGGCCGTTGAAACACGCGATGGCAGCCGTGACACACGTCTTGTGGAGCGAGGGCTATGATGAGCTCCCCGGTTTCTTCCGGAACCTCGATGATCACCGATCTCGCTGCTTTGCGTCGGCTCTATTCGGCTCCTGGTGAGCGTGCGTTACGCAAGCAACTATCGCAGCTGGACGCGCACGCTCGACATTTCATCGCGCTGTCGCCGCTCTGTGTACTCGCCAGCGCGGGCAGCGGCGACGCCCTGCTCGACGCCTCGCCGCGAGGTGGCCCCCCCGGATTCCTGAAAACACCGGACGAGCACACCGTGCTGCTACCGGACTCCGGCGGCAACAACCGTCTCGACACATTGGAAAATCTACTGGGCGACCCCCGCCTGTCGCTGCTGTTTATGATTCCCAACGTCGATGAAATCTTACGCATCAACGGAACTGCCCGACTACGCGACGAGATGGCCTTTACCGACCGCTTCGCCCATGAGCGCCAGCGTCCGAAGCTGGTGATCGAAGTACATGTGCACGAATGCTATCTGCACTGTGCTAAAGCTTTGATGCGCGCCGGCCTATGGCAGCCCACACAGTGGCCTGAGCGTTCGGTGTTGCCGACGATGAACCGGATGATCCACGACCAGATCGGCCTGGCTGCACCTGCCGAGTCCCAAACCGACATGCTCGCGCGCTATCGCGCTCAGTTGGCCGAAGAGGCCCGACGTGATGGAGCAGACCAAGCCGTCCGCTAGTACCCACGCTCATCACCAGGCATTGCGCCGCTGCTGTCTAGGATGAAGCAGCAGTACCTTGGAGTGAAGCCATGCCCATCGTGCGTATTCGCATCACCGGCGGCGGCGGCGGCGACGCTCGCGCGCAAGCTGGACGTCCTGGTTGAGTTCGAAGAGGACGAAGGCTGAGTCAGCCGCTGGCCCCATCTGTGCATGACCACGGCTCAGTCGTCGCCCTGCTCCGTCCTGGCCGTTCCGCGCCGCCATTTGGTCCGCGCCCCCGGCATACCGAACCGCACCGTAGTCGACGTGGACAGCGGCACCGGTGGCGCCTCGCCAGCCAGCGAATCGAGGATGGGGCATTGCGGGCCACGGTTGTGGTGACAGGTATCGGCCAGCCGCTGCAGCACCGCAATCATCTGCTCGATATCAGCCGCTTTTTCGCGTAAATGCGCGATATGCGCGAGCGTTAACGCATGTACATCGGCGCTGGCACGACTGCAATCGCTCCACAGCGAGAGCAGCTCACCGATCTGTTTAACGTCAAAACCCAGATCACGCGCATGCCGCACAAAGCGCAGGCGATGAACATCATCATCGGTGTAATCGCGATAACCGGAGGCCAGTCGTGCCGGTGCCGGCACCAGCTCCGACTGCTCGTAGTAGCGGATCATCTTTGCCGATACTCCACTACGCCGGGCGGCTTCACCAATGTTCATCGCACGGTCTCCATCGACACTGGCGGCGGAACCCGAAATCCACGCAGTCGCAAGGCGTTGCCGACTACAAACACGCTCGATAACGCCATCGCGCCCGCCGCGAGCATGGGCGACAACAACATACCGCTCAGGGGATACAGTATTCCGGCTGCAACCGGGATCAGCGCCGCGTTGTAAGCAAATGCCCAGAACAAATTTTGGTGGATATTGCGCATAGTCGCGCGTGAGATCGCGATTGCGTTGACCACACCGCGCAGATCACCGGACATCAGCACAACGTCAGCCGACTCGATCGCGATATCAGTACCCGTGCCGATAGCAATACCGACATCCGCCTGTGCCAGGGCCGGCGCATCGTTGATGCCATCACCCACGTAAGCGACGCGGCGTCCACCGGTGGCGAGTTCGCGCAGCGCCACGACCTTACCTTCAGGTAGCACCTCCGCATGCACTTCATCGATGCCTAGCTCACGGCCCACTGCTTCCGCAGTGGTGCGCGCATCGCCACTGAGCATTACCACGTGCAGGCCCTGCGCATGCAATGCGGCGATTACATCGGACGTGCCTGACTTGATCGGGTCAGCCACTGCAAGCAATGCGGCAAGCCGGGCATCCACCGCGACAAATAGTGGGCTACGGCCCAGCGCCCCCAACCGTTCGCGCTCACGCGCAAATCCACTCGTATCCACGCCGAGCCGGAGCATGTAGCGGTCGGAACCCACCTCAATACGCCGTCCCTGTACCTGCGCACACACCCCAAAGCCAGGCTCGGCAGCAAAGTCGCGGACCGCAGCCAATGCCAGGCCACGCTGCTTGGCCGCGGCCACGATCGCATGGGCAATCGGGTGTTCGGAAGCGGCCTCGACCGCTGCAACCAACGCCAGCACCTCATCCTCGGTGAAGTCCGGCGCCACCGTCAGGTCAGTCAACGCCGGCTTGCCGCAGGTCAGCGTGCCGGTCTTATCCAGCGCGACGACCTCGACCTCGCGCAACGTCTGTAGCGCATCGCCGCGCCGGAACAGCACCCCCAGCTCGGCCGCGCGGCCAGTACCCACCATGATGGAGACCGGCGTGGCCAGCCCCATCGCACATGGACACGCGATAATCAGCACGGCCACCGCATTGACCAGCGCCAGCCCCAGCGGCGGCGCGGGTCCGAACGCCAGCCACAGCGCGAAAGTCACTGCGGCGGCAAGCATCACCGCCGGAACGAACCAGCCGGTCACCCGGTCAAGTTGGGCCTGGATCGCCAGCTTTGCGCCTTGCGCCTGTTCAACCATTCCCACAATCTGCGCTAGCACCGTGTCCGCCCCCACCCCGGTGGCGCGCAAACGCAATACACCGTTACCGTTGAGCGTGCCGCCAACCACCTGCGCGCCGGCCTGCTTGGCCACCGGTATCGGTTCGCCACTGAGCATCGACTCGTCCACGTAGGAGCTGCCATCCACTACTTCGCCGTCGACCGGCAGGCGTTCACCTGGACGTACCTGGACTTCGTCACCCACCTGCACCTGCGCCAGCGGTAGCTCTACAAAGGCATCGCCACGCAGCACCCGTGCCGTCGCCGGTTGCAAACCGACCAAACGCCGGATCGCATCGGAGGTACGCCCGCGAGCGCGCGCCTCAAGCCAACGCCCAAGCAACACCAACACCACGATGACTGTGGCGGCTTCAAAATAGACATGATCGGTGCCTGCAGGCAGAACCGACGGAACGAACGTCGCGACACTCGAATATGCCCAGGCCGCACCAGCACCCACCGTCACCAGCGCGTTCATGTCCGGCGCTCGATGTCGCAGCGAGGCCAACCCACGCTGGAAGAAGCGCCGCCCGGGCCAGACCAGCACCAGCGTGGCGAGCACGAACTGCAGCAGCCGCAACGGCTCTTGGCCTAGTTCCTGCAACTGCCAATGATGGAACCCTGACAGCACATGTCCGCCCATCTCCAGCACGACCAACGGCAGCGCCAACAGCGCCGCTGTCAGCAGCGCGCGGCGCAGGCCATCGATCTCGTTCTGGCGCGCCTGCGCCTCACGATCTGGCTGCGACGCCGCACCTTCCAAACGATGGCTGATGTAACCCGCATCGGCAATCGCCGCCTCCAGCTCCCGCAGGGACGACACGCCCTCACGCAAACGAACGCGGGCCCGCCCCGTCGCGAGGTTCACGGAGACTGATGCCACACCCGGCACAGCGACCAGCGCCTTCTCTACATGCGACACGCACGAGGCGCAGGTCATGCCCTCCACGCCCAGTTCGAGCTCTCGCAACGGTACCTCGTAACCGGCTTGCTCGACGGCCGCGACCACCGCACGCGGGTCGGGCTGACCGACGAAGTGAACCGCAGCGCGGCCGGTAGCCAGATTGACCTGCACCGCCTGCACTCCAGGCACCGCGCCTATCGCTTTTTCGACATGACTAACGCATGAAGCACAGGTCATGCCGGTGACCGGTAACTGCAGCTCACCTGGTGCATCGTATGGACGGATCGAAGCCGACGAGTTCATCCTCTGGGGTCCTTACGGGTGGATACCGTTATCCTGAACCTTCCCATGATGGAAAGGTCAATCACTTGACCCTACCACGCTGGGAAGGTTCAACATGGTGAAAATTCAAGGGAGTGCGCCATGATCACTTACACCATCGCCAACATGACCTGCGCTAACTGCGTCCGCCACGTCACCCGTGCCGTACAGTCGGTCGCGCCCGAAGCTCACGTCGAGACCGACTTGCCCCAGCATCGTGTGCGCATTGAAACCCAGGTCGACGAATCGACCATCCGCCAGGCTCTGCAACACGCCGGCTATCCTCCGGCAGCCTGAACCCGCCCCACTAGCCCTGCTCGTCACGCCGGCAAGAACGGCGACAACGCCGCAAGTACCATTCGAGCACCGTCACCCAAACGGCTTGGCATGTATCGCATCAGCCTGACTCTGTGCTACAGCCAGCCTGGAAAGCTCGTCGGCGCCGACGGGCACTGATCTCGTCAATCAGCCGAATCCAGGACCTCGGGGGGGCTCCGCATTTGTTCGGCTTATCAGCATTATTCAAGGACATTCTCGGCTAGTGCATATACTCGTAAGAGTCACTGTACTAAGAGGCTTCACCTATTGGCGTCTGAGCAGGCCTTCGCATCCAACGCAGAGCGTTTTTAGGTGATTTTTTTGGGCCTTACAAGGCGTCAACCGCTGGGTCTGATCTGCATACGACGTACATACAGACAGGACCAGCCGGCGTTCATCGGACTTGCTGAGATCCATGGAAACAAGGATCAGCTACGGCAACGAGAAATTCGCACATCCCCTGTAGCAACTCTTATCGTAATGCTCGCATCCGCGCGCAAGAACGTGTCATGCATCACCGGCCTGCATGGTAATAGGGACACTAGGTTGATCTGCATTAACGCCAGGACACGCGGGCTTAACTGCATCCTGGCCCAGATCAAAACACGCGACAGACAATGTCCGAACTACTGTTTCGCTGCTCCCGCCTTGACCAGGCTCACGTCGCACAAGCACTCTGAGTCCAACCCTGCGCATGCACCGGCCCGAACCAAGGCGTGCGCATGCTGACATCAGTGATCGGAATCAGGTCTTTACCCACGGCGATAACAGTTGCTCAGCACGAGGTCAACGCTAATTGTGGGCCGGGTAGACACTATCCAACAATGTCAGCATCAGCCTAGATAAGAATGGCTGAATGCAGCAAACACCGTAATATTTCGGCCTTCATATCGCTTCAGTCGATCACTATAAGAGGCACGGCTCGCGCTAACAGCCCGCGCACCATTGCCACGCGCGATGAGATGCAACTGCGTCTACCGATTTATTCTGGCAACTCCAAACAAAATATGACTTAATCCACGAGAATTTGGCGATGCAGTATTTTCGCTATCGCCAGCCCTCCTCCCCTAACGCTCTCGGTGACGGCCGATATAGCTATCGACTATGTAACCGCTGTTTCGGCAATAATTACCTAAATTAAATTCCGAGTGAAACAGCCGCCTTAGATTGGCCAAACACTCTTTCAATAGTGACTTAGATCTAACCAATCCAATAACGGAGCGAAAGTTGTCTCCGCCGAGTGTTGGTGAGCCACTCGCCAAGAAAGCCGTATGACGGACTGGATCCATCTCGGGGCGATGATTCAGGCCCGATTGTTGCATCTATTGCACCAAGACAAGCGTCTGCTGTCATTGATGCGGCAAGGCGTCTATCCCGATGATAGGAGTCGTAACCATATTCTAGGGCCAGCATGATGACATCGCCTGTTTACCGTGCTGCTGAAGCCGTCAACCAAACTCAGCGCCTAGTCCGTTTGGAAGCCATTGAGGCCGTACGCGCTTTGTTTGCCCGCTACATGCAGCTGTGCGACGTCCCGCGTCAGCCCGCAGCCACAGCCGAGTCGCTGGCTGCACTTTTCGCCGAGGATGCGACCTGGAAAGGCGTCGGCCACCACTACCAGGAAAAATTCGGCCGCCTCGACGGCGCAACAGCAATCTGCGCGATGCTGATGAGCTACCTGCCACCGAATCCGCACTTCGCATTCAACGGCCACTTCCTTGCCTCGGAACATATCGAGGCCGAAGGTGACAGAGCTCGCGGCCAATGGCTGATGCAGCAGATATCCACCTATGAGGACGAACGCAGCGAGCTGATCGTCGCACGACTGGTCATCGACTTCGCTCGTGAAGGATCGACCTGGCGTATCACCCTATTTCAGAGCGAATGCCTGGGCAAGTTCCCGTTGCAGTCGGCGAACCGACTGGAGACCGATTCATGAAACACGATCCTTTCATTTCACGGATCGAATTAGGCGGCGTCGGCCCACGCATCGGCATCAAGGACTGCATCGACATCGCCGGCCTGCCCACTTGCATTGGCAGCCGCGCCTTACTTGATGTGCCGCCGGCGACAAGCCACGCGCAGGTGGTCGAATGCCTGTTACGGGCTGGCTGGCAGATTAGCGGCAAGTTGGTCATGCACGAGCTGGCATTCGGCATGACTGGTATCAACGCGCATTTCGGTACACCACACAATCCTCAGGATCCGTCACGCATCACGGGTGGCTCGTCCAGCGGCTCGGCCGCAGCAGTTGGTCAGGAATTAGTAGACGCAGCCCTGGGCACCGATACCGGCGGCTCAATCCGCTTGCCCGCCGCCTGCTGTGGCATCTACGGTCTCAAACCGAGCGCCGGCCTGGTCAGTCGTAAAGGCGTGCATCCAGCGTCCAGCAGCCTGGATTGCGTCGGGCCGTTCAGCCGCGACATGCCCATCTTGATTCAAGTCATGCAGGCGATCGTACCTGGCTTTCACCTGCCGACTGTGCCAAACAACATCCGTGTCGGACTGCTCACCCCTCCCGCCGAACCCGCCATCACTGACGCGGTAACCACGGCTCTAGCAAGCAGCGGCTGGCAGATCAAACAGATGACCTTGCCTAGCTTCGATGAGGCATTCAGCGCCGCCGTCACCTTGATCGGCTACGAGAACTGGCAAGCATTCGGCAAGCTGACCCGCCAAGGGTTGCTGGGTGAGGACGTCGAGGCGCGTCTGCTCGCCGCCTCAGCGATCACAGAAGCAGAGGCCAACGCCGCCAGCCGAGTACGCGAAAGATTTATCGCCGAAGTCGATGCTCAATTGCAGACGGTCGATTGCTTGGCGCTTGCGACCCTACCGCGCCTGCCACCGCGACTTGAAGACATACGCCAGGGCGCGCCGATTCTCGATCTTAGCGCTTTGGTACGCCCGTTCAACCTCAGTGGTCACCCGGCCCTGAACTTGCCTATTCCCCTGGCCGGCAGCCCCCTAAAAACTGGCCTGCAATTGGTCGGCCGACGGGGCGCTGACGCCGCGCTATGCGTCTTGGGCTCCGCGCTGAGCGAGCATCTCCAGCCACATCACTCGAACAAACCTCAATAAGACAACCCAAAGAAGACCAAGCCATGACCGTGAAAAATCTGGTCGAAGCCCGTCACATTGATAACAACAAACTCGAAAACGACCCCGCCGAACTAGTCCAGGCCGACCGCGTACACACCTCGCTGTATACCGACGCCAAACTATTCGACGCGGAGATGGAAAAGATCTTTTACAGCACCTGGGTGTGGGTCGCTCACGAGAGTGAGATTGCCGACGGTGGTAGCTACAAGAGCACCTACATCGGCAAGCAGCCGGTGATCGCTGTACGTGACCGCCAGAAACAGGTGCATGTGCTGCTCAACCGTTGCCGCCACCGTGGCGCCACCGTGTGTGAGCACAAGAAGGGCAAAACCAACAGTTTCGTCTGCCCGTACCACGGCTGGAGTTATGGTCTCGACGGCTCACTGCGTGGCATCCCGCATCCGGTCAGCTATGACGGCTGCTTGGATAAAAACGAGTTGCCGCTGGTCAGCCTGCGCACCGAAAGCTACGCCGGCATGATCTTCGCCACCTTCAAGGACGACATCGAACCGCTGGTGGACTTCCTCGGACCGGCGAAAAAATGGATGGACCTGTTCATGAAGCAGGGCGCCGGCTACGGCATCAAAGTACCGAGCGAGCACCGCTTTCGCTTTCCGGGCAACTGGAAGATCCAGCTGGAAAACACCACCGATGCTTACCATTTCCCGTTAGTACACAAGTCGTTCCTGCATTCGGTGGATCAGCAGACCATGGACATGCTCAATTTTGTCGATGGCTCGGGCTACGTCGAGGATCTGGGCAATGGTCACAGCGTGATGGTGATGATCCCCGACCTGATTGATCTGGAGGCCAATCTCGATCTGCCGATCCCGACCCGCTTCGAGTTGCTCGCCCAGGAGCTGCGTGACGAAGGCATCGAGGAAATGCGGGTGCGTCGCATCGTCCGTGCGGTCGGAGGCTCGGGCTTCAACCTCAACCTGTTCCCCAACGTCGCCTGCTCGATGGCGTTCTTCCGCGTGCTGCAGCCGATTTCGGTCAACGAGACAGAAATCCACCACGCGGTGATCATCATGGACGGAGGCCCTGCCGTGGCCAATCGCCACCGCCTGCGCCTGCACGAACACTTTCAGGGTCCGATGGGCTTCGGCACTCCGGACGACTCCGAAGCCTGGGAGCGAGTGCAGAAGGGAGCCACTGCGGGCGAAAACCTGTGGATCATGCTCAACCGCGGCCTGCCCGGTGAGAAACCGAGCAAGGACGGATTAATCAGCGACGTGTCCGCCGAGACCGGCATGCGAGCGGCCTACCAGCAGTGGAAAAAGATGATGTCGGTTTGAGGGGAGACACAACAATGAATCTGCATCTGCTGCAAGAAGTCACCGCATTCATCTGGGCCGAAGGCGACATGCTCGACCACAACGAGTACGACACTTGGCTGGCGCTTTGGGCCGAAAACAGCACCTACATTATTCCCATCAACCCGGAGGAAAAGGATTTCGAGAACACCCTCAACTATGCCTACGACGACGTGCACATGCGTCAGCTGCGGGTGCAGCGCCTGATCGGCGGCGAGTCGATTTCCACCAGCCCACAACCGCGCACCGTACGCGCGGCGTCAAACTTCCGCATCCTCGCTGAGCAAGACAACTGGGTACAGGTGCGCTGCTCGCAGCACTTGCGTGATTTTCGCAAGGACGTGCTCAAGCACTACAGCGCTGACCTCACTTATGAGCTGGTGCGCGACGGCGACAGCTTCAAGATCCAGCGCAAATTGATCCGCCTGATTAACTCCGACGATACCCTCACGGGCATCGGATACATCCTCTGATCCAACGCGAATTACCCACTGCAGCAGCCATCGCTGGCCGTCATAAAACTATGGAGCGCTATGTTCGCGAATATCAAATGAATGAAAAACTCCTGAAGGTTCGGGTGCACAGGCGCCAGTTTCAGGGCGACGGCGTCATCGTCCTCGACCTGATCCCCATCGGGGGCGCCACGCTACCAGCCTTCGAAGCCGGTGCCCATGTGGACATCCATATCGCACCCGGGCTGGTACGCCAGTATTCGCTGTGCAGCGACCCAGCAGACCACGCCACATACCGCCTCGGCGTGCTCAAAGCCCCGGCTTCGCGCGGCGGTTCCACTGGTGTGCACAAAACCTTGCTCGAAGGTACCGAGGTACAGATCAGCGCGCCCCGCAATCTGTTTCCACTGATTCGCGGCGCCAAACGCTCGATCCTGATCGGCGGCGGCATTGGCATTACCCCGATGATTGCTATGGCTTACGCACTACAGGCCAAGGCAGAGGACTTTCAACTGCACTACTGCAGCCGTTCGCGCAACTATAGTGCTTTCCTCGACGAGCTGGCGCAGGCTCCTTTCGCCGAGCGAGTATTTACCCACTTCGATGACGAAGCGCCCGAGCAGAAACTCAACATAGAGGCTGCACTCGGCCGAGCTGAAACGGGCGTACACGTGTACATCTGTGGCCCATCCGGCTTCATGGATTGGGTGATCGGTGAAGCGGGCAAGCATGGTTACACCGACGATCACATCCACCGCGAATACTTTCAGGTCGAGGCAGACAACACAGGCGCCAGCTTCGAAGTGGTCGCCGCACGCAGCGGCAAGACCGTCACGGTAGCTGAGCGACAGACCATCCTTGAAGCACTCGGCGCGGTCGGCATCAAGATCGACGTGTCCTGTGAGCAGGGTGTGTGCGGCACCTGCATGTGCGAAGTGCTGGAGGGCGAGCCGGATCACCGCGACGTGTACTTCACCGATCAAGAGAAAGCTGCCAACGACCAGATCCTGGTCTGCTGTTCACGTGCCAAGTCTAAAAGGCTGGTGCTGGACATCTGACCGGCTCCCACCATCGATCCATGACAGGACCTGGATGCCGTGTATTCAGGGCGGGCCATGCGCCAGCCCATACCTAGGAGCAAACGCCCTACGACGTGAAACCTGGCTTCACTGCCCAGCCTGTTGATCTGCTCATACCTAAAACACCCGGCTCGCCGGAACCGGAAATAGAGGAGCACCACATGTTCCAACGATCATCCCGTGCATGCGTGCTGACGGGCCTGGGCCTGTCGACCGGAATATTTGCCCCCATGGTCGCCCAGGCCGATCTGATCGATGACAGCCACCTCAAGGTCGACATGCGCAACTTCTACCTGCATCGTGATTACACCAGCGGCGACGCGTCCGAATCGCGGATCGGCAGCTGGTCCCAAGGCTTCGATCTACAATTTATTTCCGGCTACACCGACACGCCAGTCCAGGTCGGCCTGGACGTCGACGCGCAATACGCCCTGCGCCTTGACTCACGCGGTGACGACGGCTCATTACCGATTAACTCCAGCACCGACAAGGCCTCAGACAACTACAGCCGTGCCGGAGCCACATTGAAACTGAGATATTCAAAGACCGAACTGAAGATCGGTGACCTGCGCCCGGAATTACCCGTGGCCTGGCACGACCCCAGCCGCCAGCTCGACACCATCTACCAGGGTGCCGTGATCGAGTCCAAAGAGATCGACGGCCTTACCCTAAACGGCGGACGCTTCTGGTCAGTCGTCACCCGCGATTCGTCCAACCACGAGAAACTCTATCAATACGGCTACCCTGAAGACCATAACAGCGACGGACTGGACTTCGTTGGCGCTACCTGGGACGTCATCAAGAACCTTCAGGCCAGCTATTTCTACGGCGTACTCAACAATATCTACAAACAACAGTATGTCGGTTTAGCCCATACCGCCGTTCTAGGCGCCGGCTTCGACCTTCGCACTGATGCACGTTACTTCGACAACAAGCAAGATGGCGACGCCTTGAACGGAGACATCGATAACCGCGCGTTCACCGGTGGATTTACCCTGTCTGAGAGCGGACACAAGATCAGCCTGACCTATCAGCGCATGTATGGCGACAGTATGTTCCCGACGCTGAACGGTTATATCCCGCAGCTCTACCTGATGAACTGGGTGAACCAACCGTTCATACGTCCGCAGGAACGCTCCTGGGGCGTAGGTTATGCCTACGACTTCGCCGCAATGGGCATCCCCGGCCTGACGTTCAGCAGCCGCTTCATCAAGGGCACACACATCAAACAGACCGCGGCTTCGGATGGATCCGAGCACGAACAAGACCTGGCTTTGAAATACGTGGTGCAGAGCGGTGCGCTCAAAGGCCTGGGTCTCGAATGGAAGAACTACCGCCTGCAACAGCACAACTTCGGCAGCGACTTCGTCGAGAACCGCCTGATCGTGACCTACACCTGGATGGTCTGGTAATCCAGATAACAGGCTTCGCGCAAAGCGTTTTTCTACATGTGTGATCGAGCCCATCTTCCCGTGAACCGGGGCAACGGAGTAGCTCTCATGTCTAAGTTTTCCGACCAGAAGACACTACGCCACACGGTGTTCGCCTCGGTATTGGGCAATGCCCTGGAGTGGTACGACTTCTTTCTCTACGGGACTGCGGCGGCGCTGGTCTTCGCCCCGTTGTTCTTCCCCGCGGGCATCGACCCCATCCTCGGTACGCTGGGTGCCTTCGCCGGTTTCGCTGTCGGTTTCGTCGCACGCCCGCTGGGCGGCGTCATCTTTGGTCACATTGGTGACCGCCACGGACGCAAGACAGCGTTGGTCATCACGCTGTCGATGATGGGTATTGCGACCTTTCTGATGGGTCTGTTGCCCACCTTCCACGATATCGGCTACCTGGCGCCAATCAGCCTGGTACTGCTACGTATCTTCCAAGGCGTAGCCTCAGGCGGTGAATGGGGCGGCGGGGTGCTGATGATCAGCGAAAGCGCACCGCTGAGCCGTTCTGGCTTCTATACGGCGTTTAGTCAGTTAGGTGTTTCCGGCGGTTTTGTGTTGTCAGCCGCCGCCTTCTACCTGGTTCAGCTACTACCTAATGAAGCGTTCATGTACTGGGGCTGGCGCATTCCCTTTTTGGCCAGCGTGCTGATTTTCGGCGTGGGTGTGTACATTCGCAAAAAAATTCCAGAGAGCCAAGAATTCGAAAATAACGTTAAGGAAACCGACAGTGCTAAGCACCCGCCTGCTATGCAGGTGCTGCGTGAACACCCCAAAGCGATACTTCAGGCTATGGGATTACGAATAGCCGAAAACGGGGGAGCCTATATTTTCCTTGCTTTTACTATGGCCTATGCCAAATTCACCGGAATCAGTACACAGGTGGTGCTTGCTGGAATGATGGTGGCGATGATCATCGAAGCCTTCAGCATCATATTTTGGGGTTGGCTATCGGACATCATAGGTCGTCGGGCAGTCTATGCCATCGGCTCAATCAGTCTGATCATCTTCGCCTTCCCATTCTTCCGGCTGCTAGATTCTCACGATACGCCGCTGATTTTCTTAGCGTTATTTCTTGGCCTTCCGTTCAGCCATGGTGCAATGATCGGCACTCAGCCAGTGCTAATGGGCGAGTTGTTCCCCACCCATGTACGTTACACCGGTTTAGCTATGGGGCATGAGGTCGCGTCTATCTTCGCGGGTGGATTCGCCCCCCTTGCAGCAACAGCCCTATTCGCGATGTGTAAGGATGCGTGGCCGATTGCGACGATGCTGATGGTATTTGGTTCAATCACCACTCTAACGTTAATCAGCATTCGGCCCAAAGATGACGCGGCGCCGTTAGCAGCGACGACGCTAGCCCGATAGCAAGGTTAGACTATTGAGCCGGGCTTTTCAGCAGTGCATCCGTCATGGCGCGTAGCGCCGTAACGGTCATGTCAGGCTTGATTTTGTCCTTGTCCTGTACGGATCCGATCAAGCGCGCCCTATTGCGCACAAGTTCAAACTTGCGGCTTTTGGGCTTGCTCAACAACCGATCCGGGCGCTTAAGCGATGTGCGGATGCGCTCGGCGCGGCCCCCAACTACGGCCCGGACCGATCAACAGCAGATGGCGAGCAGACAGCAGGGACTCCATGACCGCCAGCAACATACGCCAACGGGGAGCATGCATCGGTGCCAGTGCTCGCTTCCGAGGTCTTTGCAATACTTGAGTGGCGCGCATGACGTACGCTGCCCAATGCAGTGATAACTAAAAATATCACGGGATGCGCACACTCTTGCAAATTTGTGAACCTTAACAAACAGATATAGCGTCGGAAAATGTGGAGTTACCTCAGACCGCCAATCTTACTTGCAGCTGGTAGATCACATAGTAAATCACTAAAAATTTTGCTATGACTATGACCCAAACACATACCCGTCAAAATCCAAATTTAGATCTTTATGACCAGCGCTTGAAATACCTATATCTGAGCCACCAAATGGGTTCCATGCGAGCAGCAGCTGACGAGCTTGGACTTGCACCTTCTTCGGTTAGTCGACAAATTAGCCGCTTGGAGGCTGATTTAGACATAGATTTAGTCAAGCAAGGTACTCACCGTATCAGCCTCACCAAAGCGGGCGAGGCTGTCATTGAGTACTACCGAAGTCGTCTAAGCCAGCAAGAAGCTTTGTTGAATCGCCTCGATGAACTACGTGGGCACTACATGAGCAGTACGATCATCGCGGTTGGAGAGGGATTGCTCGGCACGAACTCGATTAGTGATCTTCAGGATTTTCTTCGCAACAATCCCGGTATTCATACGGAAATCGTTACAGCTCCTTCGTTGGAAGTACAGCGAATGATCCTGGAGGACACAGCTCATATCGGTGTCGTATTTTCGCCGCCAACCAATCCTACCCTAAGAAAAGTTTATTCATTTCCGCAACCGCTAAGGGCCATCGTACATCCAAAATCGAAATTAGCAAAACGAACGCAAGTAACAATCGAAGACTTGGTCCAATATCCACTTGTTTTACCCGGACCCAAATTTCGTGTCAGAACACTAATAGATGCCGCCGGCCGCGACCACGGCATAACGATCAGACCGAACATTACTTCTAACTCCCTGCAGGTAATACTCGATTGCGTTCGTAGCAATATCGCAATAACTTTACTTGCTGAATTACCCATTTTTTCCGAGCTGCAGGCTGGTACGTTCAAATCAATTCCCGTTGACTGCCTGGCCATGAATACGACCGACATCCAGATTGTTGTACGTGAGTCACGAAAACTGTCACCGTTGTCACGCGACCTGATAAAACACCTCGCCCGCACCATCAATAGGCTCTGTCGGTCGGTTCCCATTTGATCGGGTTGGGACAGCAATCCGCCTGTCGCTTTAGTGACCAAGCAGCTAGACGAAACGTCTGACCAAGCCGCACGTGCTGGTTACCTGGTGTTGTCGACCGTCACTGCGCTGAGCTAACAATGAATACGCTTGCTCGGCTATTGCCAGACAATCGTCAAACCGCTACGAGTATCTGTAATGACCCACCGGTTTCTGCTCAGGTTATGCGGTTAATGTAGCGGCATAGACCGCGTCTGGGCTCATCATGTTCAACGCTTGGTGTAGACGCTGTTGGTTGTAGAAGGCGATCCAGTCACCCACCACCCACGATGCATGTGATTGGCTCTCGAAGCGATGGCGATGGCGATGCACACACTGCGCTTTCAGCGTTCGGATCAAACGCTCCACCATGGCGTTCTGTTGCGAGCAGTGGGGCGTGATGAACTGCTGTTTCAGGCCGTAGCTGCGCACCAGGCGGGTTTAGTCGCGACAGGTGAAGACCAAAACATTATGCCCCGCGGGCAGGCTTCGCGCTCCGAGTGCAACAGGAACGGCTCCCACACGCGGCCCAGCGTGCCATGGCGAATGATCAGGGCTTGCTCAAGGGCGGCGGAGGCGGTGCTGGCCCGGCCGGTACGCGATAGATGCCAGGCCAATAGTTGCCGGGCATAGCAGTCGATCAGCCGCGCCAGGCTGAGCCAACCGTCCTTACCGCTCCCTACACGGTACAGGTCCGTTGCCCAGCGCTGATCCGGTTGTTCGGCGCGGGAGATCTTAACCTCTATCCTCGGCCGCTGCCCTAGTGCCCGCTTACGAACCTGCCAGCCCTTGAGCTGGAAAATCCGCTGCACCGTGTTTTTGTTCATGCCCAGTAGCGCCGCCACCGTGCGATAACCCAATGATGACTTCGCCTCGACCATTTACTTAATAGGTTCGGCCAGTTTGGCGTTGATTTTTGCCGGCGCTCGGGTGGGCTTGTAATACGTTGTGCGGCGGGCCACCTCAAACCAACGGCACAGCTTGGTCATCGGTACCGCGAAACCGTCGTTCTTCAGGCCCTGCTGGACCGAGCGCATCAGCTCTCGTCCTTTCCCAGCAGGGAGACCAATTTTTTCGCGCACGGATCTCCAGCATCGCTTCCCCGTAGGCTTCCTGCAGGTCCCCGAGCTGTCGCTCGTACTGCTCCGCGTACATCCTCCAGCTTGGCGCGCAGGGCGTTCTCCA
>Cebus_capucinus_imitator_PRJNA485217_SSR047__coassemble_1065_pt1 | contig 30807 bp, 27 predicted proteins | sample Cebus_capucinus_imitator_PRJNA485217_SSR047__metabat2_high_PE_004 | metagenome-assembled genome bin Cebus_capucinus_imitator_PRJNA485217_SSR047
AAAGTGTAACTTGATTTCCTCTGTCTTAAAGTCAGACCTCTCAATTCTAGCAAGAGAAGTTGTCAGCGTATGCGGCGCGTCAATATGCGCCAGTCCCGCGATGGAGACGTTCTTGAAGAGCATCGAAATAGCGCCATGGCTCAGGCGAGGGGGCGTCATTCTAGCCCCTGGGCCGTTTCACCGCACCTTTACAGGCCCCAATACCCGCGCCGGCTGCGCAGACACTAGCGTCCGGCGCAGCGTAACGCGGCAAAGTGCTGCGTGCCATCGACCGGCTCGCCCTGGGGCTGGACCGCGTTGGCACCGGCGGAGGGTGCCTCGTTGCGCGCCAGCGTCTCCAGCTCGTCCTTAACCTTCAGCGGGTTGCGGTTGATGAAACCGACCCGGTTCTTGACCGATACCACGACCTCGCCCTGCTGCTGGCAACCCGCTGGGACGGTGCCCGCAGGCAGTACCCGCACCGCCTTCCCCCCCTGTTCGATCGGCACCCAAGTGCACGCAGACATCGCGGCGGACGCGACCAGAGCCAGCGGTAGGTAGGGACGCATGATGGACTCCTCAGAACGGACGGATATTGTGGGGCAAGCGGATGGATGACGCATAGGCGGTACCAGGCCAACCGCCGCCGACGTCAAACCCCGCGTTGATCGCCGATGCATGCTGGCGCGCAGCCGGACGACCGTCCGCACCAAGGTGCGGGGTACGCAACCATCGCGCCATCGGTTCCACCATCTCGTCTTGCCGTTAATGTTGAGGCGGGTGCGAACCGGTGGCTCACACCCGCCTCCTCCTTGGCAGAGGTTACCTAGGCAGCCTCTGCCGTGCGCGTTACTTGGCGACTGGCACCACCGGTTTGCCGTCGGCATCCACCACCGTCACCTCGCCCAGATTCAGGCTACGCACCGGCTGCTCGATTTTGGACAAATCGCCCACGATCACCCAGGTCAGCGCCTGCGGATCAATGTGCTTGGCGGCAGCCGCGGCCTGCGCCGGGGTAAACGCCGTTACCTGCTGGTTGTACAGCTCTATCCAGTTGTCTGGATGTCCATAGCTGACGATGGTATCGAGGGTGTCCATTACCGCACCGGCGGTTTCGACGCCGCTGAGCTGGCCTCGCAGTTCGCTGGCGACGACCTTGTCGACCTCGGCCTGGGTGGCGGGCACCTTGCCAGTCGCAAAATCGCCGATCTCACGGCGGATCTCCTGCACCGACTGCGCGGTCTTGTCGATCTGAACGGACGCTACGGCCGCAAACAGGCTCTGACCGTGCGTAGCCATTAGCTGGGTACTTGCGCCGTATGACCAATGCTTGTCCTCACGCAGATTCATGTTCAGGCGCGAGGTGAAAGCGCCGCCCAGCACCTCGTTGGACAGTCCCAGCTTGAGAAAATCCGGATGCTTGATCGACGACACCAGCTCGCCCGCATAAATATTGGCCTGTACGGCGCCCGGCTGATCGATCAAGAACACCCGCGGCTGGGTCGGGCGCTTGACCTGCGGTATTTCGACACGCTCCATGACCGCATCCTCGCCCTTCCAGTCGCCCAGATGACGGTTCAGCAGCGGCACAATTTCCGCCAAGGTGGTGTCGCCGACCACGATGACCGTCGCCCGCTCCGGGCGCAGCCACTTTCGTTGGTAGGCCAGCAAATCCTCGCGGGTGATCGAGGCGATCGCGTCTTCGGTGCTACTACCAGTGAACGGGATCGCATAGGGATGACCGTTGCCATACAACAGAAGCGGCAGCACCCGCAATGCAGCGGACTGCGGGCTGGCCTTCTCCTGGGCGATGTCGGCGATCCACTGCGCCTTGACGCGCTCGATCTCGGCTGGTTCGAAGCGCGGCTGGCGCAGCATCATCGTGAACAGCTCGACCGACGCGTCCAGGTTCTCTTTGAGCGCCGACAGCGAGACGCTGGCACCATCCAGCGAAGCCTCCGCGCTCAGTCCGGCCCCCAGATCCTCAGCGCGCTCGCTGAGGGCCAACGCCCCCATCGCGCCGGCGCCCTCACTCAGCATCGCGGTGGCGAAAGCAGCGACGCCGAGTTTGCCACCATGGTCGCTGGCGTAGCCGCCGTCGAACTTGTAACTGAGTTCGACCACCGGGATTTCGTGGCGTTCGGCCAACACAACTTCACTACCGTTGTTCAAGCGTGCACGCTGCAGCGCCGGGAACATCAGCGGCGGGTAGTGGCTAACCTGGGGTATACCCATCTTGCGATCGACCGTAACCGCCGTGGTGGTGTACTTCGGATCCGGTCGCGGAATCGTCAACGGCGCCGGCGTGACTGATGGCTCCTCGACCAACGGCGTACGCGTCCCCGGCTTGACCACAAAAGTATGACTCGGGTTACCCAGCCATTTGGCAGCGACCGTCCGCACCTGCTCGGGCGTGGCCGCAGCTATCCTGGCCTGCACATCACCAAGACAACCCGGATTACCGGTGAAGGTTGCACACCCCGCCAATGCGCCGGCCTTGCTGTCGACCGCCTCAATGCCACGGACGAATTCGGCTCGATACCTGGTCTTAGTACGCGCCAGCTCCTCAGCGGTCGGGCCGTGTTCGATCAGCCGTTGCAGCTCCTGTTCAATCACCGCCTCGACCTGGGCCGGGTCGACGCCCTGCTTGACCCTCGCGATCACGGAAAATTGGCCACCCAACTGCGCAGCGCGATTGGTGCTGACGATACTGTCTACCAGCCCGTCGCGATGCACCGCCCGCGCGTCCAGCCGCGAACTGACACTGCCACCGAGGACCTCGGAGGCCAGATTGAGCAAGTTGGAGTCGATCGTGCCGACTGGGGGCACGTTCCAATCCCGCTCGATCAGCACCTGCGGCACATTGTCTTCCAGCTCAGTGTGCCCGGACTGCTTGAGCACCGCGATGTCGACCTTGGGCTGAGCCATCGTCGGCGTTGCCGGGATATCGCCAAAATACTTCGTCACCTTCTCGCGCGCCGTAGCCAGATCAATGTCTCCCGCCAACACCAGCACACTGTTGTTGGGCCCGTACCACGTGCGGAACCAGGTCTTGACGTCGTCGAGCGAAGCGGCATCGAGGTCGTTCATCGAGCCGATCAAGGAGTGATAATAGGGATGGCCCTTGGGATACATGGTGTGCGCGACGACCTCATCTAACTGACCGTAGGGCTCGTTCTCACGCTCACGTTTTTCATTCTGGACCACGCCACGCTGCTCATTGAGCGTCTGCTGGTCGATCGCACCAAGCAAGTGGCCCATGCGGTCGGACTCCATCCACAGCGCCATATCCAGCGCGGTAGTCGGCACCGTCTCGAAGTAGTTGGTACGGTCGGCGCTGGTCGTGCCGTTCATGTCGGATGCGCCGGCTTGCTCCAATGGAGCGAAGAACTCGCCAGGGGCATTCTCGCTGCCGCTGAACATCAGATGCTCGAACAAGTGCGCAAAGCCACTGCGTCCGCTTGGCTCATCCTTGCTGCCGACGTGGTACCAGAGGTTGACCGCGACGATTGGCGCCTTGCGGTCGGTATGGACGATTACCCGCAGCCCGTTGGCCAGCGTGAAGGTCTCATACGGGATATCCACAACGGCTGACGCCGGGGCGGCGAGTGCGGCTGGTGATGGGGCGAATGCAATCAGAGAAACAGTAGCCAAAGAGGCGGCGAGTAAGGCCGCGCGGGGGAAACGTACTGAGGACATGGAACTCCGTGTGCATGGAAATGAGCGCGGATGGCGGGGCGTTGGCGTATGCCTGCCATGGGCCGGGCCATGGGAATCACCCGGCCTGACCGCAGGGGGCGTGGGTGTGTCCGCCTAGCGGGCATTAAAAATTAAAAAATCCTTTTTTTTCAAAAACATAGGCTTGGAATGCCGTTTGCTTATGCAGCAATTGCACTACACCAAATCCGAATTTGGACGTTTTTGACAAAAAATAGCCTGTGGAATGATTTTATTTTAGCACCCGCGTCTTGTGTAATACATAACTACATCACCAGCATACCAGAGCCCAGAGCATGCCGCCATGAACATCCGCTCCCTCTGCGCCACCCTCGTCATTGATTTCAGCGTGCTACGCCCCTCAATGCCCGCCCAGGCGGCCGAGATCGTGACCCTGCACGTCATCAAGCCCCTCAACCGCCCAACTTGCCGAACAGCACGCCAAACACCAGGCACGCAGCGCATTGGTCGCTCTCGCCAGTACCCCTACCGAGTCATCGCCTGCTGTTGTTAGCAGGTCGGACGGGTCACCATTGGTCTACTGCGGCCCCATCCGCAGTCGGTGCCTTCGGCAGTGCAAGCCCCTATCGACGCGATTGATTTGTTCGTCAATCACTAACCGGCGCGCGCGGCGCTAGACTTTACGGATGAGCTTCCCAGTAATCGACGTGCTGCTGTATCAGCCGGAAATCCCGCCGAATACCGGCAACATCATCCGTCTTTGCGCCAACACCGGCGCCCGCTTACACCTGATAGAGCCGCTCGGATTCGACCTGAGTGATCGTCAGCTCAAGCGCGCCGGTCTGGACTATCACGAATACGCCCGGCTACAGGTGCATGCCAACTTGAACGCCGCTCTGGACCAACTCATGCCCAATCGTCTGTTCGCATTAACCACGCGCGGCCGGGTGCGCTACGACATTCCAAACTTCGCCGACGGTGATGCGTTTTTGTTTGGCCCTGAGACTCGCGGTCTGCCCGACGCTGTGCTGGAACGAATTCCCAAATTACAGCGTCTGCGCCTACCTATGCGTCCAGACAACCGCAGCCTCAATCTGTCAAACAGTGTGGCGGTGGTGGTATTTGAGGCTTGGCGCCAGTTCGGCTTTGCCGGTGCCAGCTAGCGACAGCGCCGCGTCTGTTCTTGCACCTGATTTCGCAACTCCACGGACGTTATAAGCGGGCACCCACGCGCGCGTATGCACGAAAGCATGTGATCGCGCCAACAAAACTTGCTGAATCCGACCTTTAATTTACGCACTGGTCAGTGTTGAATTCAGGAAGGATTCTGCCGCCTAACGGATAATTTACATCTCGGCAGCGAACGGTCGTCTCGACCACAGCGCCGCATCAACCTAATAAGTATAGGTACCGACTATGAAGACTTCTCTGCTCGCGCTTGGCCTGCTCGCCGCTCTCCCGTTCGCCGCTTCGGCTGCGGACAACCTCTCGTACACCTACGCCGAGGGTGATTACATCAAGACCGACGCTGACGGCGGCAAAGCTGACGGCTGGGCCTTCAAGGGCTCCTACGCGTTCCACCCGAACTGGAGCGTGTTCGGCGACTACGACAATCAGAAGCTCGACAACAGCGACTTCGAGGTTCAGAAGTTCCGCGTAGGTGTGGGCTACAACTACTCGATCTCTGATAGCACCGATCTGGTGGCACGTGTGGCCTACAACAAGTTCGATCCGGACCGTTCGGACAACGGTCTGAAGTTCGAGCGTGACGGTTACAGTGCTGAGGCTGGCCTGCGCAACGCGTTTGGCGAGCATTTCGAGGTCTATGCCCTGGCCGGCTACGAAAACTACGGCAAGAAGTACGGCACCAACCCGGACGGCGAGTTCTACGGGCGCCTTGGTGGCCAGGTCAAGATCAATCAGAACTGGGGCTTCAACGGCGACATCAAGATGAACAAGGACGGCGACAAGGAATGGTCGATCGGTCCGCGCTACAGCTGGTAAGCCGTAGCACCGTGATCTGCGACGCGAGGGCCCCCTCCCCGCGCCGCACAAAAAACCCGGCCGCAAGGCCGGGTTTTTTGTGCCCCCTGCACGTGGTGCAGCACCGTGGGGAGGACCTCAAACCGCGTCACGTCACGCCAGGCCGATTTAGCGGAACAAGGTGTCCGGATACTCCGGCTTCTGTTCACGGGCCAGCAGCTCCTTAAGGCCGGCGTGCGGGGTGATCTCGCCGTGCAATACCGCGCGCACCGCGTTGGAGATCGGTAACTCAATGCCATGCGCCTCAGCCTGACGCATGACTTCGTCAGCGGTCTGCACCGATTCGACCACCTGGCCGATTTCACGAATCGCCTCGTTAAGACTCTGCCCCCGACCCAGCGCCAAACCCAACCGCCGGTTACGCGACAGATCGCCGGTGCACGTCAATACCAGATCACCCAGCCCGGCCAGGCCCATCAATGTCTCGGGCTTGGCGCCAATCGCCGCCGCCAGCCGCAGCATCTCGTTGAGGCCCCGCGTGATTAATCCCGCGCGCGCATTCAACCCCAGTTGCATGCCATCGGCCACCCCGGTCGCCACGGCCAACACGTTCTTCATCGCCCCGCCCAGCTCAGCCCCGACCATGTCCTCGCCGGTGTAGGCTCGGAACGCCGGGCCGTGCATCGCCTCGGCCACGTCCAGGGTGAAGCCGGGATCGTCGCCGTGTACGGTGATCGCCGTCGGCAAGCCCAAGGTCACTTCCTTGGCGAAGGACGGACCGGTGACGACCGCCAGTGCCACCTGCGGTCCCAGGATCTGCCGCGCCACCTCATGCAGAAAACGCCCCGAGCCCGGCTCAAAGCCTTTGGTGGCCCAAGCCACACCTGCGCCCGCCGGACGTAACGGCGCCAACAGACGCACCGTGTGAGTAAACGCATGTGACGGTACGACCACCAAAACCCAGCCGGCGCCCTCAACAGCGACAGCTAGCTCGGTAGTGGCCTGCAGCGCAGCTGGCAGTGCAATGCCGGGCAGATAACGGGGATTAACATGGTCGCGGCCGATCGCCTCGACCACCTGAAGGTCCCGGCCCCACAGCACGGTTTGATGACCGTGCCGTGCGAGCAATGACGCCAGGGCAGTCCCCCAAGAACCCGCGCCGAGGACGGCGATTTTCGGTTTCGAATCGCTCATCCGCAGATCCAGGCCTGAATCAGGCGTTGCCAACCGGCTCAGAGTCGGCCAGCGAGGTCCCTTCACCCTGCTGCCCGCGCTGACGCAGCGTCTCGGCGTAAAGTGCCTCGAAATTGATGGGCTGAAGGAAGAACGGCGGGAAGCCACCGGCCTGGATCAGGTCACTGACCAGGGTACGCACGTACGGGAACAGGATGTTCGGGCACTGCGTGCCGAGCAGCACGTCAATTGCCTGCGGCTCCAGGCCGACCAGGCCAAACACGCCCGCTTGCTGTACTTCGGCCACGTAGGCGGTCTTGCCGGAGGCGGTGCAGGTCAGGGTCACACCGAGCACCACCTCAAAGGCGTTGTCGTTGAGGCGCTGCACTTTCTGATTAAGGTTCAGCTGCAGCTCCGGCTGAGCGCCGTCGTTGAATACCGCCGGGGCGTTCGGAGACTCGAAAGAAACGTCCTTGACGTAGATCTTCTCGATGGTAAAGGCAGGGCCAGCAGCGGCTTCGGCCGGCGCGGCGGCGCCGTTGGTGGTTTCGTAGGACATCACCTGACTCCAAAAAAGGGTTCTTGGTTAAAAATACGTCGGTTGCGACGCGACTTGGCGGCGAGTATCTCACGACCGCGACGGGGACTTTCCCGTGCGGTCATGCCGGTGCAGGGATCAGCCCCGGCCCTTCACCAACGGCAGCTCGGCCTGTTGCCAGGCGGGGATCCCGCCCTCCAGCCAATAGATCTTCTCGAAACCGGCCTGCTTAAGCTGTTTGGCCGCAGCCGCCGAGGCGGTCCCGTTGCGGCAGACCAGCACCACCGGCTGCGTCTTACGATCGGTCACCAGCTTGTGGCCAGGATCGAATTTACTCGCCAGGACATTACGGCTGCCGGCGATGTGACCCTTCTCGAAGTCCGCACTGGCCGACAGATCCACCACCACCGCGCCGTCGCCATTGATTAGGCGAGTCAGCTCGACCGGCTTGACCGCCTTGTATCCACGAAACAGGCGCGCGATCTCGGTAACGATAATGGCGACAGTCAGGCCGACCAGGGCGATCGACAGCATGGGGTTGCGGCCGGCAAAGGCCTGCAGCTCTTCGAAGTTCACGGGATCACACGAACACTGAAACGGGCCGGCGATTGTCGCACAGGCAGGGCGGGCGCAGTCGCCTTGCCATAGATCCGACGGACATCAAGCCCTACCCCCTCGGTCCGGCCCGGGTGCCTTAACCGATTGCCGCCGCATCTCCCCCCCACGGCTGTCCTTTCAGCTGTGCGGTTGAGCGATGCGGTCTGAGCGGTGGCCCGTAGCCGCAAGCAGGCCGGGGCTCCAGCCCGGGGTCACAACGTGGCATCGGCCACTGACTCTAGATCCGGCAGCGACGCGCCACGTTTGGCCATCGCAACAAAGTGGCCACCGAAGCTGGCGGCGACGACGCCGGAGCGCAACGCCACCTGAGCCTGGATCGCAATGCGGGCCTTGCCGCGCCGGCGCAGCGTGGTCAAAAACTTGGTCTCGTCCTCACCCTCGGCCGGGGCCGCGATCGCCTCCAGGTCTTCGTAGACCGGCGTCAGATAGCGCAACTGGCTGTCGGCAACGTAGACATCTGCAACCTCACCAGCCGCCTGCAGGTGCAAGCTCAACCATCCCCAGCCAGCCAGTGTCATCAGCGATACCAGACTGCCGCCAAAGGCGTTGTGCTTGTCGTTCACATTGGCCTGCAATGGCGCGCGCAGGCACAGGCCGCGCGCATCAAGACCGACGACCGCGACCTGCATCGCCGCCACTGGCGGCATCGCGTCAAGCTGGCGCTGCAACGATGAGAGCGCATTGATTTCGGACATTGACAACATCCCGCATCGGCGAAGTGGCGCCAAGAATAGCTGTATGTGAGGCTGGCACCGGTTGGCCAGCGCTACCGCGTTCAGCCGCGCCGCATAATTCAGTCGCGTCGCATAATCCGGTGTTATGGCCATCCCTGAAGACACCGAGTGGTATCTGCTTTCGCTGCGTCCGGCCGGCGCGCATGCCGGCCTGCGCGCAGCGGTCAAGCGTGTAGGCGGGCGACTGCTGGCATTGTCGCCCTGGCGGATCGAGCGAACGCGCGATCCCACCACCCAGCGCGCACTGCAGGCGGCGCTGGCAGCAGCGTCGACGCTGTTTACCAGTCCCGCCGCAGTCCGAGCGACACAGGCGCTTGACCCAGGCTTTGCGGCCCGGATGGGCTGCGTCATTGCGGTCGGCGAAGGCACCGCGCGGGTGCTGCGCCGCCAAGGGGTACCCGACGTGGTGGTGCCGCAGCGGATGGACAGCGAAGGCGTACTGGCGCTGCCGCAGCTGGCTGCCGTCGACCAAGTAATCGGTCTGATCACCGCGCCTGGTGGACGGGGCGCGATCCCCGCCGCACTGCACGCGCGCGGCGCGCGCATACGGCGCGCAGATGTCTATCGGCGGATACCACTCGCGCTGTCGGCGCAGTCCCGCGCACGACTGGCCACGGTGGTCGACCATAGTGTACTGGCCGTCAGCAGCGCCGAAGCACTGCAGCAGTTGCTGCCACAGTTGTCTGCCACCGTACTCGATTCGCTTCGGCAACGACCCGTGGTGGCGGCCAGTGATCGGCTGGTGGCGTTCGTGCGTGCCAATGGCTTCGTTCGGGTCGATCGGGCCGAAGGTCCGCTGCCGACCCAACTGGCAGCGGCGGCGGCGGCGACGGCGGCGATGACACGGCGCATACCTCACTGAACTTAACCTGCGCCACGGCTTGCCGACGCGATAGGCGGCACGCCATGCTGTGAGCCGATTTGCCGGTGAGCCAGGAGGCCCGATGGACCCGACACCCAGTACTCCCCCCCGATTGCGGTGGGCATGGATCTTGCTGCCTGTAGTGATTGTTGTGCTAGCCGCAGCCGGTTGGGCGGGATGGCGCGGCTGGCAGTCCTATGTCGGCGAGCGCGATCGCATGGCCGGCGAGCAACGCCAGCGCTGGGACGCGCTAGGCCAGACCCTGGACCTGCTGCGGCGCGATCAACGCGCCACCCGTGAACGTCTGCAGGACGCCACCGCCACCAACCGGGTGCTGCGCGACGAGATGCTTGGCATGAGCCAACGTCATGCGTTGCTGGAAGACACCGTGTCCAAGCTCGCCGACCCCAACCGCCACGGCGCACAGGCGCTGCGGCTGGACGAGGTCGAACTGTTGCTTGGACAGGGCCAGCAGCGATTGATGATCGCGGGCGATCTGGACGGAGCGCGCCGCGCCTATGCGCTGGCGGCCAGCGCCCTGGCCGGCATCGATGATCCGGCGTATCTCAATCTACGCCAGACACTGGTCCAGGAACGTAATGCGCTAGATGCGCTTGGTGCCGGACCTCAGGCCGCGCTGGCTGAGGCGTTGGCGCAGGCAACCGACCGGCTCGACCGATTGCCTACCCGCGCGCCTGACCCTGCTCGCGAGGTGCGCCCGTGGTGGCAGAAACTGCTCGCACCGCTCGTGCAGATACGTCCATCGCGGGGCAATGTGCTGATTGCCCGATCGGAGCGGATCGCGGCGATAGACGCGTTGCAGATCGAAGTCAGCCTCGCCCGCGCCGCGTTGGAACGCGGCGATGCCACCGCCTGGACACGCGCCCTGCATCGTGTCGATGGCTGGCTCATCCGGCTGTGGCCGGACACCCCGGCGCTGCGTCAGCGTCGTATCGAACTGGCCAGATTGCAACGCGCACCGCTGCGTCCGGCCACTCCCGAGTTGGGCAGCACACTGCGGCAACTTCGGGCCATGCGTGAAGGGAGGAACCAATCATGAAACCACTACGCAGTGCGCTGATTCTGCTGGTCGCTGTCGCGCTGGGTGTGTTGGGCGCGCAATGGCTGTCTCACCAAAATCGATATGACCTGGGCGAGGTGATCGTCCGCCTCGGCGGCAACGACTACATCGCCAATGGCCCACAAGCCGTACTGCTCCTGTTGATCGTGGTGCTGGTGCTGTGGCTGCTGTGGCGGCTATTGAGCCTGCCGTTGCGCACCTGGGGCCGCTATCGCCGCAAACAGGCCCGCGCACGCCTGATCGAAGGCTTACGCGCAGCCGATCAAGGTCAGTGGAGCAAGTCCGAAAAGCTACTGGCGGCGGCCAGCGAGGACGAAGAAGTCGGCACAGTCGCACTGGCGCATGCGCTACGCGTGGCTGATGCCCGCGGCGACGAAGCAGCCGCCGACGCCTTCGCCCGCACACTCAGCGAGCGTGATCCACAGGTGCACGCACTGCTGCAAGCCGAGCGTCTGCTGGTGCGAGAACGGCCGGCAGAAGCGATCCATGCACTCGACGTACCCGCCGCACAGCCTTTACCACCGCGCGGATTGCTTTTGCGCACCCGCGCGCTGGCCCAAACTGGCCGCGCCGAGGAAGCGTATGGTCAGCTCGGCGCGCTGCGTCAACAGGCGGCACTACCGCTGGATCGGATCAGTGCGTTGGAAATTGAGCTGGCCACTGCCTCGCTTGAGCAGGCGGGTGATGCCAACGCCATGGCGGCACGATGGGAGGCGCTGTCGCGCACCCTGCGGCTGGAGCCACGCGTGGTAACGGCCTATGCCCGTCATGCCGCAGCATTGAACTGGGACGACGCGGCCGTGCACAGCTTGGAGCAGGCACTGGACACTCGTTGGGACGAGGCGCTGATCCGCCTCTACGGCACACTGCCACTAGAAAAATACGACTCGCGTCGGGCCAGCGCACAACGCTGGCTGGCGCAGCATCCGGAGAGCCCGGGGCTATTGCTGACCTTGGGCCGGTTGGCACGACACCAGCAGCAGGCCGCTCAATCGGAAGAGTTCCTGCGCCGCGCGGTCGCGTTAGGTGCCGGCGTCGAAGGTTGGGAGGCGCTGGGCGAAGGCTTCGCTGCTGAAGGCCACACGGAACTGGCCCAGCAGTGCTACGTCAATGCGCTGCGCGAGCAGCGCGGTGAACTGCCGATCACGTTACCGGAAGCCACATTGCCCGCCCATGACCCCGACGTTAGCGAAGAGCGCGATGCGTTCGGGCATCCGCGTTTGCGCTCCTGAGTCCGGTCCGCTCTGGTCCCAGGCACGTTAAAGCAGACCGCCCCCGCACAGGCGAGGGCTTGATGCCACACGACAAATCCACACATAGACCGCAGAAGCGGCGAGCTCGTGCACGCCGCCTATGATGGCGGCCATAACGTACTGGGGGAGGCGGGATGCCTCCCGTGCGCTCGCTAACCATCAACGCTCAATAATCGCCACCACGCCCATGCCACCCGCCGTACAGATCGACAGCAGCGCGCGGCCACCGCCGCGGCGCTTGAGCTCCTTGGCGACGGTCGCGACGATGCGTGCGCCGGTCGCTGCGAACGGATGGCCGGTGGCAAGCGAAGAACCAAGCGGATTGATTTTGTCCGACTCGATCCGGCCCAACGGGGCGTCCAAGCCCAGGCGGTTACGGCAGTAGTCCTCACTCTCCCACGCGCGCAGTGTGCATAGCACCTGCGCAGCGAACGCCTCGTGGATCTCGTAGATATCGAAATCCTGCAAGGTCAGGCCGTGACGCCGCAGCATGTCAGGCACAGCCACCGTCGGCGCCATCAACAGCCCCTCACCATGCACGAAGTCCACTGCGGCCACCTGTGCATCTTTTAGGTAAGCCAACGGTTCGTGGCCGTGCGCGGTCGCCCAGGCATCGCTCGCCAGCAGCACCGCCGCAGCGCCGTCGGTGAGCGGGGTCGAGTTCGCTGCGGTCAGCGTACCGCGTCCGGATACCTTGTCGAACGCGGGCTTCAACGTCGCCAACTTCTCCAGCGAAGTATCCGCCCGCAGAATGTTATCGCGCGATACGCCGCGGAACGGCGCGATCAGGTCGGCGAAGAAGCCGCTCTCATAGGCCGCCGCCAGCTTCTTGTGCGAAGACACCGCCCACTCGTCCTGCGAGTCACGTGAGATGTTCCATTGCTTAGCCATGTCCTCGCAATGCTCGCCCATGCTCTTGCCGGTGCGCGGCTCGCCGACACCGGGAAATTCGGGCTTGAGCTCGCTTAGATGAAATCCGGACAGGATTGCGCGCGCTTTATCGCGAAGGGTCTTGGCACGGTTAGCCGCAAGCAATCGCGCGCGCAGCTTCTTGCCATAGACGATCGGCACATCAGAGGTGGTGTCCGAACCACCGCCAATACCCGAATCGATCTGACCGAGCGCGATCTTGTTAGCGATGTGGATGATGGTGTCTAGCGAAGTGCCACAGGCGCGCTGCAGGGTGATACCCGGGGTCAGCGGCGATAGCCCAGAGGATAATGCAGCCTCACGCGCCAGATTCCAGTCCGACGAATGTTTGATTACCGCACCCATCGCCACCTCGCCGAGCGGCTGGCCGTGCAGACCAAAACGTTCCACCAACGCGCCGAGAGTACGCACCGACATGCCGAGATTACCGACGTCTGAGTAGGCGGTGTTCTGGCGGCAGAACGGAATGCGCACACCGCCCAGGATGGCAACGGGACGGGGAGAGGACATCATCGGAACTGACATGGAGAGAGGACTCAAGCGGCCTGAACGGGGACACAGGCATAATGGCCGAAGTGTAGCCTCGAGCCTGTGATGGGCCAACCGCCAACTATGAGCATGTCTGACCCCGCGACGATCGCCCTCGGCGTACTGGCCCTTGAACTGGCCGGTGGCGCCGCTCCGAGCGTTGCCGCACTTTCCTCCGATCAGGCCGGCGAGCTGGCCGAACGGGTCGGCCGCGACCTGGCGCAATGGGTACCGCACGTACGCGAGTTGGAGTTGAGCTTTGCCGCCGCACATTTCGACCCGGCCGAAGCACTGCGGCCAGGCTGGCCGCTGCACCGTCGCCTAGACGAGCTGCGCGCGCGCGCGCCCGGACGCAATCAAGGGCCACGGGTGCTGGCATTCGGTGCCGATGCGCAAGGCGAGATCCCGCTGCCGTTCCAGGCCGATGCCAGCTTGGTCGGCGGCGGCCTGCGCGTGCTGCCGTTGCTGCTCAGTGGCGATCCGCAGCGTGTCAGCGAGGTTGCTGCCGAGCTGGAGGAGGTACTGCTGGCGCAAGGGATGGCACAGCCCGATACCGCATTGTTCGCGCAAAACGCGTTCGGCGCGCGCATCGAGCATGCCCGCTACCTGACCGTACACGACCTCGCTGCGATGATGTCGATGCAGTACGACCATCAGGGCCTGGGCGTACTGTGGCCGTTGATCGAGGCCGCGCTGCTGGCACCGCAGGTGCAGGAATGGCTGGATGCGCCGCCCGAACCGCTACTGCGCTACGCCAACGGCGAGGTGCGTATGGCCCTGTTCGATCCAGCCAGCTGGTGTGCGCACTATGGGCAGGACCGCCACGAGTGCGAGCGGCTAAAGGGTGTTTACGAGCAGTTCCTCGCTCGCCAGCGGCAGATGGCAGCAGTGCTAGAGGCACATGGCCTGCCGGTGCTATATGTGCACGTGGACAGCGGCCAGGAAGCGCACGCGGCATTACAGGCCTAAGCTGCACCATTCCATAGGGAGGCCCGTTGCCAGGCCTCTGTTTGCATCACAGAAGCACGCGTGGCCGGCGATCGAGTCAATCGCCGGGCCGTCGCCGTCACGCTTATGGGTTGGCAGTAATCACGCCGCAAGCCAAACGCCCACCCGCATTGCCTGTGGGCTGACTCTTGTAGTCGTCAGGATCGGCGTGAACAATCACCGCGCGGCCGGTGATATCGAACGCGTCGCCCTTGCCTAGGTTTACATTGCTGGATATCACCGCATCGACGGTCGCGTTGCCCTGGGCGTCGGCGACGATGTTCGGCATGTCGCCGCCGTGATGCGGATTGGTGCTGACATTGCCGTGTTCGCTATGGGCGGGATTGAAGTGGCCACCTGCGCTGGAACCATCGGGTGCGCTGCAATCGCCTTTTTCATGAATATGAAAGCCATGCTCACTGTTGGGCTTCAGCCCCGACACCTCCCCGATCACGCGCAGCACCCCGTCGATCACCTTAAAAGTCACGATACCGCTGACGGTGTTGCCCTGAGTCGGCTTAAGTTCGGCGCTGGCGCTGGGCTCGGTTGCCGGTTTGGGAATCGTCGCCGGTTCGGCGCCATGACTCGCATGGGCGTCGCCCGGGGGAGCGCCCGCCTTCGCCGCTGCGGGAGCCTCTCGCTTGCAAGCACCCAACGCAAGCGCCATGGTGATAAACAGCGTAGTAGGGATCATGCGCATCGGGATTTATCCTTAATTGACAGCGGCCCAGGGCCGGCGAAAGGGAGACCGCTTATCGCGCGGCCTTGATGACACCACACGCCAGCCTTACACCGGCATTGCCGGCCGGCTGAGTACGGTAGCCGTCGGGGTTAGCATGAACCACCAGCGCCTTGCCGAGAACATTATTACTGCCACCGCCGAGGCTGGCGCCCAGCAGCACCCGGTCGAGCTGAACCACACCCTCGCCGTCGGCCACCAGGTTGTCCAGCTCACCCGGGTGGTCCGCGCCGGCACCGGCACGCCCGTGCGGAGCGGACGTTGGATTGAAATAGCCACCCGCACTGCTGGCATCGACCGCACTGCAGTCGCCACGCTCGTGCATGCGAAAACCATAGCTAACGCCGGGACTTAGCCCACCAATCGTGCCGGTGATACGTACCCCCTGCACGGCCGGCAGCAATACCACCCGACCGCTGACCAGACTGCCAGACGCCGAGGCCAACGCGGCTTCGGCGCGCTGCACGGCCGGCACCACTGCGACGGCAGCCGGTGCTACTGGATGTGCCGGAGGCGCACTGCTGCACCCTCCCAGCAACGCAAACACAGCGACTACCGCGATAACATGCGACCCGTAGCGCATCGAGAACTGTCTCCTTGACAAGTCAACCTAGTGCAACGCGACGTGCAGATCGCATGAAGACCACGCTGCGGCGGAAGCTAGGCAGTCTAGGCCGTGTCTGGATCGGAGGGTAGCCGCCCAGCGCGACTGATGTAGGACCCGACGCGGCTGCCCTGGCGAACGTCAAGCAACCCGGCCCCCATCGATGCGGCACCTGTGTGCCAGGCTGGCACCCGCACCGTCCCGGCTTGCCGAGCGTTTCACCCAGCGGGTTCCGCAGAAGTCCTTGGCGGCCTACGATGCCACACTGGCGTATGAGGCGTGCTGGCGGCGAACGTCACACGCTCCTCCTACGACGCTGCACCCCACAGTACCCCCTCGATTCCCCAACAGCCTTGGTGATGATTTCAATCCCACACTCCCGACCCTGCGCCCTCGTGGTGATGGGTGTCTCCGGCAGCGGAAAATCTTCGGTCGCGCAGGCACTGGCGGACCACTACGGGTTTGTTTTCCTGGATGCCGATGACTTCCACAGTGAGCAGGCCCGCGCGCAGATGGCCCAGGGTATTGCGCTCAGCGATGCACAGCGCCTGCCCTGGGTAAAGCGGCTTGGTGAGCAACTGCACCTACGCGCGGACGCAGGCAACGCCTCGGTACTGGCATTCTCCGGACTGCGGCACGAACATCGTATGCTGCTGCGCGCCTTCGGCGTGCCGATGCGCTTCATCTTCCTGCATGCCACGCCGACGGTCATCGCCGCGCGTCTGGCCACGCGTGGCGGCCATTTTATGCCGGCGTCACTGCTCAACAGTCAGTTCGAGGCGTTGCAGCCACCCACCGATGAGCCGGACGTGATCGCCGTGAACGTCGACGCGCCGCTGCCAGCAGTGGTGGCCGAGGCGATCGCGCGACTGGATCGTGACACCCCCTTCGCGCTCGACTGCCTGCATCCTGTCTCAAACAGCTGAAGTCACGGGGTACACCCCGATACAGATCCGACCAGCGCAGTCTTGGCCAGCCAGATTCGAGGCCACGTCAGCGCCAGGCCGTCCAGCAGCCGCAACCCGGACCGATACCCGCCAAACGTTGCGCTCCGCGACGCGGATTCAAAAATAACGAATGACTTCGAACGTAACGCTGTTGCGCGAGGTCAGCGACCCATAATCGGAGTTACGCCCTCCCCAACTTTGGCTTGTTAGCAACGAGACGGTCCAGTGATTGGACAGATAGTAACTTGCGGACACTTGGCCGTAGCCGGACTTGTCGTACGCATCGACCATGGTAAAGGCACTGAGATCTAGATTGCGCACAAAGGCATCGGTGTAGCTGACACGCAAAAAGTACTCGCGCGCTACTAACGGCTCTTGTTGATCTGATGCATAGCCACGAATGTACGTAAAAAGCTCTCCGTAGAGTTGTGGGTCGGAGAGCGACAACGACTGCCATCGTCGGAATTCGTTGCCAGTGAGGCCGGACTGATGCAGGTGGTATTCGGCATTAATTGTCCAATGCCCGTCCCCCGCCCACGAGCCACCGACAGCGGTATCGCTAGAAAATCGCGTACTGCCATCCGTAGGAAGCAACGGAAGCTGCGAAGGAAGGCTGCCCGTGATCTGACCAAAACGAATGGCACGCGAGATGAGGTCGGCCTGCTTCCCACCAGCCCACTCGCCATACACCACGATACTGTGGCCTAAGGGGTGGGAAATATCGAATCCGTAACGGGTAACCCCGGCATCATTGAAAACCATCCACTGTGGCGAGAGTCCCTTGATGTCATAAGCCATCGTCAACAGCACTCGATTGGCCGTATTAGTCTGGTCAAACAGCGGACTTAGGCCACGATGCACAGTAGTCGAAAGCGCCGCAGGAGACTCAATCTTTGGCGCAATCGACAGTGAAACTGTAGCTTTTTCCCATAGTTTCTTTATTCGCAGCATCCCCACCCCAAGTCGATCATCACGCATGACCGACGGATCGGCGGAAGACTGATCGATCTGCGTGCGCGGCTTGAAGAAGTCCGTGGGATTAAATCCCAGTGCGGTGCCATTGCGGACATTGATGCGGCCAAGTTCGACATAGAACAGGGAGGCAGATGACCAGCCTAGATACGCCTCACGCAGATCCAATCCGTTCGCGCGCGACCACGCCTGCCCACGTACGTTCTGGTCCAGCGCATTGAATCGTCCGCTGACGGTTCCATAAAAACCGGATTGACCCCCACGCGTGTAGGTCATTTCAAGACTACTCCGTGCCTCGAGCTCGGTGGGGTCACTTCCCGGCATCGTCCCCTTACGATTATCGGCACTGATCAACGCCGAATCTAAGTCGACGCGGAGTGCGGGCGCGCCACTAGATTGGGTGGCCTGCGACGGCGAACCGGTGTCCTGCGAGGTGATAGGAATTCGGGCCAAATCTGCATCGTCCTGCGAGGCCGTCTGCTGCGCCCACGCCACGACGGGCCACAGCAAACCGACGCAGATGGCGATTAGTTTCCGGCGCATCAGCCGCCCTTGAACTGCGACAGAAAATCGCGCTGAAACCAGGCATCGGGCACGTCGACGTCGCTATAGTGAGAAAACTCCATCGTCGTTGCCAGGTGTGGATCGATACCATCAAGGATGATGACCTTGGTGGGCCGTTTTCCCCCGAGTACATCCTGGTAGCGGGTAAAATAGGCTGTCTTCAGCAATCGGCCGCTGTCGGAGAAATACTTCGCCTTGACCGGGTAATACGTCGCGCGCTCGATCCAGTACTCAATGCGGTTGTAGACGGCTTCCGGTGTAGAAGCCACCAGGCTCAGATGTACGCAATCGCGCGGCTGATGGTCGGCATCTTGCAGGGTCTCATTGCCAACGGTTGTACCCTTGTAATCGCGTGCGAGATTAACGGAGACGACATCCCCGTTCGCCGCCTGCCCCAATAACCGTTGTTGTGGCGAAAGGCGAACGCTCGCCTTGGAGTCTGGGTCGTAAAACCACATCTGACTTCCATCAAGCAACACCAGCTTGCCCGCGTCACGAAGTGGTGCCACATAGCGCACCAGGTTCCGATACTGACCGGTCGCGACGTTCATCTTCGCGTAGTTGCTCAAGGTCAGCGTATCTTGCGGCTCACCATTGATGTAGTCGGTCAAGGTATCGAGTGCCTTAAACGGCTGAGCGGGATTTCGCACCTTGTCGGCCGCCGCGATCATGTCCTGAGCATTGGGCAACGATGTCTCAGCGCACACACCAATTCTTGCGTAGGCAAATAGAAGCAACGCCGTGAAACCCAATGCTTTGGCCAACGCGGCTGTGTTCGGGAGGTTTTTCATGGTTGCGTCCCTCATGTGTAGCGCAGTGCATCGACGACGGTCATGCGTGCGGCTCGGTTGGCCGGCAGCCAAGAAGCCAGCGCGGCGACGGCGACCAGGCCGATCCAGGTCCCCACCACCAGAGTCGGGTACACCCATAACGTCAGGTGTAGCGGCACCGGATACACCTGCCCGGGCGGCAACCATGTCCATTCCGCACGGTTCACCAGTTCGGCCAGCCCGATCGACAACATCACACCGATCGTCGCGCCTACCAGTCCCAGTACGACGCCTTCAGCCAGGAACTGACGACGGATCCCGCTGCGTTGCACCCCCATTGCGCGCAGCGTACCGATCTCACCGGTCCGCTCCATCACCGACATGCCCATCGCATTTGCGACACTGAAAAGGACGATTACGCACATGATGACGGTAATAAAAAAGAAGATTGAGCCGAATAGCGCAATCACCTGCTTGTACATCGGCGAGAGTTCGACGAAATCGCGCACCTCCAATTCCGGAGCCTGGCGCTTTAGGAGCCGTTGTACGCGTAATTTGGCGATTGCCAGATCGTCGGTATGGTGGAGCTGTAGGACAATGCTGGTGACCTGGTGCGGACCACGGCCGTAAAGTAGCTGTTGTGCCAACGCCAAAGGCATACCGACATAGGCGTTATCTATCTCACGCAGCGGCAGCGCGTAGGTGCCGCCAATGTTCAGACTTACGACATTAGGTGCCCCCATGACGGTGGCGCCGAGCAGATCGATGCGTGGAAGACGCGCCGCCTGGGTAGTAGGCCCGGAATCATCTGCTAGGTTTGTCAGCGATGTGAGGTCCCGATTTTGAGGTGCGTTCGATAGCGGTTGCGAATGCTTCGCTTCGGCCGCGGGCACCTCGGTACAATGATCCAGGTGCAACGCCTCACAATAACCCAGGATGCGCGCCAGACCGACCCCGATTACCCCCTGCTCAGGCAGGTGATCATCCATCGCCAAGGGATGGTCGGTGGCCCTACGCCGAATACGATATTCATCCCACTTTTTCATGTGTTCGTAGGCGGATGGGACAAAGCCCTCACCGTAGAACGTCTTTGATGCATCATTGCTGGAATTGCCGGCCACACCGAATACCGAAACTCGCGCCATCACTTCATTCAACAATGGCTGAAGTATCGGGTCTTTTTTCAGGGTGGCAATCAGTGGCTTGTAGTCCGCAATTGAATAGCGACCCGGGTTTCCTTCCCCATAGTCGAGATAGCCGGTGTGGAAGATGGTCAGATGACCATCGCTGGAGATCGTCGAAGTCTTGACGCCCAGGATGAGCGACATCATGAAGGCCCCAAAGAGCAGCATCGCGATCGCACTGACCACGAGCGCCATACCGGCCACTGTTGAGCGCCGACGGTTTCTTGCGATATTGCGAAATGCAATTTTGTAGATCATCGATTAGTCATCCTGATCTGCTCAACGAGCTTGCCGTCGCGAATGGTCAATGTTGCGTCGGCATGCGATATCAGCTGCGGATCGTGTGTGGAGAAAACGAACGTGGCGCCGTGTTCGTGCTGAATCTTGCGCATCAGTTCAATAATCGTCTGCCCGGTGTGACTGTCCAGGTTGGCGGTCGGTTCGTCGGCCAGTACCAGCGTCGGATGTTTAACCAGGGCTCTGGCGATGGCGATCCGTTGCTTCTGCCCACCACTGAGTTGGTTGGGACGAAACCCCGCCTTGTCGGCCAAACCCACCGCATCGAGCATGGTCATCACGGCTTCACGTCGATGGGCTGAAGACAATTTCAGCAGCAGTAGCGGGTATTCGACATTTTCGTACGCCGTCAGGATTGGAAGCAGGCTGAAATGCTGGAAGACGAAGGCAATTTTGCTGGCGCGGAAGGCCGTCAGATCATGCTCCGACAGCCGACCAACATCCTCCCCGCAGACCAGAACTTCGCCAGAGGTCGCACGATCAATACATCCCATTAGATTGAGTAAGGTTGTCTTGCCACTACCCGAGGGTCCCACGATGGCGGCAAACTTTTGCCGTGGTAAATCCAAGGTCACATGATCGACCGCGGTGACGTTGATTCCATCCTCATGGTAGGTCTTGACCACATTTTTCAAGTTGACCACCCCGCCGTAGCCGGGCGCTGTAACCGCTGCGCTGGAGACAGTTTCGCTCATCGATTCGACTCCATGGACGTCGATGTTTATGTCAATGATTGCGTTTGACCCGCGCCGAGAGGCGTATGCTCCGCCTTGTTACAGGCACGTGCGAAACAGGCGCCCCAACCGATGAAGTACCCGGCACTGGCGCCGGACACCACGATGTCCCAGCTCATTAACACGCGCTGGTTATCGGGATGCATTACAGCGGCGACGTTGAGTAGGTAGTGCGCACTGAAGATCACGATCACTCGAAGCAAAGGCAATAGGCTCCCGGGTAACCAGACCCGTCGATGTTCACGATCTAGCTTCAAAAAAATAGGGGTGCGCAAGCCGAGCGGAAAAGCGAAGACCGCTCCGATCGCCCAGAATGAGGCCATCTGCACGGAGTCTCCGCGGCAATTTAATAATCCGTACAGCCCCCAGACGATGAATACACCTGGCATGATCCACACCTTGTGAATCGACACGATCTTTGGCCGCAAGCGCGCCAGGCCACGCCAGATCAGGTACGCAAAGATCACAAACACCCAGGCGGGTGTTTGGCTAATAATTTCCGCAATAGGTAAATGCATGGCGCGTTGATCACTGATGGCTTGGGGGTGACAGCCAGGGGATTCCCGGTGGTGGATTTAGTATTGGGGCGCGCCTGCGGATTGCGGAAGTGAAAAAGCGCACCAGTCAAAGGTGACAAATGGCACGGCTGCGGAGCACTCACAAGCTGGGTATAGTTCGCGCATGTCACCGTTATCACGCCAGTACCCCGTAGGCTGGACAGGTGTGTCGACTACGTCACGCGTTGCGGCCACCTCAGCGTGGATAGCGCGCGTTGGTCACGCCTCGCACCACCAGCTGAGTGGCGCACCGCGTCGGCAAATTCATAAACCCGTCCTATGCACGTAACAGAATGCTCGCGATATTCAACGCGCTTTAGGTGTAAGAAGGCAGCTGGAATCCGCTGCTCTACGTCGGTATGACGTGAACTTTGCGGCCACGATTTCAGGGCTTTCCTTCGATGCACACGCTGTTAAAGGAGAAACCGCTTGGATACGCCGTTGAAAATGGCGTTCGCTGACGATCAGGCACTGGTTCGCCATGGCTTGCGCAGCGTGCTGGAAAGCTTTGGGGATCTAGAGATCGTCATCGATGCCGAAGATGGCGAACGGTTGTTGCATGCTCTGCAGCGCACCAGGGTGGACATCATTGTCACGGACCTGCGTATGCCCAAATACACCGGCATCGAGGTCGCCCGTTGGCTACGCGCACATGGCGATCAGACACCGATCATTCTGGTCACCACGTTTGAGGCAACCGCGCTGCTGGAAAGTGCCGCGCAAGCCGGCGTACAGGGCTTTTTGCTGAAGGATTCCGAGCCGGAGGATCTGCACGGTGCGATCAGGCAAGTCGCCGCCGGCCACACCTTGCTGGCACCCATCCACGTCCCCCCACATCTGCGTGATGGGACGTTCCTGGACGTGTTGGAAGACCACCTACAGTGCTTGACCGAACGTGAATTAAGTGTGCTGCGGCTGGTCGCCTGTGGCTACTCGAACAAAGAGATAGCACGGGTACTCAGCATTGCCGCTGGCACGGTGAAAAATCATATGTCTGACATCATGCGTAAGCTCGATGCACGAGACCGCACGCATGCGGTACTCAAGGCCATGGCTAAGCGTTTCATATAGCGCGGTGCCCTCCAAGGATCAGCACGTCAGGGACGCGGCTGTCATTCCGAGAAACGCTGTCAAAAACGGGGCAATCCCCTCTTTGCAGATCCAGCTCTGCTCGCACTCACGGTTTTGCCGGAGCGGCTAGTGACGCGGCGTATTGTCGGCGCGTTTTCAGGCCCGTCATAATCCCTCTGCGGTTAGGCCCTAAGTGCGTCTGATTTTTGGCTGGCGCATCAAGCAGCCGGCCTGGCAATGTTTCCGGCGGCAGCTGAGCCCGCTCAGTTCCGTGAGCCGCATCGTTGGATGAGTCGCCCGGCTGATTTCGCTGCGCCGGCTCGTTCATCCACGGCGCGTACAGGATCTGGTCTGGCAGTACGGTGTTGAAGTCAACCGTGTGACAATGTGTCGCCGCGCTACGCGCTTGTTGAATATCATAGGAACCACCGCCCCCTGCTCCGCGCGTCGACAGGACAGATCGAAAAGTAATGAAAAAATATTCATTCGCGTGTCCTTCGCCACGCTCGATAATGGGAAGGCCTTATTCATGGCGGAGCCGCCGTGCCGCGCATACTGACCATTGAGGACGACGTCGTCACCGCGCAGGAAATCATCGCCGAGTTGGCCAGCCACGGCTTGGAGGTGGACTGGGTCGACAACGGCGAGGTCGGGCTGCATAAGGCCCTGCTGGGCGGCTACGATGCGATCACACTGGATCGGATGCTGCCCGGCATCGACGGGCTTACCGTGATCGGGCGGCTGCGCCAACGGGGCGTACATACCCCGGTGTTGATGATTAGCGCATTGTCGGACGTGGACGAACGGGTACGTGGGCTGCGCGCGGGTGGCGACGACTACCTGACCAAGCCATTTGCTTCCGACGAAATGGCCGCGCGCATCGAAGTGATGCTGCGCCATCCGCGACGAGCCGGAACGCAGGACACCCGGCTATCGGTCGCCGACCTGGAGCTGGACCTGATGGAGCGCAGCGCCCGTCGCGGCGGCCAGGCCCTGAGCCTGCTGCCTACCGAGTTCAAGCTTCTCGAGTTCCTGGTCCGTAATACCGGTCAGGTGCTGACCCGAACAATGATCTTCGAGCAGGTCTGGGGCTATCACTTCGATCCGGGTACGAATCTGATCGACGTACATATTGGGCGGCTACGCAAAAAGCTCGACCTGCCCGGAATGCCACCGCTGATCCGTACCATGCGCGGCACCGGCTATGTCCTTTCCGAACCTCTCTGAAGGCTGGCGCTCGTCCAGCAGCCGTCTGCTGGCGCTGTATTCGCTGTTGTTCGTGCTGTGGTGCGCAGTACTGATGGGCGGTATGTACTGGCGCGTACACACCTACCTGGAATCGCTGACCAACCAGAGCCTGCGTCAGCGGGCTCACCTATTCGAACACTTCACCGGGCCGGCGCTGATCCAGGCGTTGGCCGACAACCAGCGTTTCGACGTGAACGGTATCGACGCCTACGGCCTGTTCGCCGCCGACGGAACTCGGTTGTACGGGACACTGAGCAAACCCCCGACGGAACTGCCGATGGACGGTGAGGTGCATTTCCTGCGCGGCGGGCTCAACGCGCTTGGCCCAGACCGCGCCGAAACTTGCTCGGCGCTGGCGATGCGCACCAGCGATGGTCGGCTGCTGATCCTGGTGCGCAAGACTCGCTCGCTGATGGCGGTCAGCGGGATTATCCTTGATGCGTTGATCTGGGGCGTTTCGCTGACGATCGTGCCGGGGCTGCTTGGCTGGCACCTGTTACGGCGGCGGCCATTGCGGCGGATCCGAGCGATCCAGGTGCAGGTTGAGCGTATCGCCGCAGGAGCGCTCAGCCAGCGCCTACCGCTGTCTGAGCATCGCGACGAGCTGGACATGCTGGCCAGTATCGTCAATGCGATGCTCGACCGGATCGAGCAGCTGATGGGCGAGGTCAAAAGCAGCAGCGACGCCATCGCGCATGATCTACGCACACCGCTGACCCGGCTGCGCGCTCGCTTATACCGGATGCACCATCAGGCCGACGAGCACGGTCCGTACGCGCAACCGCTGGAGCAGGCACTGAGCGAAACCGACGCGCTGCTGGGACGCTTCCGCGCGCTACTGCGGATCTCTGAGTTGGAAAGCCATCGCCGGTCATGCCGGAATGTGCTGGCACCGGCCCCCCTTTTACAGGAACTGCACGACTTCTACGCGCCGCTGGCCGAGGAACGTGGCCAGCGCCTACAGCTGCGGCTGGCCAAGGATCTACCCGCGTTGCACGGAGACCGTGGCCTGCTGTTCGAGGCGATCGGCAACCTGCTCGGCAACGCGATCAAATTCGCGCCGAAAGGCGGCCACATCGAGCTGATCGCCGAGCAAGAGCACGCCGCGGTACAGATCAGCGTGCACGACTCAGGTCCCGGTATCCCCGTAGGGGAGCGAGAAGCGGTGTTGCAACGCTTCTACCGCAGCAGCCGCAACAATCAGGGCGAGGGCTTCGGGCTGGGGCTGTCGATCGTGGCAGCCATCACCGCGCTGCATGGCTTCACCCTCAACATCAGCACCAGCCCACTCGGCGGTGCCTGCATCTCCCTGCATTGCCGTACGAGCATCCCGCTGCTGTAACCGGCGGCACCGGCATCGCCACATCTAAAAAACCTTTCATCCAAATCCGTATCCGCGCATCGACACGTGTTCGACAATGTGAAGCCTCCCCCCCCCCCCAACGCGGCCGCAACGGTCGCCGGAGAACACGATCCATGCTCGGGCTGGTCAAGACCGCGCTGAAGCAGCCGTATACCTTCATCGTGCTGGCGATCTTCATTTGCATCGTCGGCCCGCTGGCAATGCTGCGTACGCCTACCGACATACTTCCCAACATCGATATTCCGGTCGTGGCCGTGGTGTGGCAGTACACCGGACTGTCGCCGGCGGATATGGCCGGGCGGGTGATCACCCCTTACGAGCGCGCGCTGACCACCACCGTCAACGACGTCGAGCACATCGAATCCCAGTCTCTGGCGGGCATGGGCGTCGTCAAGATCTACTTTCAACCAAACGTCGATATCCGCATGGCCAATGCGCAGGTCACCGCGATCTCGCAGACCATGCTCAAGCAGATGCCGTCGGGGATCACCCCGCCGCTGATCCTCAACTACAGCGCCTCAACCGTACCTATCCTGCAGCTGGCGTTATCCAGCCCGTCACTGGGCGAGTCCGAGATCCGCGACCTGGCGATGAACGCAGTGCGTTCGCCGCTGACCTCGATCGCCGGTCTGGCGATACCGGCGCCCTACGGTGGTAAGCAAGCACAGATTACCTTGGACCTGGATCCGCAAGCACTCGCAGCCAAGGGCCTGTCGGCGCAGGACGTGGCCGATGCGCTGGCCGCGCAGAACCAGATCACCCCCGTCGGTACCGCCAAACTCGGCAACGACGAGTTCACCATCCTGCTCAATAACAGCCCACTGGATTTCAAGGCTTTCAACGATCTACCGATCAAGACGGTGAACGGCGCAACGGTAACCATTGGGCAGGTCGCGCACGTGCGCAACGGCTTCCAACCGCAAACCAACCTGGTGCGCGTTGACGGCCACCACTCCGTGTTGATGTCGGCACTCAAGAACGGCGATGTCTCGACGCTGACCCTGGTCTCACAGGTGCGCGCCATGCTGCCTAAGATCGAGCAGACACTGCCAGACTCACTGCGTATCGCCACCCTCGGCGATGCATCCGGTTTTGTACGCCAGTCGGTGTCCAGCGTGGCGCGCGAGGGCATCATCGCCGCCTTACTGACCAGCGCGATGATCCTGTTGTTCTTGGGCAGCTGGCGTTCAACCCTGATTATCGCGGTGTCGATCCCATTGGCGGTAATGTCGGCAATCGCACTGCTGTCGGTGAGCGGGCAGACGCTCAACGTGATGACCTTGGGCGGGCTGGCGCTGGCGATCGGAATCCTGGTCGACGACGCCACGGTGACCATCGAGAACGTCAACTGGCACCTGGAGCAGGGCAAGCCGGTCAAGAAGGCGATTCTCGACGGTGCCCGCCAAATTGTCGGGCCGGCCTTCGTCTCGCTGCTTTGCATCTGCATCGTGTTTGTGCCGATGTTCCTGCTGGGCGGCATCGCCGGCTATTTGTTCCGGCCAATGGCGCTGGCGGTGATCTTCGCGATGGGCAGCTCGTTCCTGCTCTCACGCACGCTGGTGCCCACCCTGGCGATGTATCTACTCAAGACACACGATCCGGAACGCGGCCGTGGGCACCATCCAGAAGATGCCTTCATCAACCATCACGAAGGCATCCAGCCAATGCCGACCAAGCAGCCACGGCACTGGCTGGCCGCGACGGTACGTTTCCAGCAGCGTTTCGAGGCCGGCTTTTCGCGCGTGCGCGATCGCTACTACGCGTTACTGCAGCAAGCATTGGCACGCCGCAGCGTCTTCGTCGCTGGCTTCCTCGGCTGCACGCTATTGTCGCTGGCGTTATTGCCGGCGTTGGGCGAGGACTTTTTCCCATCGATCGAGTCCGACAATATCGCCTTGCATGTACGGCTGCCATTGGGCACCCGCATCGAAGAATCCGCCGCATGGATGGATCGCATCGAACAGCGCATCCGCCAGACACTGCCATCGTCCGAAATTGACGCGGTGATCGACAACATCGGGCTGCCGATCAGCGGTATGAACATGGCCTACAGCGCTAGTGGTACGATCGGCCCGCAGGATGGCGACATCCAGATCGCGCTCAAGCCCGACCACGGCGACACCGCCGAGTACGTCAAACGCCTGCGTGAGGTGCTGCCAGGCAGCTTCCCCGGCGTGGACTTTGCATTTCTGCCCGCCGATGTCAGCAGCCAGATTCTCAACTTTGGCACGCCGGCACCGCTGGATGTGCGCATCTCCGGCGGCAACGACGACGCCAACCGTGTCTACGCCCGCGAATTGCTACGACGGCTGCGCCAAGTGCCCGGTATCGCCGACCTGCGGCTGCAACAAGCCACCGGTTATCCAACACTGAAGGTCCAGGTGGACCGTACGCGCGCGTCCGGGCTGGGTATCACCGAGCGTGACGTGACCAACACGATGGTCGCCACACTGGCCGGCACCAGCCAAGTCGCTCCGGTGTTTTGGCTCAACCCTAAAAATAACATCACCTATCCCGTCGCCGCTGCGACCCCGCAATACCGAATGGACAGCATGGCGGCGCTGCAATCGATGCCGATCACGGGTACTAATGGCCGCTCGCAAGTGCTGGGTAACCTCGCCAGCATCCACCGGGTAAGTACCCCGGCGGTCATCAGCCATTACGACATCGCCCCGACCCTGGATCTATACGCCAACATCCAGGACCGCGACCTCGGCGCCGTCGCTGGCGACATCGACCGGGTGCTCAAGGCCACCGCCGCGCAGCAGCCGAAGGGCGCCACCGTCGCCCTGCACGGTCAAATCGAGGCGCTGCGCGGAGCCTTTACCGGACTGGGCTTTGGACTGATTGGAGCGATCGTACTGATTTACCTGCTGATCGTAGTCAACTTCCAGTCCTGGACCGACCCGTTCGTCATCATCACCGCGCTTCCGGCCGGGTTGGCAGGGGTGGTGTGGATGCTGTTTCTAACCCAGACCCCGCTTTCGGTGCCAGCGTTGACCGGCGCAATCTTGTGCATGGGCGTAGCCACCGCCAATTCGATCCTGGTGGTGAGCTTCTGCCGCGAGCGGCTGGCGGTGCACGGCAACGCGGCCAAGGCGGCGCTCGAGGCGGGGTTCACTCGATTCCGGCCTGTGTGTATGACGGCACTGGCGATGATCCTGGGCATGCTACCGACCGCGCTTTCGGCCGAGCAAAACGCGCCGCTAGGCCGTGCTGTGATCGGTGGGCTGCTATTGGCCACCTGCGCCACCCTGCTGTTTGTCCCGGTAGTGTTCGCGATCGTCCACCACCGCCATCCCCGCACTGAACCGACCGCCGCCGGAGTACCCGCTCATGCCGTCTGATACCGCCCCCTCCCCGCAGCGCAGACACCGTACGCTGCTGCTGAGCGCGGTCCTCGCGATCGTGCTGGTGGCCGTCGGCCTGGGCCTGCGTGCACACGAGCACACGCAGGTCGCAAACTGGACCCGCGCCCGCGCCGTGCCAGTGGTGTCCTGGATTGAGGTCACGCGCGACGGCGCCGGCGCTACACTGCGCCTGCCAGGACGCCTGACGGCGTGGACGGAAGCGCCGCTACACGCGCGGGTCAGCGGCTATCTGAAGGCCTGGCACGTCGATATCGGCGACACCGTTCGAGCCAACCAGGTGCTGGCCGAGATCGACTCCCCGGAGTTGGACCAGCAGATCGCCCAGGCCCGCGCACGGTGGCAACAAGCGCGCAGCGACGCGCAAATTGCCCGCATCAGTGCTGAGCGCTGGAAGCAGATGCTGGCCAGTCATTCGGTCTCGCAACAAGAAGCCGACGTCAAGCGCGCCGCGGCCGAAGCGGCTGACGCGACGGAGGTTGCGGCACAAGCTGAGCTGGCCCGGCTACAGGAGCAGGGCGCTTACCGTCTGCTCCGTGCCCCGTTTGCCGGTACCGTGACCGCGCGTCGGGTCGACATCGGCCAATTGGTGCACGCTGACGATGCTGGCCAGGCATTGTTCGATCTGGCCGATAACCACCGTCTACGACTTTTACTACCGATCCCGCAAAGCTACGCAGCGGCGGTGCGCGACGGCATGCACGCCACGGTCAACGTGCCGGATCGGCCTGGTCGTCATTTCGACGCCACCTTGCTCAGCAGTGCCGACGCAATCGACCACACCTCCGGTACGCTGCTAGCGCAGTTCGTCATCGACAATCCCAAGGGCGTACTGCTACCAGGGGCGTATGCCGAAGCCGAGCTGACGCTATCCGACGTAGCGAGCGGCAACCTGCGTATTCCCGCCAGCGCACTGATCTTTCGCGCCGAGGGCACCCAGGTTGCCGTCGTGGACAACCACGGTCGGGTCGCACTACGTCCCATACATATCGCTCTGGACCTAGGCAACACGCTGGAGATCGACCAAGGCCTGCAGAGTGGCGAGCATGTGATCGACAATCCGCCCGACGCGCTACGTGACGGTGACATCGTCCGCATCGCCGCACCGAGTCAAGCCCATGCCCAGCAAGCCTAGCGCGTGCGCTTCTCTGCCAGACGGAGCCCGCAACGGCGAGCAGGGGGGGCTGACCTATCCCAGCCCCATAAGGATCCAAGCGCAGTGTGCCGCCGGAGATTCGGCGACGCCGAGGCCGCCATGCCACGACGCGTCGGCAAGCACCCACCTCGGCCATCGGCCAGCGTCTGCTCACGCGCTTATCCTCCCCATCGCTGACGGACACTGCATCTCATGAAGAACGCGAAGACACGCTCAGGCGCGCGCATCGCGACCCTGCCACTGATCGCAGTGCTGACTGGCTGTTCGCTCGCCCCGACCTACCAGCGTCCCCAAGCCCCTGTGCCGGCGCACTACGAGAACCCCACGCCTGCCGCCACATCCGCCGCCCCGACGCAAGCGTGGTGGCAGGTTTACGGCGACGCCACCCTTGATCGCTTGCAGCAACGTCTGCTTGAGGCCAATCCTGATCTGGCCAGCGCAGTGGCGCACTACGACGCTGCGCGTGCGCAAGCCGGGCAGATCAACGCCTCGCGCGCGCCTCAGTTCGACGCTCAGGCCAGCAACCTGCGCAATCGCCAGTCCGACCACCGCCCGCTGCGTGCCAGCGACCTGTACGATTTCTACGACAGCGATACCGTGCAGGTTTCGCTTGGCTGGGACCTGGACTTGTGGGGCCGCCTACGCAATGCCGCCGCCGCCGCGCGCGCCAACGCCCAAGCCAGCGGCGACGATCTGGCGATGGCGCGATTGAGCCTGCAGCAGCAGCTTGCGCGCGAATACCTGCAGCTGCGCGGACTGGATGTCCGCGCGCAGATCCTGGCCGCCAGCATCGACGATTACCAGCAGGCGCTGCAGATGACCCACCAACTGTTCGAAGGCGGTTTGGTCTCGGAACTCGATGTGGCACGCGCACGTCACCAACTCGCCA